>Ga0131853_10016869_pt1 | contig 13313 bp, 13 predicted proteins | sample TergutLab28metaG_FD_92764 | JGI IMG/M metagenome (GOLD analysis project Ga0131853, IMG submission 92764) | Labiotermes labralis P1 segment gut microbial communities from Petit-Saut dam, French Guiana - Lab288 P1 (version 2) (version 2) | ecosystem: Host-associated > Arthropoda: Insects >...
CATTCTGTCCAGGCATAGTTTGAGGTTTTGCTTTGAAATGAGCCATGATAACCTCCTTTCAACTCTTTATTGTCTCACCATTCACAGCTGTCATTCCATTACACTAAGCACTATATAACACAGTATTATTTCATATTCTATGAATGAATCAACTTTATCCGTAACCAAGTATATACACACTTAAACTTCATTTGATACCTGGAGCTGGGCACAGTAAAGAGGAAAGTTCTAAACTTTCATTTTTTGTAAATAAATATTGCAAGCCTTTTTATTTTTTGAAATCATTGTAAAATAAATGATTATTTTATTTTTAATTTGAATCACAGAAAACTTATGTGGGAGAAGATTATATTTGTTGCACATTTCCTATCAGAGGTCTTGAAAATCTATTATACCTTATACCAACAAGTTTTAAAAGGATTAGAGTATATAAATACTGTAAAGGTAAAGTGATACCGTTACAGGCCTGGTGTGGCCCAGAGGGTGAGTAGAGGTATAGCTCTACTCTTCCATGACCATGGCACTAGAAGGGGGTTAGTGGTCAGCAGCACACCCTGGCCACACTTTACCTCCGGAAAAGATCTGGTACCCATTGTACAGGAGGCTGGGTGGGCCCCAAGGCCGGTCTGGATGGGTGGAAAATCTCGTCTTCAGCGGTTTTGATCCTGGATTGTCCAGCCCGTAGTCAGCTGCTATACCGATTGAGCTACCCAGCCCACATATAAATACTTCACTTGAGCTAATTCCTTTCAGCATATATTCAGACGTCTGGTATAATGGGTAATTTAGTGTTCAGTAAATATAAATTTGGATGTTACTTTCTGTTGTAACCATCAGTTTCTTCTAAGAAATTAGTTTAGTTTGCTTGTCCTGTGTTCGGTAACTTTTTATTTGCCAGATTTTCAGAAAATAATTATTTAAAAGGTTGGGAAATCAAATACTTGAAACTTACATTTGTTAAGAAAAAAAAAGTCTGTGACATCTTTTTTAAGATAAAAATAGCAACTAGGTTTTTGTTCTGAAGAAATTTCTCAAAAGGTAGCAGGGAGTACAGTGTGTCATCTCTGAGGTACGATCAGGTATACAAAAGTAATCAGAACACTTGGATAAAGAAGCTGGTTTTTAGACAAAAACTGTACTGCTTAAGTTAAGACATATGTGCTGGAAACTACATATAGCAGGAAGTGGAGAAGGGAGAAATAATATGAAGTATAGCCCCTAATAATTATTCATGTTTCTGCTTCTTTATGGTAGTTCTGTTGATCACATGCTTCAAGGGTTATATCTGTGTATATCTAAAGAGACTGGAGTCAGTGTTGTAAGTTGCTTCATCATGATTCCTGTGCTGTTGTACCATGTATTTAATTGTAGTAGTGCATGATTCCATCTTTGGGCCATTTGTATGCGTGTCTTATGCACCAGTCTTCTGTACAACAACTTATTTGTACATATGAGGTTCTTTGTTACATGTTCTAGTACTTGGTATGTATGGGCATACAGGCAACTATGGTTTCTTATTTTCAGTGCTCTGGTATTGTTTCTGCAATTGAGCTGGTGACCCAGTGCTTTGTGGACTGTGCATACATGTTCTAACTACTTTAATAGGTGACGGTTGATGGATCTGTTGGTTGAGGTCTTGTCATATGTTTGCTTTGCGTTGCTTATTTATTTTTCAGTGAACTGACAGGAATTAAATGTAAAATGTGTTGTAAATACGTTCTTTGTATTTCTCACCATGGAAAATAATTTTATTAAAATCTGTCTGGTTCCATCATCATGTGTGATTGACAGTGTGTATTCTGCTTTTAAATTTTAAATTGCAATACATAGGAACTATTTATTACAACGTTTATATAAATGTAATTTTGAAGTGGATTTTGAAAATGAATATTTTACTGCACTATTAAATGTATATAATATTTGTATTATAGGCACCTGCTATATGTCTTTGGTTGTGTCAGTGGCAGCTGATGAAATAATTCTACAAGCATGTGTTCCATGTATGATCTGGATAGCATGATATGACAGTCACAGTTCAATCCCTTTGTTTAGCATGGATATGTTGGATTGTTTTAACTGATTTTTAAGCTTTTACAATAATTTGTTGTTTTTTTTTAAGTCACTGTTTTTTTCAGCATGATGTGGAAGCAGGCTGTATTTTTTATTTTTCATAGGAATATGCTGCCTTTCTTCAGGGTTAGTGCTAGTAATCTTCACTATTAGCTGCCCCCTCCCTCTGTGTCTTGGAGGACCACACCTGCCTGTACATGAACCACATTCCTGTCATACACTCTTCAACCCTGAAAATGGAGGCAGGATATTCATCTAAGATGTCAGCAACACAACCCACTTCCAGTTGCTGCCAAAAACAGGATTGACATTAATATTGGATGTAGTTAAAGACACCAATATAAATGGAGTTGCATGTACAAGGAGCATGTTGGTGTAATGTGATGAGTCTTGACAAGATATGTAACATCTGAGATCTTGTTGTAGCCTACCTCATATCCAGACAACGGTCTTATTCACCAGCATGCCAACACATTTTATACATTAGCTAACATAAGTACTAATGAAATTAAAAAACTCAAGCTGTATCTCATTGTGTGCTACATTTGAAAGAGTCAAGGCCAGAACCACAGTGTACCATTCCAAAACACGTGGATCTTTAACGTATTTTGATAAAGTAGTGTACCACATGGGTACATTTATGGAAATACCTCTGTATTTCACTTATGGAATCTTGGTTACCTGCACACTTAATCCAGAAGTTTACAGGAATATTAATTTCATTATACAAGCTTAACTTCTGCTTCTGAAGTAAAATATTTTTAGGATTGTGATTTTCTTGAATGTAATACTCAGGTATTGGATTCCAACTGTTTGAGGCAATGTAGTGGCCTCAAAATGTCTGCTTGGACATTTTGACCCATGAAGATGAGGTCACTACACTGCCTAGAAATACTGGGATGTGATTACCTATTGACTCATATCCGAGAAGAATGGAATCCTGGGCTACACCATTGTGGAAACCTCAGAACCTACAGACATTATGTTGACAGGCTAGGAAAGTGGGTCTCACATAAATATAGTAGTTGATTGGCATAAATGATCAACACATTTGACATTATGACATACGTCTAGAAATGTGACCTTTTGAAGTCACTTTCCACTGCAGACACAAAGCCTCAAACTCTAAATAATCAGAGGGGTTCTAAATGTTGAGGAAATGGCAGATCTCAATGTTATATCTCATGAGTTCTGAGCCTTGGCTGAAGCTGATATTTTCACAGTTGAACATCACCATGTGTTATATGCTTCCTTTGCATGTCCTGTGGTGTTTTACATCCTCTGCATGTCCTATAATTAATTTAGTTATAAATGGTTGATTGTATGTTGCTTACTGGCAGATTATTGTGCATTACCGCGGGATGAGGGAAATTGTACTGACCGCCTTCCTCGATGGTTCTTCGATGCTTCAGAAAACAAGTGCATGCCATTCTATTACAGTGGGTGTGAAGGAAATAATAACAGGTTTGAGACTCAGGAGGCATGTGAAACTGATTGCCCTTCTAAAGTGGGTGAGTTTCTCAAGTGCTACTGCTCTTTATGTACTGTAGTGCCTGAAGTGGGGTAGGACTGTAGTGTCACTTTCTTGCATGTTTCAAGTTTATTGGTTGAATTTGTGTAATGGATTACCAAGAAAATTAATGGTTTAAAACAGGCGATAAAATTTGTAGAATTAATATTTGGTCTGTGAAGATTAATATTTGCATGATATACATCTTGCTGTTGAGTAATTCTCTATATTTTTATATTCAACGATGAAAATAAGCAGAGAAGGCTAATTATATTCAGCAGTTAATCAAAATATAGAATTTATTTTTATACATAAGCAACACATAAATTGTGAATGTTTATTTTTACTGAATTATTGTTTGAAGTTAAAAGTCTTAAAATATACATTTGCCCACTTTTATTCATTTATTACGTTACGCTTTGAACCGCAGGAGCCAGCCTGGCTACAAATGTTGTTTGTTAGGTGAAGCGCATAATGAAATGAAGTTTTATTGAGTGCACAAGTTTATTTTTTTCATATCTTATCCTCTATTATTTGGCCTAAACATGTTACTTTGTTTTATGTATAATGAAGCGTGTTTCTCATTTTATGTGCTTCTAAGTCCAACTTGTATTGCTTCTGAATTTATTAACCCAAAAGAATGAATGAATGAGCACATTTACTAGGTGGAGTGCAAGAACCAGAAATTAGTTTTTCCTTTTTTTAAAAAAGTGCACAATTTTTGTCTGAGTCCCACAGAATGAATCTTAAGGAGAAGGCCATAAATAAAAGTGAACAATAAATGTGGAATTTGTTCTATTTTTTAATATAACATGATTTTAAACAATTATTGGTTCTCTCAAATTTTTTATAGCCAGGAGGAAGATATAAGTTTGACATGTGATTGGATACTGTATTTTCTCATGTAATATTTTTTGTTGTGTAAAAACTGCACCATACAAAATTAAAGGTAGTTTATTGTGCCACATAATTACCCATCATTTAGATTTGCATGATGTTTATCGAGGTTTATTCTGCAGTCTCCCTTCCATTTCTGCACCCACCCTTGCTCCTTGGAATGATCTGATTTTATGCAAGAAATATTTAATTCTTAATCAAAATTATTGTTGTATTGGTGACAAAAATTTTCTACCTAAATCTGCATTCTGAGGTCACCTGGGGAGACTGTTTACTGTGTTGCAAAACAATGTATTAAAATTTTCCAAGCACCATTTCCAACTTTTTGTAGTTAGTGCATATTCTTTTTAACAACAGTTGCTACATCTTTACTCATGATTGCTTATCATTGTCACTTTCTTAAGGACTACTAAAAAGATAATAAAAATACTGTTGGTGAAGTTTCAGGTATTCAGAACTCAAGAATTTCCGCCATGAGATCCCAATAAAGAAGGAAGGGAAGACAGTAATACAGGGTTGGGAAATGAAATGGGAAAAAAATAAGAGAAGGTTGGGCTCACTGTAGTAGAATGGGGAGGTGGGGAACTAGCCCCTCCCCTTCTGTAGCTCCTACCATTTAGTAGCAATGCAGCAGTGTATGGGTGAGGAGCGTGCTTTCGCCGTTAAGGCTTATTATCAAAATGGAGAGAGTTCGGTGTGGGCTCGGCATGCATTCCGCACTCATTTCAATGTTCCGCATAACTGACCGGTTCCATCAAACCATGCGATAAACACATGGGTAGACAATTTTGAAGTGAGTGGATCAACATTTAAAAAAAGAGGTGGCAGTCAAAAAACTGTGCGAACTCCAGAGAACATTGAGAGGGTTAGAGAGGCGTTTGAGAGAAGTCCATGCCGATCTGCCGTGCGATACACAACCACTCTTGGAATAACTCCCAGGTCCATGTGAAGAATTCTTCACAACGATCTTCACTACCACCCATACAAGATCCAGATTGTTCAGGCTCTGAATACTTGCGATTATGGGGCTCAAGTACGCTTTTGTCAGGAAATGCTGGACCTAATCGGCGAAGACGAAGACCTTGTGAATAGTATTTGTGTGAGTGATGAAGCACATTTTCATGTAAGTGGATTTGTAAACAAGCAAAACTTCCGCTATTGGTCACAGGCTAACCCTCGAGCACTTCACGATAAGCATCTCCATTCCCCAAAAAGTGACAGTATGGTGCCCTATGTCAGCATCAGGAATCATTGGGCCCTAATTTTTTTTTAGAATGAAGCTGGCAATGCAGTTACTGTTAATGCAGACCACTATGTGGAAATTCTGCAAAATTTCTTCACCCCACAACTCGCCCGTTTTCCCGTGAATGAAAACACGTTATTACATCAGGATGGAGCAACAAGCCACACAGCAAGAATGTCAATGAACACAGTTAATGCTTTGTTCCCGAACCGAGTCGTTTCCAGGAATGGGGATATCCCATGGCCCCCACTCCCCCGACTTAACCACTTGCGATTATTTTCTTTGGGGGTGCCTGAAAACAAAAGTGTTTGAAACAAGGCCAAGAACTATCACGGATTTAAAACAGCGAATTCAAGATGAAGTGGCTGCAATTCCTGTGGAGATGCTGCGAGAGGTCATGAAAAGTTTCAGGTCCTGATTTGAGGAATGCGTGCATAGAAACGGAAGCCATCTTGAGTGCGTTACTTTCAAAACATAAATTTTCAAACTGGCATAAAACAAAATGGCTATTCATACGCTTTTCATGTATGACCTATAAACAGAAAAAAAATTCATGTGTCGATTTTTTTTTTATGTTTTGAAATTTTCCCGTTTCATTGCCCAACCCTGTGTAATCATGTTAATAAAGTGCAATGTATTTATCTACAAGGCTGTGTCAGTATTACTTAAAGAAAAGACTAGCTAACATTTCGCCATCAATAGGATACACCTTTTTGGAAACATAGATACAAAATAGGAAGACTTGGTCAAGTTGTGATGAAATCAAGTACATAATATTTTTATTGTAAATACTAGTTTATGCAGAAACCAAATACAGTAGACATTTTAAGATTCCATTATTTTATGAACATTTTCTAATTAGTAGAGGGGAATCATACCCACCCTTATTTTAATGTAAGAAGTTATGAAAACAGGTGGGGCAGATGTGCAAGGAAGGATTGTATTTGAAGTCCACCAATAATGAGTAAAATTTTTAGAACTCGCACACTAGTTGTAAAACTACTAATTTGTTTTCATTACTGTTGCAGAACAAGACTTGTGCTTACTGCCTGCTGCGTCTGGGGAATGCCACAACTACACAGAGCGATGGTACTATGATTCATATCATGTGCGATGTACACCATTCTACTATGGTGGATGTGGTGGTAACCAAAACAACTTCCGTACAATGCAAGACTGTCAACGACGCTGTGAAAGTGGGTACAACACACCTGGAATTGAAGAAGAGTTTAGAACAGGTAAGATTGTTGACACATGGTGCTGTAGATATGTGCATTTCAACTTGTACATTGAGCTGCTGAACTCAGGTTGTTAGAATGTGGACTTCATAGTAATTTAGTGGAAGACCATTTCTTTTTTTATGGTATGTATGAATTGTATGTATGGGAGTAAAAAAAGTCTGAAAAGTGAAACTTTTACCTGACATTCAATTCTGGGTGTGAGGGTGCTTAAAGTTATTGAACTGTACAGTACAAGCTGCAAGTTTGTCACCTATTGGACCAAAAGGTTGCTGTGTACCACTTTTTTTTTTTAATATTACAATGTTATGACCAGTGTTTATGTTAGAATACCAATCAACCTCTTGGACAGACCTAACCATTAAGTTTGTCACTTGATGTCCTCTTCTGTTTTCCCTGCTGAACTGTCTACTCACTTTTCCTCACCACTTACATAAATAACACTAAGAAGAAACCAAGATACACAGTTTGCTGTTGCTACCTTGACTTTGTGTTTATATAAATGTACACTACAAATAGTGTTTCTGTATGAACTTCTCATTTGTGAACTCTCAGAATTTGTGCCGTGTTCCACCAGTAGGCATTATAGTGAAATGTAATGGACCCTAGTAAATTTCTGGTTAATAGAGCTTTCTGAATCATCCAGTGCCAAAAAATTAGATTTTACTCTAATTCATTTCTCATGTGAATATTTCTAATCATTTAGATTTTGATCCTCTGGGTTATGACACTGTGCAGTTTTGTAGGTTGTTATTGATGTTTTGGATAAACTTGTTGTCTCCACCTTTAGTGTACCCTGAAGACAGAAACTTTGGGTTTCTCTAAAATTTTGGTTACCAAATACAGATAACATTTTATTGTAATGTAAGATGACACACTAAATTCTCACTGCCATGAAAACCTCATATCACTACTTTTAACCATATACTGTAATTTTGGGCCTGTAGGATTTAATCCTTTATGTTCATTAGCTGCCCACTGAAATGAAAATAACAGTAATGTCTGCATACACCCAAGCTAGAAAATTTTGTATATATGATACAAGCCATCAAACTACCAAAGTATGGACTGGTAATCCATCAGAGTCCTTCCAAATATAACTAGCTGAGAAGGCTGGAAACAGAAAATTCCAAAGCTACCTTTCCACCATATTTTGTGTCAGAGCACGGTGTTGTCAGTCATGAGAAAAATATGCGTAAAATTTTAATTATGAACTTGCAGGTAGTTACCATACTCATTCAGAGGTGTAGAGGTGTAGAATTTGTATGGGTACACATGCAGATGGATTTTTGGTACTATGTATGTGTTACATTCTATCTGACAAATGAATTGCTGCCTGAAATTTCTTTTCAAGTAATACTTGTTTGGTATGTGCTCTGATGGTTATTTATGAACTTTTTAGAATGGTGTTTTCTTCCTGATGACCGTGGTCCCTGTTCTGATTCCGTGGCAAAATGGTTTTATGATAGTCGGGATGGAGTGTGCAAGCAGTTCCTTTTTGGAGGCTGCCAAGGCAATCAAAACCAGTTCTCAACAAGGGATGAATGTGAACTGAGATGTGGTAATGTACAGGGTAAGGAGGTGTTTGTTTGTTTGTTTATTCATTTGTTCATTCAGTCGCTCATTAATTCCTTTATGCATCAATTAATTAATTAATTCTTTTTTCTTTAACAGTTCTTTTAGTTCTTAAAATTTTTTAGTTCTGATTAACAGAGTGGCTAGCAAAAGGATCTGAAAGAGATATTGTGGCATAATTTAAGGTATTATCCTGGCAATTGCTTGAAAAGACTGAGAACAACTATAAAACACCTCAGTTATAACTGATCTCTGGCGCAAGATAGAACCCAGGACCTCTGAATACAAAGCAGAAGTGCTACCCACTTGCCCATATTATTTCATGAGTTATTGTCATAAGATTAGTCAAAGTGCTGACATGTTTCTATCAGTAACTCAGTTTCCTGCTTTGGTAGCTCTTGTAATAGATAGTGGAATACAGAAAACTGATGATTTGAAGTCATCTCAATGAGTAAAATAGGAACAAAGCAAAAGAAACTCAAAATAGATAGGGTTAATCTTTCTGAGCAATACAGCAGCTAAGAGAGCAGATTTCTATCTCACAAGAAAATGTGAACAAGACCTGTCAGATGACTCATGAGTTAGTTTAACCTTAAAGAATACATGTTGCAGTGAATGCTGCTGCAACATGACCAGCTGGTGCACACATACATGGTATAATTTTGAATCAACAAATTGATTCTTCCTATATACATGTGACAAATTTTCTTACTGCCTTGTGATTTTTTTTTTCTGTAATGTATATTTTACTACAATCAGATATCTTTTCTGTGCTTAGAAATGAGGGGATAGAGTTTGAATCCAAACTAAATATGTAATTTAATTTTTAGTTATGTTAAACTCACATCCACTCTGAAACTTTAAAGAGTAAGGCAATTCATGCATTAACTCTTTAGTAATGAGACCAGAATTTCAACACAACCATTAACCAGTTCTTACCAATGGACATCATGTGGAACCAACTCAATACATGTTTTAGCTCCATGACCAGTATCCGCAAAATCCTTGTTAATTTAATCTCCCACTAACATCTTAGTCTTTAATAGGCTTACTTTAAAAGACTTCCCCACATCCTCCCAAATTATACATGTATTTCTTGTTCTTCAGTTGTATGTTTATAACCCAGCTGGCTTGCTTCATTTCACTACTATTATTGGATGATCTATGTAATTTATGAGTTTCATAATTGTGTAACCTTCTCCCTTCCCAATGACTTCATCTCTGTTAGGTCATTGCAGGCAGGGCTGAGCTCCTGCAGCTATATTAATCCTGCCATGATTCTTTAATGAAATTATTTCTTTATTTTGGTTTAGTTCTTATCTTGTGAGCCTTCTTAAGAAGCACGTAACAAAATTGCATGAAACCAATTAACTAAACAGCAAACAAAAACAAGTATAAGTGAGTTGCAGGTATCCAATTTGTTCTTATTGTTCACACAGATGCATGTGATTTGCCTCGAGTGGTGGGTCCTTGTAGTGGCAGCATCACCCAGTGGTACTATGATCGTAGTACAGATGCTTGTTATGAATTTGATTATGGCGGTTGCCAAGGCAATGGAAATCGCTTCAGTGATCGCCAGCAATGTGAAGAACATTGTAAAGTAATCACAGGCAGTACTGCTGCATCCCTGGAACCAGGCACACTTATTCTCACAACACAGGCACCACCATTTATCACGGATATCTGCAGTAAACCTGTGGACACTGGACCATGTACAGAAGAACACGCTGCTTGGTACTTTGACAGTAATACACGTGCATGCCAGGCATTTATTTATGGTGGTTGTGGTGGAAATGCCAACAGATTTGAGTCAGAAGAACAATGTGAAAGGCACTGTGGAAGTTTCAAAGATCAGGGTTGGTATCCTAGTTTTGAAATATATTTGATTGTGAATGGAAAATGTGTTCAATAATACTCACTTGAATATTACTTACAAAGTTGTCTTTGAGATTGCATAAGCATTATGATTTGAATACATTTTACATATGCATGCAATACATGGAATATAATTCAGTTGTGTCTGATAATGCCATAACTAAAGTGGAGGAAAGTTGAAATTTGTAAGTTAAATGTATTCTGAATTGTGCTGCCTTGTCAGTGTGTTCTGACATTCTTACTTTTTGGATATAATAGGTTCATAATGATTTTATTCATTCTTTTACATACTTTTACCACTGACTATTGAACACATTTTACTTAAATGTAAAAATGGTATTTTATGTGAACAGGTATTTTGTCTTTCATTGTAAACCCTCCTTTATTTGATGGTTGAACAAGACCTGTATGTTCCTTCAAAAGTGATTCATTATACAGCAGTTTGGTACATAATATAAAACCAAGTCTCATTAAGATTTACAGTTTATATCTGACACATCTTTTGGTACAGTCTGTAAAGTACAAAAAAGCATTTTTTATGTCTGCTGATTGAGGTATCTGCAATATGATTAGCCCTGCAACTGCAGATTTATGTCTAGATTATGTGTACTTTAACCTTTAATGGACGAACAGAAGAACACTCTCCTATTAGACATACAGTCTTTCCATCCAAAAGGGAGAATGTTGTCCTGTAATGGGCACTTAAATTGAACTTCCTCAGGCCACAGAAGAAACTTAGGATTTAAAAAGCCATATGCTAAAGGTAAGGTGGATGAGGTACCAAAAATAAAAAATAAACATGTGGAAAGTATGTTTATTCAAGGTTGGTATGCATGTTTTCTTCTGCCGTCCTTACACAGAAGTTCATAGTCTCAAAAGATAACTGTTCTTTCTTCTGGATATAGGGCCTAAATGTACTTATAAAAATACAGCTGCAGGCTGATTTTTATGTCATTAAATGTTTTTTTACTCAGACATCTAGAATAATAAAAATATTGAAGTCATATAATTATGACAGAGCAGTTAACTCTTTTCATAATATGAATGCTCATGTATATATTGGTCTGTGGTGTTTCCCAGGTAACCTTTATACTAAAACATGACAGTGTAAGGGTTAAAATATCATTTGTATGATTATTTGAATTAATTTTTGTAGTCTCTTGCAGATGCGTGAATATTAATTTGGAAAGCCAGTTTGTCCCCATTTAAGTGTACATTTTCATTAAATTCATCCATGAGATTCCAACTTGAAAATAATATTTTGTTGTCAGAAAAACAATTTCTCTTGTACCTTTAATAGTTGCATAACATAATGACATGTATCAACCTGTGCAGGTCATCTTCAGTTGATATATATATTTTAGAAATGCAGCAAGCTAGTACATGTGATGCTGAATTTTGTGAATTTTTTAAAATAGACATCCCCTGAAGATGATGTACATCGGTAGAAAAATGTCACAATTTTTATAGGACTACACAAGATACAATTAAGATTCGTGTGCCAAGAAATTAGACCTGTTGTTTTTCAATAGTAATTTTTTTATATAGCACAGTGGGATTTGAGCATTCAAGAGATAAAAAAAAATTAAGCTGGTTGAAGTGATTTTTGTTTCAGTAATTAGTATTATTAATGGATCTATGCTGTTCAATAATCTCAAGTGCCAATGTAAGATTTTTCATATTCTTGTAAGATATGCTTGCTGAGGTGAAGCAAGTTTAATTGCTCTTTTTGGGGATGACCTGCATTATTTTACACAAACACACTGAACCACATGACACCTTCAGAATGGTTCTTATATCTGATGAGGAAGCATCATGTGGTGGTCAGTACGGTCCATGAATTGACTTTCTTTTTGTTCTTTACACTTACAGATGTGTGCAATGTCCCATATGTAAGTGGCCCCTGCTACGGTACTTTCCAGAAATGGTACTATAATCCATCACTTGGTGGCTGCCAAGAATTTGTGTATGGAGGCTGTGGTGGTAATGGCAATCGTTTCAGTTCCCTGGAGGAATGTGAAAGGATCTGTCTTCATCATGAAGAGCTGTTACCTCCTGGCAATGATACAGCTCTCTCCAACCAAGGTACTGAGTTCCATACTGGGAATAATGGGAAGAAATAATGTGCCGTTCTGGGGTTCTAGGATATGGTACCTTCTGTCATTTTGTAGGTAGGTCTGAATGTCACAGTCAAGAAGACCATTGTCATATTTTCAGTGCAGTAAGTAAGATAAAAGACTGGTGAGAATAAAGCATTTGTTTTCTTAAGCATATACAGGTATTGAACACACTGTGGTTAAAATTGAAATTATTCACAATTTTGTATTCGAATGCGGCAGGTTTTGACATGTTGACATATATGTACTTTTGATTATGCTTCATGATTTATAGGAAAGTAGGAAGAGAGCTAAGGCAGAATATTGTTCTCTTCATGTTTCTGGTAATTGATGTGTTCATGTAAAGTGCTTAAGCTGCCTTGAGACATGAATGAGTTTTAGTTTTAGTAAGTCATTTACTACAAATAAAGAATAGTAAATGTATTATCAATACTAATATCTAATGGCTTTTCATCATATTGTCTTTTCTTAGCCATATGTCAGCTGCCTGTAGACAGTGGCCCATGTTCAGGGGGCTACTATAAGAGGTGGTATTTTGATGAGGATCGACACACTTGCATTCCTTTCATCTACAGTGGCTGTGCTGGGAATCAAAACCGATTCAAGAGTTTCCAGTCTTGCCTTAAGTTCTGTTCTGTTGTGTTGCAGCCAGGTGTAACCGTTGCGGGACGTAAGTTTGAGGCTGCTGTAAATCACCAGCGCTTGCACCAGCACTCATCTTTTGCACCACTTTTCTTTCAGATTACTGATAACACCCATTAAAACTGAGCTTGAAATGCTTTACATTC
>Ga0131853_10016871_pt1 | contig 13312 bp, 11 predicted proteins | sample TergutLab28metaG_FD_92764 | JGI IMG/M metagenome (GOLD analysis project Ga0131853, IMG submission 92764) | Labiotermes labralis P1 segment gut microbial communities from Petit-Saut dam, French Guiana - Lab288 P1 (version 2) (version 2) | ecosystem: Host-associated > Arthropoda: Insects >...
CACCGAATTTGCATCGTATAAATTGGCCTACAACTGAGAAAAAATCACGAATATTCAGTCAGGGTAACCGAAGAGCACTCGGCTGATTAGCGCTGAATACGTTTCATTTAGTGGACTTGGCCATTGCTGGCGATGGTTTCGACTGACCTGCTGCCGTCTATGGCTTTCGCGTTAGGCGACGGGGTCAGTCCTCATTCAGCGTAAGTATCTGCCTAAGTGCCGTAGTAGGGGTTTCCCACATCAGGTAACTTCCAGTCAGAGCTCTTAGTCAGGGCTCTGATGTGGTCGGCAAACTGCGGAACGCTCAGATCCTCGTGTATCTGCCTGTTACTTAGTACTAGATTGCACCAGTAGCGAGGAGAAGACACTTGGATTGTAACACCTTTAGCCTCCGGACATGGGTGTGGGCAGCGGACCACCACGCGGGGCACGCATAGTCAATCATGGGACGGATGACCTGCTTATATGGCAAGACTTTGTTCTTACAGAGATCACTCTTCCTGTTCAGGAAGAGACCCAACATACCGATTCTTTGAGCAGCCCTCTTTCTAACCTGATCGATTTGGGGCGACCAGGTGAGTCGTGTATCTATGGTCACCCTACATAACAAGTTGTCTCGATCCATTGGATTCGTTCCCCTGAAAATTTTTAATGATCGGGACTGGATAAAGCGCCGTCCGGCACGCGCATAGATTATCGCGGTGCTCTTAGAGATATTAATGGCGATTCTCCATTCACTCTTACACGTTGAAATTCGTTGAGGTATGATTCCAGGTAGCTGACGAGCAGCGTCGGCTTGCGGGTCGTGGCTATGAAGGCCGTGTCGTTCGCGTAGAGGGCCAAATCGACGTGGTGCGAGTTTGAAGGCATGCCGATGACATACAAACAGAAGAGGACACGGGAGATTAATCCACCCTACGCTACCCAAGCCCGCAAGCCCCGACGAGTTGGCGTGGCCATCTGGAAGAAAACTTCGAAGTAGGATGAGATTGTATGGACTATGTAATACGGGAAGTTTATGAGCGTTAGCTTCTAGAGGAGATCATCGATCAAGACGGTATGGAAGGCTTTGGCCACGTCGAGGAAAACTGCGTCGGTGAGCCTATTTCGCCGAAATCCCCAATTATTCTTTCAACGAGGCGTGCTAGCTGCAGCGATGTGCTATGCCTGGGTATGAACCTAAGCTTCTTGTATCGCATCAGTCCTATTTCGCTTACTACATATAAGATCTTAGCTAATAGGATCTTTTTTAATAATTTACCCATCATGTCCAAGGGACCAATGTGCCGATAATTGGAGGGCAGTGCTGGTTCCTTCCCCGGTTTAGGGATAGAGGTCACTCAAGCGCGCTTCCACGCTTGGGGAAAGTGATGGGTTTGGAGCGATGCATTGAATATGTGGAAGAGGAGGGAAACCGCTCACTTCGGAAAATACTTCAATGCCCTGTTCTGGATACCGTTCGGACCCGAAGCCATGCTGTCCTTGAGACCTTTTATGGCTTCGAAGACCTCGTCAGAGGTGGTTAAATGGCGTTCGCTGGCGGGGCTTAAGTAAGACCTCATCGCCACCTAACCTATCTCAATAACTACCTGGACCGAAGGATCAGTCACTGGCTGAAACTAAGTCTCCAGATTTTATGCAATGACTTTGGCTTTTTCAGAGTCTGAGAGAGCGATTCCCTCCTGGGGTGACCAGAGGGATAGATAGAGTAGGAACTCTCATCACCCGCTTGGTCATCCTCCACAGCGATGGTCTTCAGAATCGAGGGATTCGAGTGTCGCGCTCCACTGGTCGTTTTTACACTCGTTGAGCCAGCGGGTCACCGACTTCTGTATGCGGTTCACCTCGGCTCTCAGAGCGGGGTCACTGGTGATCTGCCACTCCCTCAGCGGCCGTTTCTTCAAGCTATCTCATGAACGGTATCGCAGCCCGTTTGTCGTCACGCGGGCGACGCGTGGGAATAGACGCTGCCAAAGGTTTCAGAACAGGGCCGGAGAAGTTTTCAACGTACTTGTCGATTATCATCTAATTGTGCAATTCCGGATCGAACTGAATTAGTCCTTCCAAATTAATTTGGAAGTTGGCCCAGTCAGTGCGCGTGAATTCATTGCGACCCGGAGGGTGATGGAAGGAAGAACAACAAGCGGTGTCCAATATAACCCGGAGGTGGTCTGAGCTTAGTGCACAGCACGAAGGCAGATACTTCGTGAATGAGTGTTACTTGGTTATCACCATGTCCAAGACATCGGGGATAATTGAGAGGTTGTTTTGGTTGGTGTTTCGGGAGTCCGGCCCAAAGATCGGACAGGAGTTCTCGTCGGCATAATCACGCAGGAGTTTACACCGTCTCGTTCTCAGCAGCGAGCCCCAATCCACGTGCTTGGATGTAGTGCTGCGTCTCACAGCAGGCACCGCTGCCTTCTTCTTCCTCCGCGCAATTGCCAACCTCAATTCCTTGCGAAGCGCCGGCGAAAGTTGAAATAGCCTCATAAAGACTAACACATCCTGCCTCAGCATGCTGCTAAGGCAGGACCACTCGAAAGTTCTTCCTCTTACTCCTCCGTTGTTTCTCTGGTGGAGACTAATGCAAAAACGTGCTCAGTCAACAAACTTTTTCAAATCTCAGCCAAGGCAGGCAGGTATCACGATCCGTTAACTCTGTCATTCAATCCACAGCTCGCTCGACTGACACCCTCTCACCATGTGTTCAACTCTCTCTCCAAACCTCGAACGAATACACCGCGTCTTTCCAATGACGCAGGATTAGACTGATGGCGTACTTATAGGGAAATGTTTGGCTTGAACGCAGTCTGAGCCAATCACAAGGAGGGTTGATGGGAAGGGACGGCCAGAGTAGAAAAACAGGCAGTGGAGGGCGAAGAGCTTAAGTGGAGCCCAGTAATATTTATGTAAAGAGAAAAAATGATGTATCGGAGAGATGAAGGAGAGCCTTGGGATGGTATTGATCAAACTGTTGTGTTGCAGGTGGACGTCTCCTTTCTCTAAGCGCTTGCACGACAACTTCGTTACACTCAACATGCAGACTGCTGTGTCTGACATCGGTAAAAACGTCCTGACGGAACTGGAGTGTCCTGCGTGCAAGGAGTACATGGTGCCTCCCATCACCTTCTGTCTGGGTGGCCACAACATCTGCAACAATTGCAGACCGACAGTCTCAAGTTGCCCAACCTGCAAAAAGTGGTTCTTTGGAATTAGAAATGTCTCTCTGGAGAACTTGTCGCTGCAGATGAAGTTTCCTTGCCGATACAGTAAGTACGGTTGCAAGGACACATTCCCTTATAATGCGTTTCGCAAACACGAAGCCATATGTGGCTACAGTGCACAGACGTGTCCAGTGGACTACCTGAGGCTCAAAATGATATGCACTTGGACTGGAATTGCCAAAGATGTCAAACAACACCTTCAGACAGCGCACACGGATCTCTGTGAGAATTACAATGATCAGCACTTGCTTCTTCTGCCAAGTTCCAGTCCTTCTATTTACAGCTACAAGTTTTTATTTGCGTACAACGAAATTTTCTGTTATCGTTTGCTAATTCAGCGTGGAATAATGTATGTGGTTCTGCATTGTATAGGTCCGGCCGAAAATGATTTGAAATACCGGTACAAAATTATTGTCATGAATAATGAAGGTACGGAAGGTGTTGTGGTCACTCATCTGGCCAGAAGGTTTACTGAAACTGAGGATGACGTGTTCTTCCCAAAAAACTCTTTGAAACTGCACCATGACCTTACCGAGCGCTTTAGAAATGAGAAGGGTGAGTTGCTTGTTTTGATGAAGATATTGAGGGTCGATGAGTGATTTTTGCATGACGGCTAAACTCAGTAGGATTAAGTCCTTCTCATGGCACATAAGAGAATGTGAACAACATAATCACACATAAATGTACGGCCTTCCGCCTTGAAAATTTTACCTTTTGAATTGAGTTAACTCAAAGAACCTGGTATATCTGTACATAATTATGTAATTGTAAATATTTAATTAAATTTTATGTTCAGTACATTTTGGGAGAATTTGTGGTCATTATTTAAGCATTATGACTCCTAATAAGTTGTTTAAATTTGTTGTTTGCTGACGGTACTAGCCTTGTGCAATGTAATGCTGTGACCGGTCAGATTTTCTTGATGATTCGAAGACTTTTTTGTCGCAGTATACAAGTACCTATCAGTAAGAATGACATCTGCGTGTTCCTTTGACACTTTGCAAATAACAGAGTGTCATTGCAACCGTATCTTTCCTAGTCCCACACATCCTGATACCTGATTGCTACAAAGAAAACCGTGCCATGGGAATTCTTTCCCATGTGAATCATCCTTGAGAGTGATATTTTAGCGTGGGCCATGCACGTATGTAAAAAGTAACCGATGGAGTTGGTAATACTTTAGATCATGGTTACACAAATTTGCCAAAGATGTAGGAACTCCTTAAAATTCTATTTGTCTTAAGTGTGACAAGATGCAAACTTCATACTGAAGACACAAAAATATTTACTCCACCTTACAAAATTTATTTTCCCCGGTTTCTCTGCACCTGCAATTTGTGTGCCCCTGCTTTAGATGATAAAATATTAGACTGTGATTCTGGATTAATGTCTGCTGCGTCACCAAACTCACTTGTTAATGACATGAAAGTCTCAGGATAGCAGGCTGTAAGTGGGTAGGTGCAAAGAATGTTTGCCAATGTGATACCTGATATTGTAATTAGGGTGAATTGATGTATCTCATAGAAATTAGTGGGAACACGGTGATCTGGTCGCCTTTATTCCTAAATAGAACGAACGTAATTGGTTCTAGAACCTCGTTATTTGAGGCATTTGTTCGTTCTAGCGTACATTTTAAGATATATGTTTAGTGGTAATAATTTCCAGGCCCACAGCCTACAGCAAAATTACAATCCGACACAAACATTTGAAAGGGAAAGATAAAATACAAAATAAAAATTTAAGTTTAGATATAATATAAAATTAATTTCAAAAAATCTTGTTACTGCTAAAGGCATAAATAAGCAGATTACTGAACGAAACTGATAACTGAACCTTACAAACGATTAAAAAAAAGATTATGAATGACGCTCTAATCAAAGCAGGAAGACCCAACAATTCATGCTCAGGCGCTTGCTACGTCGACCGATAATATTTATCCGCGTTCGTTGTAGCAAACTGATTTTATTGATAAAAATGTTTCGTTATAGCATACCCCAATCTTTATGCACAGTTATGACATAAAAATTGTTTGTGGCCAGTCGCAAAGAAGCACAAATTTAAATGAAAGATGTCATTCCAACATACCGCACATTACGACTATGGAGGATATAATTCACCAGTCTTTTGTTATTTGTGATACCGTCAATTTTGTTGGCCTTCTTGATTCAATTCTTGGCCTCAGATGGTTTCAAAGTGTGTTTTACTCACGTGTTTTATCTAATATAATTAGATCACCTGTGGCTTTACATGACATTGGTGTTTCCATGTAGTTACCTAATACTTCTGAAATATGGTTGGAATTGTACGTGTTTAGTGTTTGCACAGTATGTATTTCACTTGTTGACTTTCATAAGATACAGTTTCATACACCAACAAGTTTTACTTCAGAATATTGCTTCCTAATGTCTGATGTACAAGTTCAAAGCAACAATGTTTCAACTTTGTGGACATGACATGTTGATGTGTTGTTGAGTGTGTGAGAAGAATAGGGTAATGTGGCAAAATGTCACTGAGCACTTATGCCGCACCATAATTATCCTGTTGAACGTAACCCTAAAGCACAGCACATTTCACTGGAAGATCTTCCTGTATTGAATGTGTGACAGTGCAAGCTGTAGCCACTGTTTAAGTCACAGAGCTGTGAAGCTGTTTTGCAAAGTGAATATCATGAACAGTACTTCTCTGTATTTCAAACAGCTGTAGATGAATAACTGTATGAATGTTTGGGGAGTGGAAAATAATTTTAATGAAACTGTACATGAGAGAACTGTGGATATTTATATACAATTTCTTGCTCTTACATTGTTCCACCACACAAACATTATGGGTCAGGGCATCTTCGCTTCTCAATTGGGTAGTCACTCCACTGAAAGATTGGTAAAGATGTCCTACTGTAATCTTGTCTACGAATCCAACTTGGCGCACAATTTTTTTCTCAGTGTATTTCGTCATTCCTTACCAAGTGTCGCATAAAAACCAACTTTCAACCTGATGATGGGCCTGGAGAGTTGCTGCATTTTCGGTTAGTGGAAAAATGATCAAGATTTTACTAGATAAAGCAATGTCTGTTAACTTGACCAACTCATGTGGACGTACTCCGCTACACCATTCTGCTAAATGTGGTAATTTAGAAGTAACGAAAATTTTGTCGAAAGTGAATTTCATGAAGACAAAGCCGATAAAAATTTTTTACATTCCTCTGCTTTTGGCTCCAAGACAAGGCCAATTAGAAGTTTTTCATTACCTCACAAAAATGATACCTTACATTGTTATTCGTGACGTCAATAGAAACAGTTTTCTTCAATTTGCAGCATTTTCGTGTAGTGTCGAAATTAATATTAAATAACGTCAATGAAATGGCGACACCCCACTGATTTGAGCGGCAAGATATCACAAATTACTTTTCTTTTGTTACCTCACAGAAATAGGCGCAGACATTAATATTTGTGACGTTCAAATGAATACTTCAGTTCAGTATGCTGTTTTTTAGGTAGTGTGGAAATTGTGAAGATTTTTCTAGATAAATGAATGTCATTTGACTTGACAAATACATATGGACATACCCCGCTACATGTTTCAGCTAAATGTGGTAATCTGGAAGCAGCGAAAACTTTGGTCGAAGGAGGTGCTGCTTTCAACAAAGGTAAGGAAAATACTGCACGCTGCAGGTCCAGACTGAATAAAAAGCCCAATATAAATATTTCGTTACGTCACACAAAAGCCGCTGACATTAATATTAGTAACCTTTAGAATAACGCTGCTCTTCACAATGCTGCTTATTGAAGTTTTGTGAAAGTTATCAAGATTTTCAAATCTATTCAATTGTCAAACGCAGATGATTTAAACCGCTACATGTTTCAGCTATAAGAGGTAATTTGGAAGCAATTAAAGCTTTTGTCGAAAATGTTGTTCCATTACGCAACAACGATAAATTTGTTGACATAACACTGATTCTTTGAGAAAGAAACGGCAGTTTAGAATTCCTTTTTTTTTCGACAGTAATGCGAACTGATGTTAATAGTCAACAAAGTCACTTCACTTCATGCTGCTGCTGTCTGCTGTAGTGTGGATATTGGCAATTTATTGCTACCTAACATACATCTGTTCAGCTGACCAACAGAATGTAAAATTCCCCCTTATGTTCCAACTGCTTGTGACATTCTAATAGCAACAAAAGCTTTCATCTAGGAACGGTCTGCTTTATACAGCACTGTTAATGTAGTCATTCTGCTGTGATGGTGGATGCAAACTGTCCAACCGTTAGAGTCCTTCTGTACAACATTTAAATGGTGCTAACTTGAACTAAGTGACATTAATAGTGGTGCTTTGCACTTTGCAGTGTAAACAGCACATTTAGACTTAGTACACAAACTGCTGTTGTACCGAACAGACATTTATTGGGACTAATACTGAACGTCATATAAGCCCATTAATTCATCCAACTGTGTTTCAGAACTTATGAGCCGTGAAATGTTCAGTTGAAAGTGCAGCTGATGTCAGCAGCTCAACATTTTATGTATTTACACACTTTGCCAGCTAGAAAATTGTAAATTAAAATAATGCAGTCACGGAAGACATTTGCTTTTGTTGGCAGACACTTTAAAGAAACCTGATTTAATTTAATGACGTATAATTTGGTAAAAATATTTTAAAATCATACAACAATTTTTATCAACTGCAACTGAACACACTCCATAACCAGATTATCCACGCCATATCCTCCACTTTCTATAAATAATAACAAACTGCAACACCCATTGATTAAATATCTTTATCGTTGCACCGTGCATTTTGTGGTCTATTTAATTAATACACCAACAAATGCACATATATATTTAATAATCTAAAATTCACATTAAAATACTTAAAACACTGCTACATGGTTCGATCACACGATCATCCTTACGGAGCATACATTGTCCCTTGATAAAGTTATAGTTTAAAAACACTCAGTGATTACATCTTTACGTTCAGTTGGTGCTGTGGCAGAATATCTGTAAAGAAATACATTTGGTTAATAGACCGTCAAAGTAATATAGTAGGAATAATTATTGCACAAACGATTAGTCTATATTGGATGGAACGTGAGTTGTGCTTGCCTTGTGTATTGTGTGAGTCGTGTGCTGTTCAGAATGAGCGTGGCTGCGTTTGTGCGTTGTGCGACGTATAGCGTGAGACTGGCTATGGATCACGTTGAAGATTGTGTTTTGTTTGCAAGTTCGTACAGGTGATTGGTGTCATTGAACAGTTGTTAATTAATCAATATTTTATATTGATGGAATATTAGTATATATATAAGGCTTCCCAACAGTTCATGCGTCTGTCTTTCTGACATATCTTCAATAACTCTAATGTATCTGCTATTGCTCCATATTCGTGTCTATTCCGTAAAATGTGCAATGCATAAGCGGAAAAAGAATTATTGGATCTCATATATCTTACCTGCTCTTTCTGTCTTACAATTATATATTTGCCTGACCGACTACTATATACATTATTACATGTATTACACACTCATTTGTATATACCACTTGGATTTTTATTGTTCTACTTTTCAGTTGGTTGTTGTTGTTTTAGGGTATTCGTTGTTCGAAATTGAACGTTCATATTGGATTGCTTACAGAGATAGTAAGACCCATCTACAATCTGTTTCAGCAATAGAAGGTGGTTGGTTTTGGTAACAAAGTGACAGCACACGGCAGACTCATGACACTGTAACATATAGTAAAATGCACCATGCAACCCGATTGAACAGAACCACCATTGCTACTCGGCCCTTAGCTCGGCCTGGCTGATTTCGGCAGAACCCTCCAATAGCTCAGTGACACTAAATGTGATGCAGTATCGCACCACAACAACCCCCCCCCCCCCATCCATTTCAGGCCAACATATACACTCTCAATTGTTACAACCACCCCCTTTTCTCATATTGCCGGCTTACTGAACGGATTGGAGGAATGTCTGGGCAGTGCAACGGGTGGCCAATGAGGAGCCAAGAGTCCATGGAGGGTACAACGGTAATGTTGTCCGGTGGAGCATATGGGAGAGAAGAGTTGCAGCTCCACTCACTTTTGGCCTCAGCCCTCGACCGCTTTGTGCCATATGAGCACCTCGTGTACTTTAACAGCAAAAACAGAAGGCAATATCCAATTTAAAATATTTTGAAAAACAAAATGGTGTTAGTCCGTAAGGAAGCTGAAATAGGCCATTTTCTGTGGCCCTTAACGTAGTCAGTAGACGCAAGCTAGTAACTAAGTTTTGTGTTCGCGTAACTGCAACAAAATTACACTTACCCGTCTGAAACAAGTCTGTTTAACGGCGCTGTGCAATGCTTCATGTTTCGATTCCCAAACGAACAGTAGACAATTCAAAGACACCCTTTACAGCGCACAACAAATTCTAAAAGTTATTGCGCCGTACCTTAGTGATTTCCAACTCATTTTCTTTCAAAGATCTTTATAACCTTTCGTTAATATACAACAAACGTAATATATTTTTTCGTTCGAGGTTTTATCCTATTGTTGTCCCTGGATAACAATGTTTATTGACAGCAGGAGCCAGTGAATGCACAAAACGAATTGTTAAACAGATGTTAATTGTTGAAAGCACTGCATGGAAATAATATCTGGACATAAAACTCGAAACGTCAGACTTCCATTTTCAGCTCAGCAAATTACGGTTCTCCAGTCTGCCAGTAAGTTCCCTGTCGCTGGAGGGGTAACATTCCGCAGGCCCCCCTAGTCAGAGACACTGCAGCTACTTCTACATGTTTCGAGACAATTTCAGTTGAAACAAAATTTCAATTTACACACTTATTTAATGGCGCCTTCTTTAGACTTCTTACATATTTCATATTTTATCCGCCAATTATCTTTCTAATACAACGCCGTCGTCACAAAGACAACATTTTGAGACGCAACTACAACCGACTGTCAACGTAACAGCTCACTGCAACACTGGATGCTGTCGAACGACCACACAAATTCCATTCTAATTATCGGTTAGCAGATAAGATAATATTAAAATATTGACCTGTACTTGTGTGATAGTGAATAGATTGGAAGGACTACGGGCACAAACAGTGTCGTTTGAAGGTAAGAATTTATTACAGGAAATTAATCATGCGTGAATTATTGTTGTATATATACATATGTTCTTTTGGTTCCATTTCTTTATCAGTGTATATATGGTAGTATGTTTCATATGCTTTTGTTCATTTCTGTATATTATGTATTTTCATGTTAATGTATTCTTATTGTCACGTGTGTTCTGTTTAGTGTATTCTGTCTCATTGTGTTGTTCTATGTGTTGCTTAGTGTAAATGTGTACTGTACTACCTCAAACGGATGTCAATTCAATTGCAGTTAACAAATATATGTTTCACATATATTAATTTTTTATACATTAATTCATTCATTTATATCCACGCAGGTTAATAAGAGGGAAAATCGCTGGTGCAGATTGGCAGACAGTGGAACTGCTGGTGTTCCTGTCTACGGAAGTTACGATCCGAATTGTTTCTGTATGCGAAGTGCTGCGAGGTAAGTGAAAATTGCGTGCTAGAGAACGGCGCACTAGCTGACTAGTGGCACAGTGTTTCAAGGCGCTTCCGATCACCTGCCAGCGGCTCCGCACCTCTGAACAGCTCCAGAATTTCGCTGATTCCTCCTCTCTGCTCCGCCATGAATTGCACATTCTCTCATATCTTCTCGATCATTTGTGAACCTGAGTTCAATTTTAACTCTCCAGCAACCTACAGTACCACAAACATCAACCCACAAAAGTACAGCGTCACTGCAGTCACACTAACTGCACCGTAGCACGCCACCGTAATCCAAAACTGACTTAATGCATGCGAATTTGGCTGTCTTAACTCTGTGTATCAAACTTCCAGGAACATTTCCTGCTCCACAAATCTTGCATATACTCCAATTTGTTGTATTCGTATTTTGCGACGCTGCTTGTGTGTTTGTGTCGTCGGTGGACTATAGCAACAGCAAGACCCCAGATCATGTCCTTGTGTATGTGTTTTGCAAGAGCCATTGTCACAAAGCCTCGAACAGTAAAGACGGTGTCATCGTCTGATATTTCAAACAGTGATGCAGCAAAGGCACGACAGACGTAAATAAAATACAATGCGAATTTATGGACACGCAGTTGGTTGAGGCAATGTTCGACTATACGGAAGGCCGCGGGTTCGATTCCCGACGTTGTCTTTGAAATTTTTCATTGACGTAATTCTTCTGGCAGGACTATTGCCCTGGGGTTGACTCATGCTCTAAAAGAAATGTAAACCAGAAATACATCCCAAGGGGCGGGAGGGGGTGGGAGTGGCCGGTGTTTAGGGCTGACAAACTTCATGTGTTGCCATGAAATCTTGAAGCCTCAAGGTCCTTCAGAAGCGGTGAAAGCACGCGAACCAAGCCAAGCCAAAGTGTTAACTGGGGGTGCAGACTTGCTCGGATCGCAAGTCAACTTCCCCTGTCTCTTAGACATTCCTGCGTTTGACCCCATAGCCAGGATCAGTAACAGACCCCTAAGCTCTAACAGGGGGATACACTTACGCTAACGATATTGAAGCCAGGCTAAGGGCCTAGACTGATCATGCCAAATACTAGTGCCTAGTTTGCCGTGGAATATTTATGGGAGAGATGAACTTTTGTTGGTTGGCTGTCTGGGTTCTGAGTCCTGACTGTCTCAGTCGCAAATTGGAGGAATACGAATTTTTTCAGGAGCTTTGGTGAAGCCGCCGCGCCTGGGGAAGGGAGTGCGGTCCGTGGCCCGACATTGCATCGTATACCCTGGAATTTGCCTTACAATTGAGGAAAAAACGACGGAAAACCATCAGTCAGGTTAACCGAAGGGCATTCGGCGGATTAGCGCCGAACGCGATTCGTTTAGTCGACTGGCCTGCTGTCCCATGTCGCCCTTGGCTCTCGAGTCACGCGACGGTGTCAACCCTCGTTCAGCGTAAGTATCATCCCAGTTGCCGTAATTGGGGGTTCCCCACATCAGCTAACATTGAGTCGAAGCTTGCAGTCAGGTTTCTGACGTGGTCGGAAACAGCTGAACGACCAAATACTCGTGTATCTGCCTGTTACGTATGTAGCAGTTGCACCAGTAGCGAGGCGAAGTCACTTAGAATGTAACAATGGAAGTCTTCGAAAATGCTTGTGGGCAGCGGTTATCCACGCGGGACACGCATAGTACATCATGGGGATGTTGAGCCGCTTATATAGGAGAACTTCGTTCCTGACGAAGAAATCAAATTTTGTATTCAGGGGAGGACACAACTTACCGACCATTTGAGTAGCCTTCTTCCTAACTTCATCAATGTGAGGTGACCAGGTGAGTCGTGTATCTAGGATCATCTCCAGTTAACGAGATATGTTTCTAATTGGATTGGTTCACTGAAGATTCTTAGTGGTCAGGGCTGGGTGAAGCTCCTTCCGGCACGATCGAAGATTATCGGGGTGTACAATGAGAAATTATTAGCGATTCTCCATTCAATCAACCTCCTTTGAAGATCGTTGAGGTATGACTTCAGGGAGCTGATCAGCAAAGACGCCTTGCTTGACGTGGCTATGATGGCCGTGTCTTCCGCGTGGAGGGGTAAATAGACGTGGTGTGAGAGAGAAAGTATGTCGTTGACATACAGAGTGTTGAGTACATGGGAGACCAGTCGACCCTAAGCTACACCGGCCCACTTGCCTCCACGAGATGACGTGGCCGTCTAGAAGGACGTAGGATGAGATTTTGGGGGTATTTATACAGGATAACTTTTGGCTCGAAAATAGCCAGAGCCACTCGCAAGAAGGGGCAATGGGAAGGGGGCGGGTCAGAGTAGAGAAAGAGGCTTTGGACGGCAAAGACCTTAGGAAGAAGTCAGTAGTAAGTATGGGAGAGAGAAACTGCGTTTTGTCGGAGTGAGGAAGGAGAACCGTGGGATGGTATTGATCAAAATGTTTTTTTTCAGGTAGGTGTCTGCTTCTTCTAAGCGTGTCCACGACAGTCTTGTTACACTCAGCATGGAGACTGCGGTGTCTGACATCGGGAAAAGCGTCCTGACAGAGCTGGAGTGTCCTGCC
>Ga0131853_10016872_pt1 | contig 13312 bp, 4 predicted proteins | sample TergutLab28metaG_FD_92764 | JGI IMG/M metagenome (GOLD analysis project Ga0131853, IMG submission 92764) | Labiotermes labralis P1 segment gut microbial communities from Petit-Saut dam, French Guiana - Lab288 P1 (version 2) (version 2) | ecosystem: Host-associated > Arthropoda: Insects >...
CGTTAATCCGTTCATTGTTATTGTTACATCACCGCGCGTGAATCCGGTTACGAAGGTTTCTTCAACCGGCCCGTAGCTTGGGAACGTGCCTGTTGCTTGCGACACGTTTACGGTGATATTTCCGGTTACAGGCTCAAAGTTTCCGCTCGGGTCGGTGAATATAGCGGGGAAGGTTTGGCCTTGGCCTGCGTTAAGCGCGGTTGTTTCTGTTACCCATTCAAAGGCAGTCGATGAAAGGGCTACGTTTTCAAGCGTAATGTCATTTACGAAGGTTACTGTTATCGGCGCGTGACCGGGGAACGTGCGTGTTCCGAGGTTTATGTGTACCGATAAAGTGCGTGTAACGGCGTTGTAATTATCGGGGTCTGCCGATGTGTATGTTGCGGAATGGTAACGTATTCCCACGTTTCCGACGGAAGCGGTGTCATCATCCCATATCCATCCGGCCGGAAGCGAAACGTCTGCAAGAGTGTCGCCGAAAGTCGCAGTCAGGCCTGTCGGTGTGGTGGGGTCGGGCGTCGCTTTCGCAACGGTTAACGAAACATGACGCGGATTGGACGTTACCGTCTCGTAGTCTCGCAAGGTGTCAGCGCTTGGGTTAAAGATTACGTAGAAATCGTGTGTCCCCGCATTTGGTACAATATTAGGCTCTATCCACGCAAAGCTACCGAAAGTTGAACTGCCTGTTAATTCTGAAGCAGATAAACTCTGGCCAAAGGTGATATTCGTCGCGCTTGGCCATACAATTGGGGGCGCGGGAGCGCGGTTTATTACAAAGATTGCAGTGTGTGTATCTGTGTAATTGCCTGTTCCTTCTATTGTAAAATTGTAACTTCCCACAAGGGTTCGCGGCGTGTAGTCTAATGTGAACTGTGTCCCCTCGATTAAAGTTGCGCCGTTTCTTGTATCGGTTATGGTAACGGTGGGGCTCTGTGGCGTGAAATTGTATGCACTCGGGTGAACCGTAACAGATATATCAGCGTGACTGATGGGTTTTGGCATAATTGTGATTTCCAAATCTGCGGTTACGGGGGCGAAATTGCTGTTGCCCCCCATTGTTGCGCGTATTGTTGACGTGCCTACGCTGTTTACCGTTACCATGCCGTCAACGGTTACACTAATCGCGCCGCTTCCTTCATGCAATGCAAAGGTCACTTCACCGCTGGTGCTTCCGCCCGTTACATACAGGTTTATTTCGTCGTAGTTGTACATGAAAGACGTGCGGTTATCCGTTGCCGTGAAATTTAGCGGGGATTGATTTGTAATCCCTACGGAAAGAGTTGCATTAACAAATGTGAAAGAGTAGTTTGCAGCGGCTAAATCGCCAACGGAAACTATGATGTTATAGTTGCCAATGGGGCTGGTTCCCTGCACATAGTCTGTTGTGAACGTGGGGCTTCCCGTTATATTTGCCGTGATGCGGTCTTCGTCATTTACAAAGCCTGCGATTATATATCTGAATGCCGGAGCAGGTTGACCAAACACAATGCTTTCGTTTTCCGCGTTTACGGTCAGCGGTGCGCGTTGCATATCCGGGTTACGCGTAAGCGCTCCAGCAAAATTGGCGGATGGCGTGAAAGTGCTTGTTTGCCCTACGCTGGTTACTTGACTCCATGTGCCTGTTACGGTTAAGCCGTCATGCGTTACGATCGCAACAGGTGTTTGCGGCAAACCGATGTAGGTCATCGGGCTGAACGCGCTTACTTCTATGACACCTTCCATTATATTACGTTGCAGAATTTGAATTATAATTTGCGAGGGTGCGGCGGGGTGGTGGTTTGAGTCACCCGCCTTGTTTACGGTTACGGTTGCCGTTCCCGCACCTTCAATTGTAACAATACCGTCGTTGTTTACGCGAAGAATATTATCATTGCTGCTTACAAAACTGAGTGCGCCCGTTCCCGTGCCGCCCGTTACTTCCAATAGGAAAGACGCGTCGCCAAACACACGTTCACCGGGGTCTGTGATTACAAGCTGCGGTTGTGCGGCTAATCCTATTGTGAACGGTGCGGTTGCTGCACCGGTGTAGTTGTTAATTCCGGTTATGGTTATTGTTGCCAGTCCCGCGTTGATTTTTTCGCTATACTCCGCGGTGAAGTCGATGCCTTTGGTAAGAGTTGTGTCATTCACAACTACAGTGTATCCCGGCGCTTGTTCCGCGCCCGTGTAAGTGGGGTTATACGTTACCGTTATTTCTGCGTTGTTAATAGACCTTTGCACGATGGTTAGTGTTCCCGGTACAAAGCCTATATTGTAGTTTGGTGACGTTAATCCGCTTGCGGTTATCTGGTACGTTCCCACGGGGCTTGTATTGGTATAAGTCGTTGTTATTTGCAAGTCGCCGTCAAGGTTCGCTATTGTTTCACTGTTTACAAAACCGGTTATTGTACGTTCAAAAAATGTGGGTACGGTGTCGCCGAATGTCAACGTTACATTGTGTGGGGTTACGATTAGTTGTACACGTTCAATGATAACAGCAAGCCCTGTTGTATACGGCGCGAAATTTGTGGTATCCAACGGGGTGAATGTTGCGGCATGGGTTTGTGTTCCCGCATTTCCGGCAAAATCGTCGGGGTTATCCCATTCCCATCCGGGCAGTAAAATAACACTTGAAAGTCTGTTGCCATAGATTGCGGTTAAATCTTCCGGAAGCTCGAAGTCCGGCGCATTGTTGCCCGTAGTTTTGGTTACAGCAAGTGAAACTTGACGAGGGTTGGGTGTTACCGGTTCATAGTCTCGTAAGGTGTCCGCGCTTGGGATAAAATCTACGTAGAAAGTGTGCGTTCCCGCATATAGTACGTAATCTGGATTTGTCCACGCAAAATAGCCGTATCCGGGTGTGCCGCCATCAAGTGAAATCTGCGACAATGTGCGCCCGGATTGGAAAATTACGTTGGCCGCGGTTGGCCAAGTTATATTAGGTGCGTGGGCTTGGTTTATTGTGATGGGTATGCTGTTTTGCAATAACGTAATCGTTTCGTAATTGGCAAGAACATATGCGTTTGGCGTGAAAGTTACGCTTGCATATGCTGTACCAGCTTCTGTCGGAACGAAGCTAGGTTCTGTCCATGCGAAGCTACCGAAAGTTGAGTCGCCCGTTAATTGCGAATCAGACAAATTTTCACCGAAGATAATACCCGATGAGCTTGGCCATTGAATTACGGGCGCGGCGGCGCGGGTTATCTTAAAGGTTTTGTCTGTTGTTCCTGTGTAATTGCCTATTCCTTCTATTTCAACGCCGTAAGTTCCCACAAGGGATTGCGGCGTGTAGTTCAAGGTAAAATGCGTACCCGCGATTAAGGCCACACCGCTTCTTGTATCTGTTACGATGACATTCGGGCTACGGTTTGCATACGCGACGTTATAAACCATGGGCGGAATTGTTATTTGAATATCCGTATGGTCGATGGGTTTTGGAGTAATTGTGATTTCCAAATCTGCGGTTACAGGGGCGAAATTGTTATTATCGGCCTTTGTTGCGCGTATTGTTGCCTCGCCTACGCTGTTTACTGTTATTTCGCCGCCGGAGGTTACAGAAAGCGCGCTTCCGCTAACCAATGCAAAGGTTACTTCGCCATTGGTGCTTCCGCCTGTTACATATAGTTCTATTTCGTCGTAGTTGTACATGAAAGATGTACGGTTGTCCGTTGCCGTGAAATTCAACGGAGATTGATTTGTAATCCCTACGGAAAGGGTTGCGTTGTTAAACGTGGCAAAATGATAATTATCAGCGACTAGATTACCGACAGAAATTATTATGTCATAATTGCCGACAGGACTTCCGGGCGAATATGGCGGGTTAGTTACGAACGCGGGGCTTCCCGTTACAATTGCTTGGGTTTCGTTGTTTACAAAGCCCGCGATTGTGTATTCAAACGCCAGAGTGGGGCCATTAAATTCTATATTTGCGTTTACCGCGCTTACGGTTAGTGGTGCGCGGTATATTATAAATTCTTGGGTTGTTGTGCCTTCATAATTACTGGCGGCTGTAGCGGTTATGGTTATTGTAGCCGTTCCGGCGTTCAGGTTATCTGAAAATGTTACGGTGAAATCATTTGTTGTGATTAAGTTCGCGCTTCCCACAGTGTCTGTTACGGCGAAAAGCGGCGTTTGCGCCAAGCCTGTGTAAATTAGGTGACTTGTTACGTTAATGATTGCGTAATTTATATCGCGTGGCAGAATTTCTATTTCAATTTGTGCAGACGATGCGGGTGCGTGGTTTGCATCACCCGCTTTGTTTACGGTTATGGTTGCCGTTCCAGCGCTTTCTATTGAAACAACGCCGATGCTGCTTACGCGAAGAATATTCTCGTTGCTACTTGTAAAACTGAGTGCGCCCGTTCCCGTGCCGCCCGTTACTTCCAACGGGAAAGACGCACCGCCGAATACACGCTCTCCGGGGTCTGCGATTACAAGTAGCGGTTGATCGGCTAATCCTATCGTGAATGGCGCGGTTGCCGTGCCTGTGTAGTTATTAATTCCGGATATGGTTATTCCGGCTGTGCCCACGTAGATATTTTCGCTGTAAACAGCGGTGAAGTCGATGTCTTTGGCAAGCTGCACGCCGTCAACAAATACAGTGTATTCCGGCGTTTGAGTCGTACCCGTGTAAGAATGGCTTGACGTTACCGTTATTACCGCACCTTCAATAGACCTTTGCACGGCAGTTAATGTTCCCGTTGCAAAAGTTATTGTATAGTTTGCCGACGTTAATCCGCTTGCGGTTATCGTGTAAATTCCCACGGGGCTTATTTCGCTGTAATTCGTTGCTATATTCAAAGAGCCGCCGAGATTTTCTATTGTTTCTTTATTTACAAAACCGTTTATTATATACTCAAATACAGGCACAGGGTCGCGGAATGTTAGTGATACATCGTGTGGGGTTACGGTTAGCGGTGCGGGAGTTATAATGAAGTTTGCGGTTCTTGTACCTGTGTAGTTGCCGTTTTCTGCGGCGGTCAGGGTTATTAAGGCTGTTCCCGCGTTTATGTTATTGGAAAACGTGGCGGAAAAGTCGGAAGATAACGTAAGGTTGGCAGATCCGTCCGTTACGGTGAAAGTTGGGGTTTGCGCCGTACCATCATATATATGAGTGCTTATCACACTGATGTTTACATATGAAAGATTGCGTTTGTTTACCGTAGCGGTAAGCACGGCAGAGATGGAGTTATGGTTTTCGTCACCTACGCGAGTTGCCCGCACGGTGAATGTTCCTGCGTTTTCTATTGTAATTACGCCCGTTGTTCCGGCAATCGAAACTGCGTCGCCGGAAATTATTTCCCATGTGATTGCGCCGTCGGTTTGACCGCCCGCGGCGGTTAGCGTAATAGGCATATCGCCAAAAGTTAAAGTACCCGGTTGATTTATAACGAGACCGGTTTGCTCGGCGCGTTCAACGGTAACGGCAAGCTCTGTTGTATACGGCAAGAAATTCGTTGTATCTGACGGCGTGAAGGTTGCCGCGTGTGATTGTGTTCCTGCGCTTCCTACAAAATCGGTTGGGTTATCCCATGTCCATCCGTCCGGCAAATTCACGGAATTAAGCGTATCGCCAAAGGTCGCGGTTAATGTGCCGGGCAACACAAAATCAGGTGTGCTTGTCCCGGGCGTAGGAGTTGGTTCGGGGGTTGGTTCAGGAGTTGGCTCCGGTGTTGGTTCGGGAGTAGGTTCAAGAGTTGGCTCAGGTGTTGGTTGTGGTGTGGTCTGCGGGGTGTTTCCCGGAGGTACTCCTCCCCCTCCTGATGTTTCTCCCGGCGGTGGTGTTCCTGATGGCGTTTCCGGTTGGACTTCCGGCTCAATTTCCGGTTGGTCTTCAGGTTGCGTTTCTGGTTGCACTTTGGGTTCGGCTTCCGCTTCTGTATTAGTTTCCGTTTCAATTTCCGCTTCTGTATTGGTCTCCGTTTCAACTTCGGCTTCCGTCTCAGTCTCTGTTTCAACTTCGGTTTCCACTTCAACTTCCGTTTCGGGAACCAACGCAACCTGCGATTCTTGTGAGGGTTGAGTAGTAATATGCGGCGCGGTATTTTCCTGCGGTATGTTTGCTAATTGAGTGGGTTCGGTGATTTCTTGGGAATTAACTGTGTCAATTACTTCGTTTACAGGGGTGTAATATATAAATTCGTTTTGCCCGTTCTCCACAATATAATCAACGGCGGCATGAAATTCTGACATTTGCTCGAAAAAAACACCTGAGCCAAAAACAGGTGTAACTGCGCGGTGGCTTGCGAGTATTCCTTGGCTTGTCAAAATGTTCAAGGGCGAGGAGGGGTTTACCGCAGTTTCAAACACGACGGGGAAAATGCCCATTGTTGTGGTGAAAAGCAGTATAAGTAAAGTAAACCCGGCGGCACCTGCGGAGAACATAGAAATGAACTTGGAAAAAAGACCGCGTCTTTCGTCGCTGTCTGAGTTTTCCTGTATAGGTTCTGCCGGTTCAAACGGGTTGCCGCGCCAGCTGTAAAGCCAGCTTTCCCCCGCATTTCTCAGGAATGATGTGAAATTGTTCATTCCCGGCACCCCCCGCTGCTCTAACTACTTAGTGATTTTAATCGCGAGCATGGTAATATCGTCAAACTGCTCCGCGCCGTTTGCGAATACATCTATTTCCGTTCTGATGTGGGCTAAAATTTCTCTTGGCGAATCTAAACCGCATTCATTTATCATGTTTATTAAACGCTCGTTTGAAAACTGTTCTTTGGCGGGGTTTTCCGCCTCGGTTACGCCGTCTGTGTATAGAAATAATATATCGCCGTTTTGCAGAATTGTTTCGTCAATTTCGTATTTAGAGCCTTCCATAAAGCCAGCCATGTACCCGGGGCGGGTTGGCAGCCATTCAAATTTTTTGCCACGCTGTTTAACAAGCGGAACATCGTGACCGCCGTTTACATAGGAAAAACGCCCGGTCGATAATTCCAAAACACCGAAAAACACCGTTACAAACAGGCATTCGTCATTGCCCTCGCACAGCAAATCGTTAACAGTTGACATAACCTCTGCAATAGAAGTTTCCTGCCGCATGGCGATATTTTTCAATTGAGTTTTAGCATTCACCATGAAAAGCGCAGCAGGCATTCCCTTGCCGGATACATCTGCCACAACGATACCCAATTTATCTTCGTCAATGAAAAAGAAATCGTAAAAATCGCCGCCTACTTCTTTCGCGGGGTTCATCAACGCGAAAATATCAAACTCGGTGTGTCCGGGAAACGCCGGAAAACGGCTGGGAAGCAAACTTGCCTGAATCTTAGATGCCATTATAAGCTCTGACTGTACGCGCTCTTGTTCCGCCCGGTGAAGCAATACCGATTCTGTAATATCCTGAATAAGAATTACATAACGTAATAATTTTTCCTTATCATGTATTGTACTGATATTCGCTCTGTAATGTAAATCCTCGCCCATTACAAACCGCACAGACTTAACCGCGCTTTTTTCATCGGGAAACACAAGCGCTTGGGGCCAATTATTCACTTGTAATATCGGCGTATATTTTTTAAGTTTTTTAACCGAAGGAAACATATTAAATGCAGACTCATTCGCGGCAAGATAATTAAGCTCTGAATCCAAAAGCACAAACGCTTCCTGTATTGAAGACATAACAATCTCCGTTGTTTTCGCGTCGGAATAACGGTTAAGCTTCATGAGCCGCGCAAGACGTAAAAGCCTTAGCATACGTAAGATAGTCATATTAATCGGGAATGCAAACGGTAAATAAAACGGCAAAACCGCTACAACATCAACAAGAGCCATAGGCGAACGCATATATTTCCAACGCGCAGCTGCCGCTCTCAACTTAGGATTAAGCAAATCTGCCGTCCAAAGCCGCATAGCATATTCCAACGTAAAAATACCAACCGTAACGGCTTCAATCATATCAAAAATATGCTCGCTGCCCTCCGGAATCAAATATAAAAGGTCAAGCACAACCGTACCAATATTAAAAATAATCAAAGCCGTAATTGCCTTGCTGAAAATACGGTTAGCAAGGCTTCTATGCCCATCATCACGAATAATATTGCAGACCGCTTGTTTGATTTTCATTTACACTGCGCTCCTTATTTTTTCTTCATGATGGTTAGAATATTTTTATCATCGGCGCGTTCATATGAAACTTTGTCCATTATTTTTTTTGTAAAGTATACGCCAAGACCGCCTATCTCCCGTTCCATCAGAGGAACATCTAAATCCGGATCTTCGTTTTTGTGCGGGTTGAAAGGCTTGCCAAAGTCCTCGAACGTAATGAACACTCTGTCCGAAATATGCATAAAAATGCTTGCATCGCCCGGTTGGCCGGGTTCGTAGGCGTAATTTGCTATATTTACAAAAATTTCTTCCGTGACCACAAGAATGTCCGAATGAAATTCTTCTGGGAAAGTACTCCGCTTAAGCTCGGCCTCTACGAAATCCAAAACAGCATCGGCATTCTCCTTGACTGCTTTAACTGTCAGCGCTCCCATTATTTCAACAGTTGCTCTAAAGCGGAAAGCCCAAGAACATTCTCCACAGCCTGAGATGGTTTTTCAAGCAAGAATTTACCCCCTGCCGATGTACACAGTTTATATGTTTTCAGGATTACCCTTATGCCCACAGATGTTAAAAGCGTAACATTGTACATATTTACCGTGATATAATGTCCGTCCTTCATGGCTTTGGTCATTTCTTTGTCAAAATCTTCCGCTGATGCGGTGTTTACGCGGCCTTTTAATTCAAACCATTGTACGTCTTTACCCTCATAATTTTTTCTCATTTCTTTTGTAAAGGTCAATTCGCCCATTTGAAACTCTCCTTTATTATATTGAATTTTTTTGCATACGAGATGAAACGATTAAATATAAAAGAGTCGGAACTGCTATAATTCCCGCAACGGCAAGAACATATTTGCCTTCGGGCGATAACGCGTGTGCGAAAGAAAAAATAAAAACGCCCAACTGCCCAAGCAACGCGCCGAATAATTTGAAAACAAAAACGCTTCCGTTGTACCGTTTGGATTCTTCCAGTTCTGAAAATCCGCCCTCAATCATACCTGTGCCGGCTCCCATAGAAACCCCCAGCAACGCAGAAGCGATGTACATAGTAGCAACGCCGGGTGCAACCGAAAAAACAACAAGCCCCGCAGCGGAAAGAAAATTTGCCAAAATACATATGGTATCTTTTCTAAATCGTCCAATCAACAAACGTGTTGCGGAAGGAGCAGCAAAAGCTGCCGCAATTGTCATTAGTAAAAAAGTCCAAGAAGCCGCGCCGGGGGACAAACCGATGGAATCTGCGTAAAGAGGCGTAAACTGTTTAATAAAAAATCCGCCTACGATAAAAGGGGTCATAACAAACCCCATAAACATAAAGACCCGCTTCGAGAAAAGGAATCTGATAAACCCGAAATCGCCCCGCTCGGATTCTTTCTTTTCAATAAAATCATAAAGCGGTAGCATACAGCGGATAAAAACCGCCAAAATTAGCAAGATTGCCGCAGAAAGTGCGAAAGCCGCAAACAACCCGAATTGTGCGTAAACAATTGCTCCAACCACCGCGCCGGATGTTCCGCCCATGTATTCGCCTGAAATGGCTTCTTCCCGTAATGTGCGGAATTCTTTGTAGCCTGTATCTGCCGCGTCTGAAATAAAATTTTGCAATCCGTTGTAAACAATGCTTACACCAAAATACGCAACTGCAAGCAATATAAGCCATAAAAGCAAGCCTTGAGCAAAGCCCATCGCAAGAAACCCCGCCGCGCCAATCACGCAACCAAGAAGCATTAATCTGCGCGGCGCAATGCGGATTATACGTGCCGCGATATCGCCGCCCGCCATCATTAAAATCAGTACAATAACAAGCGGAAGAACCACCGCATATTCACCGGGCAACCAGCTTATGGGGTTGTATTCACAAAAATTCAGAACAATCAACACGAAGAAATATGTCGGAATTGTTTGGCATATGGTAATAAAAAAATTCAAGCTTTTTGCACCGGCGGCGTACCGCAAACAGGGTTCGCGCTTCATATTCGGAATGTTTATGGCTTCAAGCAGCTTGTTTATTTCAATGAATAAAAAAACTATTGCAAATACTGTGGCAGACATCGCAAGCAAAAAATCAATTGTCGTATCGCGCAGCTTGCTCGTGAGAATCGCGGTAGGTTCCCTCACAACTGAAAGCCCGCTAACCGCCTGTAATTCCATATCAAAGACAACGGTAATACCGTATTTATAATCGCCGCGAATGCCCGCAAGAGACGCCTGCGCTTCCCACGCAGAGATAAATAAATCGTTTTCGGGCGGAATATCTTCCCATGCAAGAATAAAACTTTCCGTATGCTCCCCGAAATAAAATTCATCGCCCGCTGCAAAAGACGCAAAAACCGAGTTATATCGCAATTCATCAAGACGGCTTGCCTCAATATGCGCCCTGAACCCGTTGTGCATGGATAAACTGAACATCGAAAGGAACACCAGTAAAAATATACAAAACTGCGTTGTTTGCTGCGAATAACTTGTTTCCGTTCCCGTGCGTTTGCTGACAAACCATAAAAGCATCCGCACAACATGTGCCACAGCTAAGCCAAGAAACAGCCCGCCAATAATTATAACGACAGTTTGTAAAATTCCGTGAAATTTGTCTTGTAGCATAAAAAGCGGCAAAGCCACCGCCATACAGCCCATCAGCGATAAGATTTGTACAACCATCCGTGGCAAAGAACTCGGAACCAAACCCTCAAAAGGCCCTTCCTCGTAATTCTCGAAATCTTCTTTGGGTTCAGGTTTTTTCCTGATATTCGTTGCAACAGTGAAGATTATAAACCCTGCGCACATAATTAAAATACCGCGCAAAAGTGCTTCATACAAATAAACGGTCATTTCGCGGCTAAATTCTGTAAACGCCTCATATCTTGATTCTTCCGTGAAAATAATTGAAAGCAACGCAGACATATCATCTGCGTCCGTTATTCCGCGACTTTCAAATAATTGAGCGGTATTGCGTTCCAATGTTTCGTTTATTATTTCTGTCTGCTGCCTGTAATATTCGGTATATTGCTCTGTTATGGATATATGGGCAATCATTACCGTAAACACAATCGCCGCGCTGATGAAAATTATTTGGATTATACAATCCTTTACCCATGAAAATCTTTTCATTAGATTGACCTCACATTGGTGCCGTTTTTCATGGGAATTTTCCCTCACTTTATTATATCAAGTAGTAATTATCAAAGCAATAGTTAAGCGTCAAATACTACCTCGCTTAAACGCGGCTATATTTGACGCTTATTTTGTAAATGAGATTTTTTTATACAGGTTACGGGTCGCGTATTATGAACTCGCTAACATCATGACCTACAAGCCATCTTGCAAGCATGGTCACGGTGAAGAGATTTATCTCGCCGTTGCCGCGCAAATTTGCGGCATCACGGTCGATGGTAATATATTGACCAATCAGCCACCTTGCAAGTACAGTTGCGTCTGCACTGGTTATTCGTCCGTCGCCGTCTATATCGCCGATAAGCAATTCGCGCACCCTAACGCCGCCGTTTATAATTTGGAAATCTATTTCATCTCCGGCTACGTTGGTGGGAAGTTCGGAATACACAAATTCGGCTGTTATCGGTTTTAAGTCAAGCTGCGCATCAGGGCAAACCGCGAATGTCATTGTCAAGATGGGGCCTTGCTTGTAGAAATTTGAGATATCGCCTATCCAACCGAAATCGGCACTTTCCCCCTCAATGCTGTAGAACTCCAAGAACTCCCTGCTTCCCAGAAACGCCGGATGGCTTTCGTGATGCAACAATGTCAAATCGTCGGGGAAATCAACGCGAAGTGCCATTTTTGCGAATCCCGGATTGTTGCTTACACGTACTTGTACCGTTACTTCCTCGCCGCGGTCTGCGAATTCGCTTGAGACGGACAGTGTAGGCTCAGTTATATTTGCCGATTGTCGCGCGTCAATACTCATTGTGACTTCTTTTATCGCTTCATTCTCTGCGCCATTGCTTGCCGCAACAGAGAAGGTGAACTCACCCGCGAAAACAGGTGTGCCGAACAGCGTACCGTCTTCATGAAGAGCTAAACCCGGTGGCAAATCGCCGAACTCTTCAACTTGCACAACCGACCACACAGGCGGGGGCGTTCCGCTTGCTATGAAACGGAAGCTGTACGGGTGTCCTTCTAAGGCATCCGGTGGGCTATACACCGTTATAACAGGAGGTTCTGTGTTCGTCAGATTGGTTACAACTTTTGTTCCTGATAAAATAATTTCCCTGGGGTTGGTGATTCCGTCCGGAAGAGTTACCGTCCATGTGAAATCGTTTGTTGCGCCCGGGCTTGCATCGAATGTATCGCCCACAAGCGACCATATGACATCGGCAAAGGTAAAACTGGCCGGTGATGTTGTAATCTCAACTCTTTCCGGCAACGCTGAAATCACGTCATCCTCACTTGTTACCGGTATCGGCATTGCGAATGCGGATTCAGGTTCTGTCAGTGTCTGCAAAGAAATGGTATTGTTGTTTTTCAGTATAACACTTTCAACACCGATATATCCCCATGTCTCAGCGTTGTCTTCATTAATGATATCACGGGCAAGAATGTTAAGCTCATCAATTGCTTTGGATATATTAACGCTTCCTGCTCCCTGATGATTAGTGTATATAAGAACATCAACGGGTATGGAAACTTCGTCAACTGAATCCGCCCGTATACTAAACAGCATTGATGTTTCAATTGCAAGCGAGGTTTCAGGCTGCGCGTTTTCCACGCTTATATTAATCGCAGCACTGATAAAGCCCAAGGGCCATACTATCGACGTAAATGTATTCACCGCTCTAACGCGCACAATCATGCTAGTGCCGGAGGGGTTAAATTTGCAACAATCAACAATTTCACAATTCGGCGGGCAAGCGAAATTTACAGTGCTTATTGTTCCGCTTGTTGCAACGCTTCCGGGAGAAATGTTTCCGAGGGTTAACGTCCACGTAAATTGATTTGTCGCCCCTTGCGCCGCGTTGAAGTCCGCTCCTGCGCGAAGTGTCCACGTAACCGGAAGATTCATTTGTGTGAAATTAATCAATGTAACCCTAGCTGTACCGGGAAGCGCGTCTATGACCGCGCTCGCGCTCGCCGATTGCGCTTGATTAAGCGCGGGGGCAATCGGCGCGGTTACACTGTGCAACGTACCGGGTATCGGTGTGGGCGAGGGTGTCGGAGTTATTGCAGGCGTAGATGTGGGAGTTGGTGTCGGAGTTATTGTGGGCGTAGGAGTGGGAGTTGGTGTCGGAGTTATTGTGGGCGTAGGAGTGGGAGTTGGTGTCGGAGTTATTGTGGGC
>Ga0131853_10016873_pt1 | contig 13312 bp, 6 predicted proteins | sample TergutLab28metaG_FD_92764 | JGI IMG/M metagenome (GOLD analysis project Ga0131853, IMG submission 92764) | Labiotermes labralis P1 segment gut microbial communities from Petit-Saut dam, French Guiana - Lab288 P1 (version 2) (version 2) | ecosystem: Host-associated > Arthropoda: Insects >...
GATCCATCCTAATATTATCCACCCATCTACGCCTAGGTCTCCCCAGTGGTCTCTTTCCCTCCGGTTTCCCCACCAAGACCCTATACACCCCCCTCTCCTCACCCATACGCGCCACATACCCAGTCCATCTCATTCTTCTAGATTTTATCACCCACACAATATTGGGTGAGGAGTACAAATCATTTAGCTCCTCGTTATGCAATCTCCTCCATTCCCCCATTACCTCGTCCCTCCTAGGTCCAAATATTCTCCTCAACAACATGTTCTCAAACACCCTCAGCTTCCTTTCCTCCCGATAAGTGAAAAGTTTCATAGAAAATTTGTATATTACGTTTATAACATTCCTTTTATCGCCATCAAACTTAAGATTAATACGGAGTGGTGCATTAACTATTGTCTTTAACTCGTCTTTATAAAATATAAATAAATGTATTTATAATATCGTCATACACAACTTTATATTTATTAGATTATATTAGGTTATAATTCAGCTACATTTACATCATAATTTTAGCATTTAAACACAACGTGGATGTCCCACTTAAAAATTATAAACACTAGTCAAAGTTGCATCCACAGATACGAAAATCTGACTTCAAGAACAGCCTGAAGATGGCCCTGCAGCTAGGCCGAAACATGTAGCTGAATTATAACCTAATATAATCTAATAAAATATAAAGTTGTGTACGACTGGTTTCCTTGTGTCTGTTGGTTTCCCTGTGCCTAAAAGCAAATTCTGAGATGGTTCCCAACATTCCAAGCTGCCACTACATGCTTCTCAAGTAGTCCTCCCGACTTAAATGTAGTAGTAACCAATTTCATATTTTTTATGCATGTAAAATAACCACTGCCACCGGGTGACAACCCAATTGCAGTTATTATTATTACTATTATTATATGTTTATATTATAATTTTAGCATTTCAACAAAATGGAGAAATCTCACATGAAAATTAAGTTCGTCTTTAATTATGAGATTTCCATTATTATTGATCCCGTTCCTATTTGTATGGCGTCTGCACTAAATTTCATACACATCCGTCACAATTGTTCAAAGTTACTATGGGGTATTACGATATAAACATAAAGATACCGTAAGCCTATCTCTTCTTATAAGGCAAGCAGGCAAAAAAATTTAAAAAATTAAACGTGTAGCGTCGGCTTTGTGGTGACGGTACGATAACCATATTGATGTCATAACCCCTTTAATGACGTACTTTGTAGAAATGTCGTAAACCGTCCGCCCCTTCTTTCCGTTGTAAAGTTGTTTACACAACGAAAAGTAAACTAGCTGGTGTCTGAAACATTTCTGTTACTTACATGTCGTAGTCTGGGTGGAATAAGTTCAGTGTTACTTGATGCCTCTAGCATTATATTTCATCTCTTCATTCAATTACCCATTACATAACACGCCACAAGATTAATCAGTTGGTTGCATTATGCTATTAAAATTCAAAATATTTCAACAAAAATTCGATAATTTCTAAGGATATAAGTTTACAAGACCTTGGATTTCGTAACTAAGGAAACCACAATAAAGGGAAGGTCAAGGGAATTTATTTGCCTGACGATTACATATTTCAAGCACTGAAACTAACTTTGACGGTGACGAATGTCCATATGATGCAAATTTTTTTTTGGCATTTGTAATGTCAACGGTTCGAATCTCATTAAAAGAATGAGGTTTTATGAGGCTTTTGTTCTTTAGCAAGATAAATATTAGGGAAATGCATTGAAATTGGACACATTCGCATCGTCATTTCCTTCACGATCAACAATTTATAATTAATGCAGCACTTCTCAACATATGCCACATAATTCACGCATTTGACAGAAAATTCTGAAAGAGGTAGTAAGTTGAAAGTGGTTAAATGTAACGAGTGTATTAAATGAGTAGCCCTACGCTCTTTTCAATTTTTCAGTTTTCTAAATGGCTTTACACACAGTAAAAGTTTATTTCATTTCTTTGAAACTTCTAATCACAAACTTCAGGCTGGTAATTACATGCCTAAGCATATTATTTACTTGCGACAGAAATTAAATACTACGTGTAGATTGTTACCCTGTAAGTCTCAATTACTGGTCACAATACAAATTCACTTTTATATAAAAGACACATCAATCATCTGGTGGTATTCTTTCCGAGTATGTGCCAGACACACTTAAACTCTTCTGTTGGTGTCCTCTTGAGGTTCAACTTAACATGTAAACGAGCTATCCGTAAAACACGCGACTTGTTGCGTAAGTATAGGATATACGAGTACCAATCGGGTTTCCATTTAATGATCACAACTCTACTGAAATACGCAATACTATAAGAAAGAGAGTAGATAATAGCGAAATAAAATTAGGAAGAGAGAGAAATTCGTAGAAAATGACAGTGATATGAGGACAGAAACAAGGACAACAGAAACAACAGTAAGAAAACTAAACCACGAAAGAAGAAAACAAAGGAACGCAAAAAATAAAACAGACAAAAAATGTACGTGAGAGAATGTGAGGAAAGGAAAAAGGAAAGAGGGACTGAAAGGGAGGAAATAAAGAAGAAATAAAAAGCAAAACATTTTAAAATTAAGGGAAAGTAACGTAGATAAAACGGGGACAGAAAACAAGAAAAAACAGAATAAATAAGAAAGAGAAAGTAGGTGTAAAACGCACACGGAAAGGGAAGATTAAGAGACCCTAAAAGAATACAGGAAAAAAAAAATGGGACGCGCCTTAAGAAGTATATGAAGACACAAAAAAAGGATTCTTAAAGAGAGTGTAAATTGCAGGTGAAACTAAGTAAAGAAGAAATAAATTTAAAAAAACAGGCAGTCTGCTAGAGATTCACACTAACAGAAAGACACAGACGTCACGACTCCATTAGATAAGGTACAAAACATAGAACAGTTCCCATTATACATTTAGCATGCAAATAACGTCATAATTAATACAACAGTACGGGGTGGACTGACGCTCATTGCTAACGTCACTATAATTATCGGTAGTTTAGACTTCAAACTGCTGCCAAACGACCGGCGCACATAAGGTCTCTCTCGCCACAAAGGGGACAACTGACCGCCTTCCTCAGAAGACAATGTCATGTGATGAAAATTAACGACACGATATAAAGAGGACAGGTATTAAAAGAACCCGCGGTTGGCATGGAGCATTTACGATTCCGAAGGATTAAAATATGCACGAAAAATACTGTATAAACCTTTTTTCGTCAAAAAGCTTATTCTTCGTGCTTAAACTGAGACCCTTCAATATATGAAAAATAAAATATTCAGGGAAAGTATAATAGCTTGAAGAATTAAACACAAAGAAATAAAAAAAAAAAGATTATTGCGCACGTGAGGCAAGAAATGCACACATAATTTTAATTGAGAAACAATATTTTTGAGAGACCCACATTCAAGGATAATTCTGCAACGTACCTTGGAGAAACATGGTTTAATTTTGTGAAATAAACTCTTGTGGCTCTAACCACAGCGTAGTGGTGGTTTAGCAATATGGTATGCATAGTGAACATTATTGTTCCCTAAATACAGATGATTAATTCATTCACAATTCGTTCCTGTCTTCGAGGCTGTGCAGTCTGAGATTTTCACAGTCATGTAGTAAAGCACACAAGATACCCAAAGAAAAATTAGTACCCCTTCAAAATGTTAGAGATTTTAATTAGCTTCGGTCAGCAATGACCTATATTTAAAGCCTAAGGCCATCATCTCCTGAAATCTGGTGCAAGATCTTTCTAAAAATGTGTGTTATTTTACATTAAAAAGTAATATCAGCGACAGAAACACAATGAAGCAGACGTCCATGTTCATGTATTGTCAGTAAGGTGCAGCTAAAGAATAAGTTTTATAAGCACTTAATTTTTTTTAAATGTGGCACAATTCAAAAGTCTGGGAAACACAATAATAAAAACCAAAACTTCATCTGCAGAAGATTACAACAATACAGGTCAGATTCCGGCAATGCTTGGTATATTCAGTTCAGAATGTTTCTTCCTTGCCTGCTATCCAAAATATCAGAATATGTCTTAATATTATACTGTGTTGTGCAAGGTCTTCGTAAATTCCTTTAAAAAAAACCATTTTATTCGAAGCTTATAAAATTCTTATTATCTCAGACTACATGTTTCAGTCTTTGTGGAATGATATCAAGTTTTTGCTACTGGAAATATTGATGTTGTTTTGATTCTGAAAGTAGAGTAAGTTACAAGTCTGCAGCTAAGATGTGCCAGTTATGTATCGTTTACACAGTCACATATTTTTTCACGTGCTATATAACCAAAATCATTACAAAGTATAAAATCGACACATCTGAGGTGCAGACGTGAAAAAAATGTACGTTCAGATAAAAAATAATATTCAATATTCCAATAACAGACTTGATGATATTCTGAATGAAGGCATCACTATGTGCTTGCAATTCAATTAACGTTACACAGTATATGTCAGCACAATCTTTTTTATTCTTAAGCAAGGCTACATGTTTCGACTAAAAGTTAGACATCTTCAGGCCCTTACAACATTTTCCGTTACCAGGTGCTTTGCCCACTTCAGGATCCCAAAGTGGGCAAAGCATCTGGTAACGAAAAATGTTGTAAGGGCCTGAAGATGACTAATATTTAGTCGAAACATGTAGCCTTGCTTATGAATAAAAAAGATTGTGCTGACGTATACTGTGTAACGTTAATAGACTCGATGATGCTTTACAGAGATAACAACAAGTACTCTAAGACATCGAAATAAAATTGTTGTGTCAAGGGACATATGTTCAGATTAATTAAAGTAGACACAATTGTAAATTTCCCTCTACTTTTTATGGATATCAAAGATAAGATTTTATCCCCATACTGAGTGAAGAAAATACGTGACGGTTGGTATTAGGCATGTCGTTGAGGAAATATTTGCTTGTAGGAAGAACAGAGTAACAGAAGACTGGAAAATACTGCATGACAACTTCGTAATTCCTACAGCTTACTTTTACTGTCATAGAATATTAGAATGATCATTAACTGAATGAAAAATTGGTGGGCAGAACATGTAGCATCCACTTGAGACATCTGAAATGAGTAAGGAACTTTGGTCTGAAAACATCACACGAAGCAATATTGTGGAAGAACTGGAAGATGTTAACTTCTCAAAAATATCATGCTTCGGGAGCAGAATGGATTAAAATGCCTCAGGATAAGTCCACTGATTGGCTTTTGTAAACACAATAATAAAGTTCCTGATCCATAAAACCCACGAAATTTCTTGATAGATGCAAAGGCTGCATGGATTTGGCCGGTTGATTTATTCAACCGGAAGCACATTCACGATCATAACAGTACTAGAAATCACATAATGGCCTATAGTTTTATATTTCCTATCGGAAATCAACCCAAGAGTGTTTAACGGTATAGCCATGTGCAGTAAAAAATAAACAGTCACAAATTCAAGAGTGGCGCTGACACTAAACAAAGGATCACGTAATCAAAACATGGTATCCGGGTTTAACTTTTTTGAAAGTAACAGCTGAATTCGTTACCTTGGATTAGACCGTCCTGCTGAGCGGCAAGCCGCCATTACTTTCAAGTAGCAGTTTAGGCACGCAGTGCACATGGCAGTTAGCGACCAAACATCATCTACATTACTACATGTGCCATTTTTCGTTACGGAAACAGAATTTAAGGAAACAAAAAATACCCTACTAAATGAACCCATCGAAGTACGAATCCATCTCAATTATCCAATTAAAGACAGATGTATTTTGCTTCCATCAATTTTAAACCGTTATTGCATCTATGTGGTAAAAACAGAAAGGAAATTTGGCCACCCGGCTCCTGGCAACGTGCATTTTGCACATACATATTAAATGTTGTTTAATAACACACAAAACGCGCAAGACGCTACACTCTGTTTTACTTCGGTGTAATGTTTGTAGTAATTACTTTTAATGGATTACAACAAGCAATTTAAACTTACAGCAGAAGCTAAGTACACTCTCCATTTTCTGTCGTTTCAGACTCTTGTTATTTATTTACAGGTAAAAAGCAGGGCGAAGTGGGAGGACCAAAGCACCGCTGGCATATATCTTCTTTATCCTATGTACTTCGTCCGAAAAGGAAACAACTGTTAGGCGACACTAACACCTCCAAGCAGAAAAAAGTGGAAGTACTGTCCTTTACCAAAGAGAATGTAGTTGACTTGCGCACCATTAGTAGAGTCCTTTAACACTCCCCAATAACGGTCAGGGAAAAACAGATAGATCCTGTCAAAAATATAAGTCTCTATCACTGCATGACCTTCTTTCCACTGGTCTCCAGTTCTTAGGTTTTTAGTTCATAACAAGCCTAAAGTCAAATTTGCGCACAGTTCTAACCACACAGAATAGAAAAAAAACTGTATTATGTTCACGCACAAAACACAACTACATTTAAGCCTAATATATTTTTAACTGAAATAGATCGGTTACTGTTCGCAAACAAAGGACAGTTGGCTTTCCCCAGCACAAACAATTGCCAAGGTCAGCCGCAAACTCCTCAGTCGGTATCGGTATTGTTATATTGAATGAGCCCCGATTTCCCAGGCCTAGCCCGTTTGTTCTTCTGGTAAGAGAGGTTTTGAGGTGAAGATTAGGACTGAGCATTGGTGGAATAAGACTGTCAGAAAAAAAGTGAAATTGCTGTTTTTTATTCAATGCTCTCCGCTTTCCAAAACAACACTGCTATTTTTGGAAAGCTCCCAGACTTTGCCCGTTTGTCCTGTTAATAGCAAGATGTAAAAGACAAGTAAGAAGCAGCGGTGAAATACTGGCAGTGGAAAACCGAAGTACTCGTACAAATGACAGTCCATTTTACACTTTGTACACACAAAACTCACACGGGATAACCAGGGATTGAATCCGGGTCTCTGAGGTAGAAACTGAACTGTACTTAAAGTTTCAGCCTGTACCGCACAGCAAACACTCTTTCCCTTTGTAAACGGGAATTATCTCGGTTATGAGACCCTTACAAAACACGTAAATGCCCTCAATGGGGAGCAAGTGTCATTTTTGAATGCTCAAACCGACAGTGTGTAAAGTAACCACTAGGTTTAAATGGCTTACACCTCCGTAGGTGAACAAGTACTATCATAATCTAAGCGACCCAGTTAACGATAAGAATGGTATGTTAGTTTAAGGAAAATTTGTAAGCCAAGCACTTTGACGGCACAGCTTCTAACGATTATGAGGTGATAGGCCAGGTGCGTTGCTGAGTACAATAAATGGGACCTTACTTCTCCCTACAGGAACCTAATATGTGGTGCAACTTGTGGATAAATGCCTCAGTTCGCTTGTCCATTACGTGAAGTCTGTTGTGGAGAAATACACAAAAGTCACGACTGTAACATGTCCTCGGATACTACTGACTGAAGACCCCGCGCAGTGGACAACAAAGTGCGTAGAGTAACCACACTGTAACGAGTTATCTAAGGAAAAGGTCAATAAAGTGGCATATAAAATATCTAAAAGCTATTAACATAAATCTTTAACTACGAGTTATTGTGTTTAGTGGGTGACGACGTCGAAATACAAATTGAAGCTCCAACAAAGATGCATTTAATGCAAAAATGTTGTGAGAATATTTCTACTGCTTATCCTGTATTGTGACGGTTTGGGCCCTCATGCCTTTATTTCGAATTCCTCCGCCCTCTCCAAACGTTCTTCCTTCCAACCTATCAACATAAATCCTCTACACTTTCCTTTCGTTTTTACCAACAGCTTAAATCCAAATTGTGGTAATGTTATATTAAAAACCTTGACATCGCCATTTTTTAAAATGCCCTGCAGAGTAATAGGTGGTGCAATGAGTAAAATATAAAATGGCTGATCTGGATTTAAGACACTGAGACTGCATGGGTAATAAAGACGTGGTAAGCCAGTGGTGCGGATACCAACGGATTTAGCCTTCCCTAACCTTCAGCCATCAAAATGATCTTTGTAACGGGAGACCAGTGGTAGGACACTTCTTCTAATGATACCAGAGTGGGTTAGATCGAATAAAGTTCCGATCCGCAGACAGGTAGAATAACTGTTCCCAAACTATGTGATACGAAACAAAACTGACGGCCAACAGCACTTCACATCACCCATCCTGTGATTACTCTGAATAATATTTCAAATTTCATTTCCTACATCACAGCAAACATACTTCACCTACAGTACAAAGACCAACGCGTAAAAACTGCTAAGTGAAATAATCGTCCTCTATTCTGAGAATCATATAGAAGAAAAATGCCCTACGCGAGTAAAAGGAGGAGTGTGTTTAATGTTAAAGCATGTGGTATGTGGTAAACAATGTGCCTTAAAGGGTTAAACACGCGGACACTTCAAACTAAAAATGACATTATTCTTCCGATATATCTGTTTGCCCCACCGCGATTCCAGTTTGGTTCTAAAGGTTCAAGTTAACGTTACTTTACTTGTACAGTGTTCATGGTCAGGGGTATACTGACGGTTCGTTACTATCCGAGCAGATTTTTGCATAAAAAATAAAGTGTCTAGTTTAAGTTAGGAACAATATATTCTAGCTGTAAATGACTTCAAACCGCGCATTATCGTAGTTAAACCATCCGTTATGATGCGAATTAAAACGGAAACAACGGACGGACAACTGTATTTATGGCGGCAAACCTTAAAAGAGAAACAAAGTGTACAAAACTGACATTAATATGATGAAAATAAACAGTAGAGCGTAACTTTAGAAACTTATTAACCAGTTTAAAACCGCTGTATTTCAAAGGTTAGTTTGAATGGAGAAGTGTACGGTATTTTACATTTTCGTCTAGGCGGATCAGAGTAGATCATATCAGGTGCCCAACATTTTATCGTGACCAGAAAATTATAATATAATGTCACAAACTGATACTTTTCTATGGTGGTAGTCACAATCCCTAGTCTTTGGATGAAACAGTGACGTACAAATTTTCTGTTGTTCTCTAAACATTTATCAGCTGTGTCACCTTTCGGAGGTGCAGCGTCACGATTTCCACCCGAGGGGTCAACACAGGTTTCCTTAACCTTGTCCACATGTCCAATCCTACAGCCAACTTCACCAGACTCTCACACGCACACTCCTCTCGCGGCCACTGTTCCAGATTCTATGACATCGAATTATTCCGCTTCCTTTCAAAAATAAAAATCCTGACTCTCTATCAATAATTATTTCGATTGATTGGATTAAAATTCATTTACTAATCCAACCCACTCAATTTACATTTCACGCTTTCTGGAAAAACATAAAATTGAAGAAAAAATTATTTTGTGATAAAAGCACTTCTAATATTTGAAAACACATAAGCATATATTTTCACGTTTATGGATCAGATAAGCCTAAAAATGAATACGAACCACCAAGAGGCACAATGCAGCTATTGCTCATTTCAACATAACTACGTCTGAAGAATTTGGAGAAATGTCCTAAAGTAGACTAGACATTACGCTTCGTATGTTTGATACTTTAATATTCTTAATAGTTTCAACGCTGACTACTTCACAAATATTTGAATATTCAAGGCCTCGAACTTCAGAAAGCTTGTCAAAAGAAGAGTTTTACAGTTTACAGCTGACTCATACATTTTATCAGTAAGAAGACGCGTTTAAGTTGAAGCGCCGAGAAATCCTGATTGGAACTATGTCTGAACATCTGCTGTACCTTAGGATATCCAACAGCAGAGCGGCCTAGAGTTTGCTAAAACAAATTTCAGTAGTGCCCTTAATGGCGTAACTGATCCTAAATACAACTAATTTCCTGATGCCTAATTTACATAGACACAAATGGTGGAGCGTCACTTGCCTGACGCACCTGTTTGAACTGCTCCTCGAAGCTCCATGTCTGCTGTGAGGACGAGGACGACTCTGAAGAGTGTGATGACCCGGAGGAGATAGAATTCTGAAGGGATGCGACAGATGACGAGGGCGGCGGAAAGGTGGGTGTCGGGGCTGCAATGGGGGGTGGTGCGGAGGCGGCAGCGCTCAAGGGAGGCAGGAACGCAGCTGATGGGTGTGGGAAAGGAAATGGCAGTGGTAAGGAGAATTGGGGTGGTGGTACCATTACGCTGGCAGAGGGAGTAGATGGCTGTTCACGGGGGCTGTGCCGGGGAGACGGGGGCTGAAGGTGTGATTGTGACTGGGCGTGTGCCTTCAGTTCCCGCTCAATCTCCTCACGTTCTTCTCGCTCCTGAAACAACAAACAGCCTGTTGCATCTCCAAAATCACATCAGAATACCTTAAAGATGTGGTCTGTGAATTGGGCTACTTTTTGACGTTTCTTCCTTTACTGCACAAACTTGAAAGGAAGGAAAAAAGATTGAAATTTCACATATATATATATATATATATATATATATATATATACACACGCGCGCGCGCGCACGCACACACACGTCACGACCAGAAATTAAGAACCGATCGCGAATAACGGTCGCGCAAGTAACGCGCGCACTTTCTGTGTAGGTCAGGCTTCTGTTGTATGTCAAGGGGCACACGTGCATTGCGTGGCAGGGTGTCATAATCCTCCCCTCCCCCATTCTCCAATTCGCTGTTGTTGTGAAAGATGAAGGCAAAAATCTGAAACTGCTCTAACCGTGAAGTGTAATTGGTGACATGAATTTTAAAATCTACAAATTTCCGTCCGGCAAAAATTCGCAGGCAAATTGTATAAATGCATAGTGAAGGTACAATGAACAAAGGGAATGTGAGGAAATGGTATCGGTTGTTCAAAGACGGTAGGACTAATATGCATGAGGAGGAATGAAGTAAGAATGCATTACTCGAACACTTGAAGCAGGTAATTTTCGAGAATCCTCCAGACAGTTCTGACCTTGCGCCAAGTGATTATAACTTGTTTCTCCATCTCAATAAACTTTTTCCGACCAGAGTCTGTGGAAGTAACCAAGAGACAAAAGGCTCAGTGTGGGAACTTTTTCGAGAAAGCATACAGAAGCTGGACCCACGACATGACAGATGCATTAATTTACATGGCGACTATGTGGAGAAGTATTTTAATGTAGGTACCAACATCCTGCAATGAAGATATCTGTAAAAAAAATTCTAAACGCTGTTTTTGTACCCAACAGGTTCTTACATTCTGCACGCGCTACGTGCTCATATATATATATACCTCGACATATGCGTCAGTCAATAATTACGAATACGATCAGCATCAAGTGCTGGATGTTGCAGGTGAGTAAGACTTATTAATTTAATTTGAGAACACATTGTATCACATTACACAACATATGTTGCCACACCGGCTAACACCAGGTTCTTTTGTAGTGCGCATCCCATTAAAGTAGAGGAATATCGCTTTTCGACTCACTCTAATACAATGGTATTTACAACTTGCTCTTGTGCCCTTATGTGTGTTACTGAAGAACTGGTAGCAGATTGTTCTAATAAACGGCGCCGGGATATATGATAGTGTCATCGGTACTGCAACAAGCTCAGCGTTCTGGTGCAAGCCTGCATGTAACTTATATTTCGTGCATTAAACGATTACAAACTGAACTAGAGGGCGAGCATATTTAACAAAGTTGCTTTGACAGGCAACAAATTTTGCGCTTATGGAGAATTTGTATTGTCAATACTTGTTATTCTAAACAATCTCCAGATAACATTTTTGAATTAAAATTAACCTTAAATAAGACTGTGTCGTGAAAATAATCGATAGATATCAAAAGGCATTTAATTAATTAATTAATTAACTTGAGTTACAGAATGTTATAACATTATCAACTCAAGTTTTTGAAAACAGGTAACAGATAAAACAGGCAGGGCTAACAGCAAATGAAATTAGACTTTTCGGCATTAAACGATGTTATGTATTTGACAGTAAAAGATTATCTCCTGTAGAAAATACAACCACGATGACATACTAAATTTCTGAAATCTAGTTTATCGTACAAACATAAATGTACATGACACTATGCTGCATGTTATGAAGGCCTTTGCACACCGGACCAAAGCGCAAAGAAATCGCTTCGCCTGCCACCACCAAAACATACAGCAGCACCAAAGTGAAATATTTCTTATTATTTTGTGATAAATTATGGTGGTCCAAAGATGAAGGCGACTTGAGTGTGAAATGTTTCAATTACATACCAAATTACATATCAAATTACACACTACGACGACAGCAAACGTGGATACTTTCTTTTGGGGCAGACTGTGTCATTTCATAATGCAGCTTTTATGTAATTTTTTTTTCCTTCTTTGAACTGATTTCTACGAAAGTATTTTTCGTAATTTTTCTAAAGTAATAGTAAACACTATCAGTTTAATTTCAAAATTTCAAACCCGACATGTTTTACCTGCCCATAACGTTATTTCCTAAAAATACACATTTTGTATTATGTCTCCACATTTGGTCAAGTAATTCATTAAATTGTTTCCGTAAGTACGTAGTTCTGTAGTCAGATAGTAAAAGAATTTTATGGAGCAAAAAAGCAATTTAATAACTTTGTTTACAATTTCCTCACTTTTCCTTAGGCCACTTATTACACACACAGTCATCATCTACATGAAACCGCGTAAGATCACAATAGACGAAACAAGACCACCAGCGATATTACAAAACAAATGATAAACATAAACTGTAAGCAAACGCAAGAAAACCTTCATCTAAATAATTTTTGTAGTGCAGCTACACAATTAGTATAGTATGATACAAGCTGTCTCCCATTCCGTCTTGTATTCAAGAGAACAACTGAATAATGCATGCAACCGGCAAACAGTTACCAATATCGTAAATATTTTATGACGGTTGAGAAATAACCAATATCATAGTTGATGCGACTCTCACGGCTCCGTGTATGAAAATCTGAAGTTTTGAAATTCAATTTCAAATAATCCTTTCCTTTTTATTTTAAAGTAATATAAGAATAATTGGGGACCGCGGTAGCACAGTCGTTAAGGTGCCGTGCTACAAATCGCAAAGTCGCTGGTTCGATCCCAGCTGGTGTCACTGGATTTTAAATTGACATAAAATCCTTCCGATCGCACTATGGCCCTGGGGTCGACTCAGCCTCTAACAGAAATGAGTACCAGGAATATTTCCTGGGGGTAAAGGCGGCCGGTGCGTAAGGCTGACAACTTTACCACCATCCTGTGCCATTGTCACGAAATGTGGGAATATTAACTTCCTGGAACCCTTTGGGCCACTCCAGGTATGTAATTTTTTTGTCTCTTTCACGATACCACCTAGTCTTTGGAGACTAACTAGGTATTTTATTCTCTCCTAAACTGCTACGTTGTCTATTTGCTGCAGGCGTCGCCCAACGGTTCAGCCTGCTTTA
>Ga0131853_10016875_pt1 | contig 13311 bp, 4 predicted proteins | sample TergutLab28metaG_FD_92764 | JGI IMG/M metagenome (GOLD analysis project Ga0131853, IMG submission 92764) | Labiotermes labralis P1 segment gut microbial communities from Petit-Saut dam, French Guiana - Lab288 P1 (version 2) (version 2) | ecosystem: Host-associated > Arthropoda: Insects >...
CTTCTCCTTCTCCTTCTTCTTCTCCTCCTTCTTCTTCTTCCTCTTCGATGGCACTACAAACCAATGCGGACCTTCGTCCCCTTAATGAAATTCTTCCAGTCAGTTCTGTTTCTTGACCACTCCAGTATTTAATTTGCATTTATTAACATCTATTTGTGCACAGTTCCATCTGTTTTTTGATCGTCCTCTTAGTCGACGTCCCTGAGGATTATTTCTCAATATCAGGCTTGCTTTTCTTTTACTATCCATTCTATTAACACGACCAATCCGTTTCAATCGACTAAATTAGAGGAAGTGATTAATATGAAAAAAAGGGTGGAAGCCCGATTCTGCAGAAATGCATTCACATTAACTGTATCGGCCAAACGGGCCGCAGGCATTCCGTTCAATATAAAAGTACGTAGGTTCCCGACTTACGCAGTCAATTGCTTCCGAGTTTTTCCTTGTAAACTAAAAAGACAGGCAACGTACGTATAACGTAACATTGAGGCGTGTTCGTGCAAAAGATGTTGCAGTGGAAAAGCAATAAGTATTGCATACTGTGAGTTTGTGTTTGTAGCCTTAGGTATCCAGACTATAATGAGCATACGCCATATTATCACTTGTGGTCTGCCCCCGCTATACAATATTTTCCCACATTATCTAAAAAAAAGGGGCACGATTTTCGAAAAAAAAGAACATTATTGTTTACAAAATGTGTTTCGATTTTCTCTACAAATTTTGTGTGAAAAATTTTTCATTCTAAGATGAACTGAGCGAGACATGATCAAAAATGTATAAAGGCCTTAATGCAAAGTACCCTTTATTATTGTCCTATCGACAGTGTTCGAAAAATACTCAAATATGAAATTTCAGGAAAATCCGTCGAGTGGGAGCCGAGTTGTTCCACGAGAACAGATGGACGGATGGACGGGCGGGCGGGAAGACATGGCGAAGCTAATAGACGCTTTTCGCAATTTTCCGAACATGCCTAAAAATTACTCATATATCCGTGTATCTACGGATCCGCCTATCTCAAACCCTGTATATCGAGAACCTAACCTCCTAGTAATTATGAACTCTCTTACATGTTCGGCTAGAAGTGTTAAGTTTTCGCACCATTATTCAGATAAACTTTTTATTATTCCATTGATAATAACGGTCTGAAGTTCGTAGCCTAGTTCACACAAGCTTTTATGGTTTTACACGTGACGCATATACTCGCATTTGAACAAAATGTTACATCTTAGAAACGGATGTGACTAATACTGCAAGCTGTTACGACCTGCCAGATTACTTGAATTAAAATATTTAGGCGCATCATCCCCGTTGTGTTATAAGCAATTAGGGAGGGGGTGGGGTACGTTAAAACACAAATGTCTTTGTATCCTACTTTATTATGCTGACGACGACATGTTTCGGGCACTGTGGGCCATCTTCAGGTCACAAAAATGTATATAGATATGTATATGATCATACTCTGTATAGTTTTCCTCATTATTCATTTTTGTGACCTGAAGATGGCCCACATTGGCCGAAACATGTCGTCGCCAGCATAATAAATAGGATACAATACAGTTGTGTTTTGACGTACCCCACCCCCTCCCTAATTGAATTTAAATCTTACGGCGTAGGTTATTTGGTAAACAAAAGGCGTAATAAGAATGAGAACTTTACTAATCGAGTATTATTGTAAGCTTTAATGTCATAAATATCTTATTACTTTCTCCCTAAAGCTTTACTCGACTCGAATTTAATATGATATTTAAAAAACAGAACACGATACAAATACTGGCGATATGATTACAAGTTCCATTCTACAGACTTTCCAAGATATTTTACCTTATATTTATAGTCCCATAACCCTTTACAGACGAAGCGCAGACTGCTTTATTTAAAGACCCAGTCCGTACCGCGCTGTAAACACTTTTCATCTCGGTTATAAAACCCAATCAGTTTATGCTGTAAGTGACACAAGTCACTGTTTGTTCTCAGATAAATACAAAACACATAAATACAGTGTGGGCAGAGCGTACAGTTGTTGAATGTTAAACTGGTGGTGCATCATGTGACCAGTAGGCTTTAAAAGTTTAAGGCAGCCAGTGATATAAAAAATACTAATCGATGTTACAAGTATTAGGTCTGAACTTGAAAATTTATTAATTAGCATTGTACTGAGAATTACACAACGGGACGATGCCACCCAATATTATTAATTACAGTTTTTAATTTTGTCGCTTTTTTAGGTGCATTCGCAAAATTGCGAAATGTGAGTGGTAGCTTCGTCATGTCTGTCTGTTCGTCCGCCCGTGCGTTCGTCCTTCTGTCCACATGGAAAACCTCAACTCCTACTGGACACATTGCAGTGAAATCTTATATTTGAGTATTTTTACAAATTCTGTCGGGAAAATTAAAGTTATTAATATCGTACAAGAATAAAGGTTACTTTACACGAAGACCAATATACATTAACGATCATATCTCACTCAGTTCGTCTTAGAATGAAAACCGTTTCAGACAAAAATAACAGAGAAAATCAAAACACACATTTTATGTTCAATAAAGTTTCTTCGAAAATCGTGCCGTGTGAGATAATTTCGAAAAACAATGTAGAGCCGGAAAGGCCACTGATGAATATACGGCGCATGCGCTTTGCGTCCTGGTTACCTAAGGCTCCAAATAGACACTCAGAATATATAATTCTTATTGTTTTACCACTGCAACGAAGGTTGCACGAACGTGTCTCAATGTTCCGTTATACGTACATGGCCAGTCTTGTTATCGCTACTCACAACCCGATAACGACTTAATTTTAAGCCGCAACACGTAGCTGACTGTCTGGTTTCCAAATAACATGGTTGAGTCTGAAGTACAAATATTTGCTTTTATTGTTGTCATAACTCAACAGGATGGATGATCTCAAAGGTCTGTTTTACGTTTTCTGTGGTCAGTCATGTGGTCATGAATTCATTGAGTTGTCGCCAGTACGTTGCCACAGACACAATTGACTAGAATAAGCACTGCCAACGTTGCAGTGAATTTCATAGGGCCTATAACAGGAATGCAGTCGGTATAGCGACTGACTACGGGCTGGACGGTCCGGGATCGAATCCCGGTGGGGATGAGATTTTCCGCACCTGTCCAGACCGGCTCTGGGGCCCACCCAGCCTCCTGTAAAATGGGTACCGGGTCTTTCCCGGAGGTAAAGTGCGGCCGGGGCGTGCTGCTGACCACTCACCCCCTTCTATTGCCGCGGTCATGGAATAGTAGAGCTATAACTCTACCCACCCTCTGGGCCACACCAGGCCTGTAACGGGATCACTTTACCTATACCAGGAATGCACACATCTCGAGAACCAGGTCGCCGTGGCGACAAAATTTTGTACCATGGCACCTACTATTTGTGGATCTTCAAAAAGGGACTTCCTTCATACAACCTTCTGGTGCCCAGAATTTTGAGATGCATCGTAGACCTTTCGAATATTTGTGCATCATTGGTCTAAACTATTTTTCTTTCGTATAACGACAGCCAACGGTAGAAACTGGCACCATTGAATGTAATGTGTTGCCAGAGCAGATGCATACGAATGTGAACTGTAATTAAACGATTTGGGAAATTACCACCAGAATACAGTGGAATCACTTAACAGTACCTATGTCGTAATATCAGTATGTTCGTTACCAAAAGAACAAAATTTAACCAACGGAATCTATAAAATTAACACCACAAGAATGTAGAGAGGCTCGGACAGCGTACACTGTAGCCATTAGACCAGGGGCTGGAAGTTCGAGGATCCGCAGTTCCATTACCGGTAGGAGACAACTTTTCTGTCTTCTTCGAAGCGTACAGACCGACTTTGAACCCCCCGACAAAGCTTCATATTCCTTGGATTCTGGGGGCTAATTTTCCGGGAGGCTTTAAGCTGAGGCCTAAAGCAGACCACTACTGCCGTCGAAGGTAAGAATGAGTGGAGTCATACCTCCATTCCACATGTACATTCACGGCAGAGACAACTTTACATTTATAAATCTCATTGCAGCACCGTGCATTTTTTTTAGAATCACTTCAATTTATCAACCAACCAATGCACATATAATTTCATATAAAACACCTTTAAAACACTTTAAAACACTCCGATATGTTTCGATCTTGTCAGATCATCATCAGGGAGCTTAGTTCCTTGCTAAAGTTATATTATAGTATTTACAATTCAATTGGTATTTGCAAACGAGGTGTTGTGGCAGCATATCATGTTGTGTAGGAATGTGTTGTGGAGCAGTGGCTATGTGTACGTACACCTAGCCAACACATATACTTTTAAACTCTATTTCGATGCTGTCTTCCTGTATGCTCCCTCGTCCTCCAATCTCCGTCGATTCATGAGACTTCTGTACAGAAATTCATCATTTAATTTCCGAAAAAATTCGGAGGAGCAAGGATATTCTTACGTGTAACATACATGGCCACTGTTTCGCAAAAGCACATCCTGGGATGCCATTTGTTATTCTCAAGGAGAAAGTTGTTGGATCAAGTACTGGAAATCTTGTTTAAGGTAGTCTACACACTTCGAAACAAAGTGGAATATATACTTTACAAATCCTCATAAAATGAGTTTTATAAATAAAACTTTGGATATAATTTCTCCTTTTCTTTCAGTTTAAAGCCTTCAAGACGAACAAGGCAATAAGAAACTTTCTCCTCATTATTTCGAGCTGTAATGTTATGAGACGAGGAGTAATATATCTGCACTAAGTTTCACTGAATAACTTGTGCCAAGTTAAAAGACAATCTGTCAGCTGCAAGCAAAGGCTTCAGAAAACGAAGACGGGTCTATACAGCTGCTCTAACGGCAAAGGCAGCTAAGGTATTTCCCTTAATTAACAGTAATCAATTCAATTACGTGTGAGACCAACTAGATGGAACTATTATGATTTATTAATAATACGTTAGCTCAACATGTTTCGGGCATTATTATGCCCATCTTCAGAAGCGCTAGACCATACATTACTGCATATGGTTTTTAGCATCTGATGTGCTGGCTGGTGTCTTGGGAAGCTAGGAAGCAGGCCGTTTGCACTGTGTGCACACGACCTGCTTCCCGGCTCCCCAAGATAGTGCACACAGTGCACAGTGCACACGGCCTGCTTCCCGGCTCCCCAAGATAGTGCACACAGTGCACAGTGCACACGGCCTGCTTCCCGGCTCCCCAAGACACCAGATAGCACATCAAGTGCTAAAAACCATACGCAGTAATACAGGGTCTAGCGTTCCTGAAGATGGGCATAATGATGCCCGAAACATGTTGAGCTAACGTATTATTAATAAATCATAATAGTTCCATCTAGTTGGTCTCACACGTCATTTCCTACTAAGGATGCACGGTCACATGAATATCAAATAATTAATTCACTTAGATCAATCCAGGTATTCGGGTCGTACTAGACGCATTTCTTCAGTCTTTATACGAAGTAACACCGAACAATTTTTATACACGTCATAGCTTCAGGTTTCCACTGAGGTGTAAATGAGATACTTGCTCTTCTGGGATGTTACGCAACGTAGATTAATGGTTACTTGTCGACATTTCGGGAAAGCGTATTGGATGTTTCGGGACAACCTATCGGTCCCATCTTAAAGGGTCTAGCAGACCAAGATGGCTTCGATTGTTTGCCCATGAAGATGGGAACGCTAGGTTATCCCGAAACGTCCGTAACTACCAATATACGCTGCGTAAAATCCCAGAAGGGAGTAGATCTCTAGCTAATCACAGCTGAACGGACTATTGTAGAGTATACAAAGAATAAAGGGAACAAATTATGTAACTGGTGACAGAAAACTTGAAATTGATATGTTTATAGACATCACAGACTCACAATTATTGAAGAATAAAAAACCAACTAGAAGCCACTTATTATTTTATTGTACTTCTTATAGGCTCAACATGTTTCGGGCACTACTATGCCCATCATCAGGAGCTCGCGACTATTATGTTGATTATCACTTTGGTCGTTTCGTTCTTGGTTTGCTGTGTGTTGGAGGTTACGTGCAGTTAGGCTGGAGTGGTGTCCGGGTTGCAGGCTAAAGCACGAGTCGTGCTTTAGCCTGCAACCCGGACACTACTCCAGCCTAACTGCGCCTAAACCCATAATTACAATTAAATAACCCCAAGGAACAGACAGCCTCAGAGAGGTTAATTGTTCCTCACCTGTCAGAGTATTTTTCACTTTAAGAAGAAGGAAGTTTCATAGCCGCATAAACAACAGTCCGTCACAAGTAAGTACTATCAATATTGCTAGTACTGCTGTGTGCGGGAAGACTCCCACATTACATATATGTTGGTGGCATCCACCGAACTTTCGAAAATCGCAGCGTAGACGAAATTTAAAAAAAAAGTATTCATGACCTGGTAGATTTCACTATAGGCCCAGAAGCCAAGTAATGCGACTGGCAAACTTCATGGCCGTTTCCCACATGAAAAACGTTAGTTCTTAGCTTTGTGTTTAGTTAACCTTTTGGCGCCGGAATTATTTTTTAAATTTTAGCACACCCTGTATATAAAATATGAATAATACAGGAACCAAATAAGTTAGAATTATGAAACAAACTGCATTTTGAAGAGACAAAAACGGAGAGTATATACCATGTTTAAAATATTCAGTACCTATATTTGTTTAATAAATATATAAAATGCAACTTTAGAAGTTAGCGGTGCGGTACGACCACTATAGTTGACATTAGGCGTCAAAAGATTAAACACACAGTGCATCACTTCTAATTTTACAGGATTCACAAATTTGAACTTAAGGTCTAAAAAAACCAAGAAATAAATAGGCGAGTTTTTTTTTATTTACTTCCTAGAGGCGTGGATGACGTATCAGTTCTTCTGGGATGTGATCCTGCGTCACTGGGTATTTGGTTATCGATATTTCGAGACAGTCTAGTGGTTTCATCTTCGAATTAAGACCAATTCGCTTTTTCGAAACGTCGGAAACCAAATATATGACGCAGCCTTCCCAGAATTACTGACACCTCAAGAAACAACTAGTCTAATACTGATACATGAATATATACTTATATATATGTATATGGACGTAACTACATCCACACCGGGGTGCTGATAAGTCCTAAGCTCAACCAGGAAGGAATGAAGCTCGGAAGCTTGTCAGAAACGCGCACGATTTCAATAATATCGAGACGCGAGCTGTCATCATGTTTTTTTTTTTCCTGCAAGGCAAGGCGCCGAAGGGAATTCACGCCATTCCGGCAGAAACATTAGCTTGTTTCTTTCCTAGTGCGGCTAAGGACTTATCAGCACCCTTGTATAATGTGTAACAGTAATATATATCAAAAAAAATATTCGTAAAATACAATCCTTGGGGCAACAATGAGCCACATAATTTTTTTCCCTTTCTAGTTCTGAAGCCATTAAGATTTTCGGTAGAACTCCTTAGATGAGGGAACCGATCAAACTACAGCCTATTCCTATAAAATATAGCAGAAATAAAAAGAAAAACACAACAAATTGAGCCTATGACCAGAGTGGGATTCAAAAACACAATCTCAGTGGTTGGGCGGTCTAACGCTAAGCGTGTCTTACACGGTTCAATGACTCTAATAATCACAATATCAAATTAATGAAGATTTAATCAGTACAGGTTTGAATATTAGGTTGAATGTGGAAAGATAAACAACAAGAGAGAAATACATTACCTGGTTTCTTGTACGAAGTTAGTATCTGATATGTTCGGGCAGAAGGGTTTCTACTTTTGAAAGTTAACTACCCGTTCCCTTTAAATTTTCCCAGTTGTACGGGCAACTGTAAGTGCCTATTGAACTGCAAAATTCCGATAGATTTTTCGCGAGTTTCTTGAAGAATTCTAACAAATATCTTCACAGGATATAAGAGGCCTCATTCCATCCCTTCCGGTTCACAATCACTCACTTATGTCAAGTCGACAACATTTTGATCTGTGCCACTGGAAACCACCAATTTTCATTTTCCTGCGACAGTTTCCATGTATTTCGATACATGTGTAATTTAACTGTCGTCTAATTGTGGGGTATTCAACGACGTTGCGCAAAGAAGTCATCAGGTAGCATCGAAACTTCTCACAAGGTGACAAAAGCGGAGCATACAGCCAATTATCGTCTCAACAATACGAGGAACCTCGCGGAGGGCAGGTGGCTCTCTCTATGAACCAAAAAGGGAACTCTGAATTGTTAAATGGAAAAGACGTAAACGTAAAATATAATACAGAACACAAATTTCTATCAAAATTTATGATTACGTCTGCGGTGGCAAGTGGCCTGGGCGACTGAATTTTGAACGGCGATGCCAAATATTTGTGGGTCATCAGTATAGAACTTGTTTTACGTCACCTTTCTGGCGCCTAGAATTTTGAGGTGGCTCGAAGCCATTTTTCGAAAATTTGCGGACTTTTTTTTCTTAAGTTTCGTAACCCAATTATACGAAAGCTTTTCTTGTAATGCGTTGACAACCAGGTTTTGGCGTGGAAAAACAACTATTGCACATTCTGAGTGCGTGGCGGTGACCTTAGTTATACAGCACGCCAAGGGCATGTGCCGTGTTATATCATCTGTGGCACGCCGGTTCCAACACATTTTTCCCACATTATCTCATAAAAGGCACAATTTTCGAAAAAAATGTTACTGAACACTTAACGCGTGTTATGATTTTCTCTACGATTCTTGCCTGAAACATTCCTCATTCTATAATATTAAACAGTGTACGTCAGCACAATCAACTTTATTACTCAAGGTAATTATAAAGCTACATGTTTCGACTATAGATTTGTCATCTTCAGGCCTATTTTGTCAATTGTGTCACAAGATGCTATGCACACTTTGGGATCCCATCGTGTTTACGTCCATGGAATACATAAAATTAAATCGTTTGTCTCTAAGGGCGTGACAGGCGAATTGTGTTTACAAGAGTGGGATACATAAAATTGGATCATTTGTCTCGTAAAATGTTTTATACAAATTGTGTCTAAGAAGTTAAAATGTGTAAAATTCTTAACGACCAAAGTCTGTACTGTGATTGTAATATTTAGAACAACATAGCTATAGAACGACATATTACACAGTGGTTAATATGCAGTGCGAATGTATAGACATCTACGCTGAAGACTACTTCTGGTCGCAAGGACTACATAACCAACGGAACCAAAAACTCAACACTTACGTCAGGAGAAAATCGTAACTGGAAGCTTATCCGTCCATTAACAACATAACAATAGAAACAGCCAGCGAACCTTACCAGACAATACTATCCATAATGTCAGCATGTGAGATCATTTGATAACACACCCACTCCCACGGAACAGCAACAAAGACGTACTCCGACGTCACCAGGAAATAGACAGTATCCCATAGCTCCAAAAACAACCAGACGATAACGGGACTCATATTTGCAAATGGTGAATAGCAATACACCGTTAAGAATTTTACATATTTTAACTTTCTTTACACAATTTGTATAATACATTTTACGAGAAAAATGATCCAATTTTATGTATCCCGCTGCTGTAAATACAATTTGCACGTCACGCCCTTAGAGACAAACGATTTAATTTGATGTATTCCATGGATGTAAACACGATGGGATCCCAAAGTGTGCATTGCATCTTGTGACACAATTGTTAATATAGGCCTGAAGATGACTAATCTATAGTCGAAACATGTAGCCTTATAATTACCTTGAGTAATAAAGTTGATTGTGCTGACGTACACTGTTTAATATTGTATTATGTTACAAGTTGATTGTGCTGACGTACACTGTTTAATATTGTATTATGTTACAAGCATATCGTGATGCTTCCATTCAAATTCCTCATTCTAAGAAGAATTGGGCGCGATGGGATCCTAATGTACATACATATTAATGTATATTCGTCTTTATATAACGTACCCGTTATTCTTGCCACATTTTAATGAAACTTGAATTTTCTTAACAGATTTTGTACAGATATTCAAATGCCAAATTCGACGAAAATATGGCCAGTGGCGGGGGCCGAGTTACTCCAAGCGGACGGGCAGACGGATAGACATGACAAATCTATTAGTTGCTTGTAGCAATTTCACGAACGCACATAAAAATGTGTATAAAGTTCGAAGCAAAACAGTTCTAACAAAAAATGCAATGATGATGTCATATGTTTTCATATTTTGACTTCTGTATTAGAAACAACACAACTTAAAGCTGTCTTGAGCCAATCGGAATATTATACACATAACAAATACAAGTTAGTATTTATATACTGCATAAACGATTCACTGTAACTGCAATAAGCAATAACAAGTGATGATGATTAACCTTTAGACGCCTAGTGTCAACTATAGTTGACGTACCGCACCGCTAACCTCCAAAGTTGCATTTTATATATTTATTCAACAAATATATGTACCGAATGTTTTAAACATGGTGTATATTCTCCGTTTTTTCTCTTCAAAATTCAGTTTGTTTCATAATTCTAACGTATTTGGTTCCTGTATTATTCACATTTTATATACAGGGTGTGCTAAAATTAAAAAAAAATAATTCCGGCGCCAAAAGGTTAATGACTCTATGTAAATGAACTCGATATACCAGGCATTTGTCTTAATGCTTTTTTGATGTAGTCACACACGGATGGGATTTGTTGACGTAAACCTGGCTAAATTCAAACACAAGCGCAAGTACTTCATTTTAAAGCATTATCAAAGTATTTCTCTAAAGAGACAAAACGAAACGAGTGAAAGAGTAGAACAGCAGCTAATTGGCCGCCTTACCGCAGTGACTCGACACATTAGCCTTGTCACAGAGCTTTATGTAGTTAAAGACAGGCAATGGTAATGTATGTGTAACGTTACATAGAGGCGCCTTCTTGCTAAAATTGTTGCAGTGGAAATGGAATAAGTATTATATATTCTGAGTGTGTGTTTGTGTGTGTGTGTGTGTGTGTGTGTAGCCTTAATTATCCAGCGCCATATTGTCATCTGTGGCTAGCCCCACTCTAATTTTTTAAATAATAATAATAATAATATTTATTAACTGCGATTGGGTTGTCACCCGCTGGCAGTGATTATTTTACTTTTTTCACATTATCTCATAAACGGCACGATTAAAAAAAGTTATTGACCAAAAATATGTGTGACCTGGTTGCCTACACAACTTTTGTCTGAAACATTTCTCATTGTAAGAAGAATTAAGCGAGATAAGATAAAAAATATCTGATGGTCTTCATGTAAAATAACCGTTATTGCTGCCCGATTTTAATGAAAGCTGAATTTTCTCAACAGTTTTTCGAAAAAAAATCAAATATCAAATTTCATGAAAATCCGTCAGGTGGGAGCAGAGTTGTTCTATGTGCACAGACGGACGGACAGTCATGACGAAGATCGTAATCCTTTTTTGAAATTTTGCGAAAGCCCCTAAAGAGGAAGGTAAAAGAATGTAAATCATTCTCCATTACCTAAATACACCTCTGTCTAAAAAATTTGCAAACGGGCATATCTTATTCCGTACGAAGGAGTTATCATGAATAACAGGAGAAGCGTCATCGAGGTCTGCGGTAGACATTGTCCTGGACATTGATCAGAGCTGCTGTGCGCTCAGAAATGTCGCTCACTGAAGCCGTTTCTTGTTGGCAGTGTACTTCATAAACTGGCATTGGCGCTGACATTACGTCTTCAGTTCAAAATGACTTAATTCTGGGGGAAGGCTGTAACAGTGCAGTTTACCAAGTCGTTTTGAGAGACAAGGAGATCGGGGAGGCCAGGCACGTATCCGGAACATCAATCGTCCTGCAGAGACGTTACGCGTTTTACAACCTGCTCTTTTCTTTCTAGACGTCGCAGCATGCGTCACGGTGAAGCATTCGGTTCTCATTTGAAACATCCCTATATCGATCCCTGTCTTACGTTAGCTTCAATAGACATTTTCCTTGGCGCTCCACAAAGACCACGTAAGAAATAGCGCATTCACCCCAATGACATCTTGCAGTACTATTCACACACATCAGTAAACATCCGCTAGCTTCATGGCATCGTGCCCTTACAAGAGCAGAGGTTCTTGGTTTGAATTTACGTTGGAACTTTTATTTCTATGGCTCTCACTATTTTCTAATTCTCGCCAAGAAATGATTCTTGTTCTGCTCACACTTCACAAACAGACATCAACACATTAACAGTAAACAATCTTTGCAGTTGCTGCAGCAGTATTACACAAAACACACAATTCTACAGGCAGACAACACAACACACCGTCAAATACAACTCTTTTTATCTGTTTGTAAACAACGCAAATCCTATTATTTATGTGTACAGTCCATGTTCAATGGAGGTTCCATGTTCATAGCCTGAGGTGGGCAAACTGGAGATTTAAACAATAGGTGTGGGTATCAGTCAATAACACAACAATATCTAAAAAAGATGTTTAATAAAGGATGAAGTAAACTACGTGTTTCGGCCTCATGTGGCCATCATCAGGTTTTCATCCGAAAACCTGATGATGGCCACATTAGGCCGAAACATGTAGTTTACTTCATCCTTTATTAAACATCTTTTTTAGATATTGTTGTGTTGTTGACTGATACCCACACATATTGTTTATATACACACAACGGGGATGGCTCATTTAAGAATTATGGAGATTTAAACGCATATCTGCAGTAAGCCGTTACTATTTCTGAAATAGCGTCTTAAAATATTCCACCCTCTCACTTCTGGTGCTGGATCGACAATCACACAATGGGAACAAAAATGCAAATATTACGGTGCATCACTAAACACAAAGCTACAGCTCTTATTGCATTTAAAGGCCTGCGAAACGGAATGATCAAATTCAAATTCATGTACATTTATAACTTTTGTCTTTGCACCGTTCATTTTGAAATCTACGCAGTTCACTCACCAACAAATGCACTATTCATTAACTTGGTTAAAATTTCTAAATTTACATTAAAATACACAATAATATCGCTCCTACATGTTTCGGTCTTTAATGACCATCATCAGGGAGCTTTATCTGTACCTAACTAAAGTTATATTTATGCTAAAACGCTCGGTAAAATTACGTCGTTATATATATTTGGTGATGTGGCAGCATGTCGTAGAGCGGCATGTGTGTTATGTGCACTGCACACAACACACATGCCGCTGTCTCACTCTGCACTGCACACAACACACATGCCGCTGTCTCACTCTGCACTGCATACAACACACATGCCGCTGTCTCACTCTGCACTGCACACAACACACATGCCGCTGTCTCACTCTGCACTGCACACAACACACATGCCGCTGTCTCACTCTGCACTGCACACAACACA
>Ga0131853_10016876_pt1 | contig 13310 bp, 11 predicted proteins | sample TergutLab28metaG_FD_92764 | JGI IMG/M metagenome (GOLD analysis project Ga0131853, IMG submission 92764) | Labiotermes labralis P1 segment gut microbial communities from Petit-Saut dam, French Guiana - Lab288 P1 (version 2) (version 2) | ecosystem: Host-associated > Arthropoda: Insects >...
GGCTTCTTTTGCCCTGGCAAAGGTTTTAGAATTTTTTTATGGGGGGGGGCGACCAAAAGGGCGTTTCCCCCCCCCCCCCCTGACAGATGGGAGAGTGATGGTTGGTGGATGAACCCACTGCTTAATGTCTTTGAACCATAGGGTTGAGGTGGATTGTGGTTGTGCTTTAGAAGGTTCATATTTGGCATCGGTGATGTTATGAATTTGTACATTTGTGTATAGTTATGACTGGGGAGAACTATCACCATCCGTGCATAAGTGTGTGTTGTTATACCTTGAGGCCAGTACACCTCTGCATGTATAGACATTATATGCATGTATGGGTTGATTACTTCAGTAAAGTCCCTGTAATTTTGTGTGACAACCATCAGCACAGGTTGCACCAGCTGCGCAGATAGTTACAGATTACATGAGCAGTAGCGGCTGTCATGGTAGTAAAAGTGTGATTAATGACAGCTCTTCAGATTAATGGGAGTGTAGTTTGACTTTATGTTTGTCCTACTTGACACGTGATTGTGGGTGCTGTGTATAACAAAGTGACTTGCTCTTCTAGCATTCCCTGCTCACTGATTGCAGAAGGAAGCTGTTGAGCCATGATATCACTGGACCAGGCTACCTGACGCAACATCAGAGATATTATGACATAATGTGCTATAATATAGAGACAATGAATTACACAGTCTGCACAACCTTTCACTTTCACTGTAATCTGCGCTGAGTTGTGACATGTTTCAGCCACTATACACAGCCATCTAAAGACAATTCATGCAGAATTATAAAGAGAATACACAAAGGTACATTACCACATACTTTAAATAAAATGCAGTTTGGGATCCCAGATTTTTTCCATGGAGCATATTATAACGGTCAGATGTTAAAAATATGTTGATATACATGATATCCTGTAAGTTAGAAGTGACCATATGCAAACTGGCTATCTTTAAATCCTCTTCTACCTGACAGCAGTTCAGTGCCCCATCTGTTACAGGTGCTGCAGTTTGTGCGGCTGTCCTTACAGTCCCGTAAGGTCAACTTGCTTTCTGTGGACAAACCTGGACCATCAACGGATGAACACAGTGTATTTGTTGATGATTCCATGCAGGAGTTCACTGTCTCAGTGTCAGGTGTGAACCCCCATATTGGTGTGGTGAGCCCCGCTGGTGAGCCTGTAGAGGGCCCCCCAAAGTTAAATACTGTGTTGTCACTGCAAAATATTAAAGCAGTGAATGTCATTGAGCCAGAACCAGGACAGTGGAAGGTCAAGGTTGGGAGTGACTCGGAGCATTCAGTGCGGTCGACTGGTCTTAGTGACATTGACTTTAATTTTGGGTTCTCAGCTGTTGTCACTAACAATATGGAGGAGACTTACCACAGACCGCTCAAAGGTAAGACCTTACGAGTTTGACACCTTTGCTATGTTTCATACTTGGTATGTCTTCAGGCTGTGTGAATGACATCGTGGTCAGAGCAACGAGGGTGAATTTGGCTTTACATGTGACATATATGGTAGGGAAGAGAAATGTGTTCATGGTTTTGCTGAGTAAACCTGAAAGAAAGAGACCACCTTGAAGACCTAGGCACAAATGTGGGGATTATATTCAAATAGATCTTATATAATGGATAGCAGGATATGAACTGGATTGATCTGACTGAGGAGAGGGACAAGTGGCAGGCTGTTGTGAATATGGTACCAAACCTTTTGGGTTCTCTAAGATGTGGGAAATTTCATGACTGGCTGAGGAACTAGTAGCTTTTCAGCAAGGATTCTTGTCAATGTAGCTAATCTGAATTACAGTGAATTGAATAGGTGGCTCTCAGAAACAGAATTTGTAACCCACGTGATATCAGAGATGTGGTGTTTGTTATTGCTGACTCATCCCACAAGTGCTTTCTCACCTCTTAATGCCGTACAGTATGTATTGCATCCTGATATTAATTTTCGTTCCTTTTATTGTAGTCCTTTTAAATGAACTCAGATGATCCTTTTCAACATTTGGCTGATACGACTGACAGAAAGAAGATGTTAACATTTAAAATTTTGACTAAGGAATACAAACAGTAATTGTTCTGAGAATGGGAAGGGCTGACATTTTGCTTCTTGAAACTTCCTTTTAGTGTAGCCTACCTCGTGGAGGGCATCCACTGTGACACTGTAAAGAATCTGACATTTGTCTTTCCTTAACAATCTTAGTTACGGAGATATCAGTGACAGGCGATTATGTTTAGGGTGTTATGAAAAACATTACTAACACCAACAAACCATTTAACAGAAATAATTTGTCTATAATCAGTCATTCTGCTTGCAAAGAATTTCTTTAAAATGCTTGTTGAGGCAGAACTTAAAACATTATAAAATCTATGTTATCTGCTGTTTTTACATACAAAATTATTCACAGGTGAGAAGAATTCAGTATTGGTTGTGCCCACTCGCCCAGGAATGGTATATAACCTGACAACTTTGAAACTGATAGACTTAAATGGAATTGAGTTTCAAGAAATCCCATTGCAGCCAGTCCTTGACAAGCCTGGCCTGTACCAAGGATCTACATTTGTTCCACCTAATGACTTCTTTCATCTTGGTGTAAGTGCTTAACTGCTTCCTGTTGTGCTGATGTTATGTGGCCCTAACTGTAAGAAAAATTAAACTTGCACTGAAGGTGTAGATATTTTAAATTGCCAAATACTGATTCAATTTCAACACAACAGATTTAAGTAAGGGCAGATTAACTCTTCCTTCTGAAATTAATTTACACTGCTACTTACTGAGCACTCATGACTTTCCTTATCTAAGTTAAGCGTGACCTTCGTGAAAATTATTTATGGCCAGACTGCGACAGAGGTAGGAAGACCAGAGGTACGATGGTGGTTGGGGTCTGCCCAACTGACAAGCTAGTCAGCTGTATTCAAAGAAACCTTTATAACCATCATGAATAATAATTACTGTATATAGCACTATGTTACGGTCTGCAGGAAACACTGCCCTGTCATGCATATTTGTAGTTTTAAAATCTGTACCAAAATGAATGCACAAAATTGTATGTGTTTATTAGCAGCAAAGTGCTCATGTAAGTTGTCTCAATTTGTGAAGCAACACCTGGTCATACAACAGACTACATGTATGTTGCAGAATACTGCATAACAGGGAATTGTATGGATTTGGGTCTCTTGGTATGTGACACTGTCATTGGGTGAGTGATTCCTCTGGTTTAAGGATTGTAGTGACTTCATCTTCAGGGTGAAGGATCACATAACCTTTATTTTCAAGAGTCAATTCAGGCCATTGAAGATAGAGACATCGCACTGCTTTCAAATGTCATGAACTTCTCACATAACGACACAGCATGTTCCAGAAGACATGAAAGCTCAGCGCCATTCCTGTTATAGCTTCAGATATCATAAGGAATTTTGTGATTTGTGGAGATTACAATAGTGAATTCACAGGTGTGGGGGGGTTGGACATGTGACTTTGAGTGGGAGACAAGATATTCAGATTGAATTTTGATGGGTAAATCTCGTGAAAGTATGGTTGGAAGACTAAGATGAAGGTGGATCTGAGGGAACAGGTTGCTGAGGCAGATGGTGGATGCAACTGCTCAGGATCTCTTCAATGCTGCTTGTTATTTGGGATCTACTTGTGCATACATAGTTCTGTGATTTGGTTATTCTTTCAGGTTGATGGATTTGATAAAGATGGCTTCCCACTGAAGAGAATATCACCCACAGCAATTGCTGGACAGAGTCCAGGTAAGGTGTGACTGCCATATACGGTCATGTAAAGATGACACTAAGCAACCTGTAGATACAAGTCTTCTGAGATGTGATGCTGTGCTGCTTGACAAGTAGCTCTGATATTTGGAAGGATCATAGTGCCTTGCTAGATAGGGACAAGCATTCCAAGCAGAACAACTTCTTTGATTGCTTGACCCTGAAGATGAAAGCACTGCATTCCTTCCACTCACCTTTCTGAAATTGTCACGTCCCAGACAATTGTATCTTTTGCAGCACTGCTGTGAGGACCTCAATGTCATGTTTACTGTCTGCTTGCTCAGTACACAGCTGCAGTAAGTGCAAGGAGCAAGACAGTTCATTCTTATGTAGCTGGAGGTGAATACTTGCTTCTCTGAAAGTTCGTTGACTTTTTTCTCCTGACAAAGAGGTAGATGAACCATGTTCCTGAGCATAGAAAAATTAGGTCGTAGCATGTGTATGTGCACTGATAATTATGTACCCTGTTCTCACCACTGCAATATGAATCACAGTATTTAGTGCCTTAAAGTGGTTACTTTGTTTACCACCTGCTGTAACATTTGGAAATTTTGCATTATGCCCACACAGTGTATTTGTGTGTTCTGATATCCTTAACAGTACACATCTTAGGATTCATTTCTTCTGTGATGTGACAACACTGTTGCTGGTTGGGTGTTTTGTGACAGTATTGTGCCTTCAGAGAGTCACAGTGGCATCCTGTTACATTCAAGAAGAACTGAACCCTCAACCAACCACTGTGGAAATCTTAGATCTTACAACAACACGTCTATTTTGTTAGCTGTTCTTTGCATATTTGTATTGCCCGTGTATTGGCTGGCGGTGTTACAGAAAGTATTTTAGTGATTTTATGTAAATTCCATATTTTTATATTTTTTTCCTAGTTTGTGTGTGTGTTTGTGTGTGCCCTGCAGAAAATTAAAAAGTGTGGTTCTGGGATTTCCTCCAGTAGCATAATGCTTACAATAAATGTTTTGAAAATGGACAGATGGTTTATTTGATATGCACACGCAGCATGGCTGTGCTTCTTTAGTGAAGAAGGCAAAGTGAGAGAAGTAATATTATGGATAAAACAGAGGTCTAGTGCAGTTTTGTTGCTCAATAATGTGACAGTTGTGTTAGATAAAAGTAAAAACACCAACCATTTACCTGCACTATAGAAACTCCAGTGGTGCATATGAAGCCAGAGATGACAGGCTGGCTCAGCAAACCTGTGACAATATACTGCCGCATCGAATCGCTTGTGCCCTTCTCTTCCATGTGGTTGAAGAATGGAGTTCCTCTTACAGGCCTTATGAAATACAAGTAAGTTTATTCTATTTTAACCCTTAAATTCCAGTCTCTGTGCTCTGTATGATCCCTAATTGCTTATGTATCACTGGCTCATGTGTGCCTATGTATATTTAAAACCTGTCTGTCATGGGCAGTGGCTAGCATTGAAATACAAGCATCATTGCAGGGTTAATTTTATGTTGTCCTGGAAGTTACCTGATCCATGTAAATGTACATATAGACATAATCAGTGTTAGTATCAGAGTTGTTCAGCCTTTATTTTCCAGGGACATGGGTTGTAATTCTTCTGGTACTATTAGCTAGCAGCTGTAGTGTGACTTTGTTGTAGAAATGCAGCAACTGGCCAGCTGGGCTACTGCTGTTGTGCACTGCACAGTGGCATGACATGTTATTGCTGTATGTGGGACAGTGTCAGCATTTGAAGAACTCATAGTTTGTCTATGTTGGCAGCTCTCTGTAGATTTCAAATTGCATGAGATTTGTAGCTGCCATTGTGGTGACTGTTGTTCCGGTTTGCAGGGATGCCATATATTATACTCTGATAGGTAGGTACTAATATTCAGTGGGACAGGGCAAAACAGGAGTGAGCCAACTGTGGTTCTCAGGCCCGTAGCAACCCCCATAAAATTCAGTATGTCCCATGAAGGCACTCAAGTATTTCTAAAAATTGGATCCTAATATATGATTTATATAAAGTACATTGCAGACAAAAGTAAATATAGTACATAAAAATGTACATTTCAACAGCAAATTAAATGTTGGCTCTCTGGTAGGTCCATTTGTAATTATGTAGGCTTGCTGATTTCATCTGCTGTACCTACAGCATTTCCTACCCATTTTTTATATAAAGAGTAGCTTGTTGAGTAAGTACAACTAAGGGATGTGTTTAACGACATAAACCACATACAGTTCATGCAAAAATCTCTGGTTTTTATTCTCTCTCAAGTAAGTTTAACTGGGTCTCAGGTTAAAACCAATGGCCTATCCCTGGGGTAGAAAAAGTGAACCAATGTTGGAGAAGTTATGGAAAGTATGGAAGGGATGATGGGGAATGGGGCTGTGAAGGAGGTTCTGAGAAAGGGGCAAAGGGAAGAAGCATAGGATGAAGGTGCAAAACTTGGTCCCTAACATCAACAGAAGAACATAGGCTGGTGTGTTCAAGAATGGGGTACTGAGGAAGATATTAGAGCCTAAGAGGAAGGAAGTAGCAGGGAATGGAGAAAACTGCATAATGAGGAGCTTCATGATTGGTACTCTACAGCAGACATTGTAAGGGTGACCAAATCAAGGAGAATGTGACAGGCAGGGCATGTGGCATGTGTGGGCGAAGTGAGAATGCTGGCCTCAATTCATGTTTTTATGGACTTCTTGCATCTTACATATTGAAATGTAACATGCTATATTGCAGGGACAAGACCTGTTCTTGCAGTGTAGTATGCTATATTTTAGGGACAGGACTGGTCCATGGAATGTAACATGCTACATTTCAGGGACAGGACTGGTCCCCTGCTATGTAAAAACGCTACATTTCAGGGATAGGACCAGTCCTCTTCTACAGGCCTGCTTCTTCCAAAACACTTGTTACCACTTGGTAATTATTTACACCGTGATTAAACTTAGAAAACAGTCAGACTAGTGAATACAGTGTATTGGAATAACAGCTTATAAAATGTGGCTATGCATATCTCACTGATATGGTATGATGTACATGACTGTCACTACAAATGTCACTAACTTCACTGCCTCTAAACCAAATATTCCATCTATCTCCCATAATAAAATTCACAGGTCTTCATTTCTTGCTGGTTTGATAACAAAGCGGTCTCTCTCTCCCTCTCCTCCAATCTGTTATAACAGTTATAACTACACCTGGGAAAGAGACCCGGTTCTTATTGTGCTGGAGGCTAGGTGGATGGATGGGTCAGAAAAATCTCTCCCCCACTGGGTTTAGAACACTGGACTGGCAAGCCTGTAGTATGTTGCTGTAATGCTGAGCTATCCTGACTCCATGAGGAGAGCAGTGCAGAAAGTAGTAGGATGTGCTGGCAAGTTCCATGTTATGTATACATCAGGCAGTCATGTATGTCATTCAGGTTTAGCCATAAAATTTTTGGTTTTACTGTTCCTTTCTTGTGATAAAAGAAGTAACAATCTGCTCACATGCTTTCAGTCAGACTGCAGAGCTGTTTTGGATGGTACAGAATTCCACATTAGCAGATGAAGGCAACTACAGCTGCTATGCAAGTAATGTCGCCGGCAAGTCATCCAGTGGGACGTGGTTGACGATTACAGGTGATGAAGTGCATGTGGAACAGGCTTCAAGTACTGACTGCAGTTTGGTGAAGTCTGTCATACCTGTGTATGGTGAAGTTTTTTCATACCTGTGTATGTACTGAAATAACAGTGCAATGTGCGAATGTATCCTGTGCAAACAGCAGTTCTACTGAACTATTATGTCATGTGGGATGTGACCTTGTGTTACTGGGTAATTAGTTCTTGATGTCTTCTAAGGATGGTGTTGTCTTTATCTCTTAAGGGTCAAGCAGTCCAAGAGGAAATACTGCTTGACCCTGAACTTTAAGGCATTTTGGTCCTTTGCAATGTCAGGAACTGCTGACCCAGTGACACAGTGTCACAACTCAGAGACTGATCATCAGCATCAGCAACATTAATGTGAGAACTGGGAAATGGTATGTAGTCAAACACAACTGTGTCACTGAGGTGTATTTAATGGCTATATGATGGAACAACTACATGTTTCGGCCTGTACTGGCTATCTTTAGGTTGTCTTGGGGAACTTAAGAACTAGCTATATGCATGTTCTTCAGTTCCCCAAGACAACCTGAAGATGGCCAATACAGGCCGAAACATGTAGTTGTTCCATCATATAGTCATTAAATACACCTCAGTGACACAGTTGTGTTTCACTACATACCATTTCCCAGTTTCACACACACAACGGGGATGACACACTTCTTAGATTACTGTGAGAACCTTAAATCCTGCGTGCATTAATACTTTTTAGAAAGGTAGTCAGGTTTTATATAAAATATGTCACTTCTCCCACTAACAGTTCGTCATAACCAAAGTATGTTAATTCTGTGTAGGGTAGGAAATATTTCTTGTCTTCAGTAAGTGTGTCAATATTCTTTTCCACAACTGTATTTTTAGTTAAGTCAATGCACAGTGGGGTCTTGGTATTTGTGATCCTCAGTGTTCGCATTCGGACCTGTTGTGATCACCCATTTTAGTGCTACTGTTTATACCTTGCATGACTTCTGATGAATCAGCTGGCAAGTTGACTGGTCTCACTCAGATTGATGTCACTTCAGTCAGCCCGTCTTTCATTTGTTAGATCTATCCAGAATTATTATCATCAAGTGCCTTGTACCGAATGCCACATCCATCCATCCTTCAACCCATGGACCAGAAACTCACTGCCAGTTTTAAAATTTACTATTATGAGATCACATTTGAGTGGTGCTTTTGTGACGCAGGTTGTTGTGTACAAGATGTTACATCTATGGTTCAACTTTGGAAAAAATGAATGAAAGTTGGTACCCGTGCTTCCAGATGTCTTGCCTATCCTTCATATTAATCTGAGACCATGCATGTAACAGCATCACAACGAACATAATGACTTGTGCTATTCATGCATGACAATTTTACTACAAACCATTAGTCATGATTGCCAACCATCTCTGTACTGGTTTTTAAATGGTTATTGCTTCTGTAGGTCCACCACCACACATTGTCACCCCACCACAGATTTTATCAGCACTAAACCAAACAGCTGTTTTGGACTGTGTGGTGAACAGTCGACTGCACTACAATATTACATGGACTAGAGCTCCACTGGATGTAGCAACTGGTAAGTGCTGATTGTCACTAATTCCATGGATTAGAGTCTGCCCTATGTGGAACCTGACAGTGTGTTGGCATACACACATATTCACAAGAGCCTGTCACTTGTGTGTATTGCCTAATTGCACCTAACTGCAGTGGTCATTGCCTGTGTTTGCACCTACCAAAGCTGATTGACATTCATCTGCCTCCCCTTCCACACTTTAAAATGCAAGTGTCTGTGACTGTACAGAAGAGTCAATGTTGTTTGGAATTGTGACTTTCCTTGATAATCCATTTTAAAAACATTATTTTGGCCAAATGGCTGCCAAGTAGGTTTCTAGTCTTTTGCTGTTGCACAGATCATCAAGTGCAGTGAGCTTGCTTTTGTGCCCTGTGGGATGGGCCTGAATCACTTAACACATTTGTACTTTTTGTACTTTCTACAATGTTTGTATTTTACTAAAATAAACTTTTGTGCAGTTCGAAATTATTCTGTATTTTTATTGCTGATATTTCACAAGTTCTTAGAACCAGACAGTGTGTGTGTGTATGTGTGTGTTACATTGCACATTAATTCTGATGTTTGTAATTGGCATGTTCTTGAGATTTTATTGGTACAAACCAGTCTCAAATGGTGAGATTCTGTTGTTCTTTTATTTATTTGGTCTTCTTTCTGATTTACTGAGATACTCTGTAGATCTTAACATGTGATTGCAGAAAGTGTCCACCAGATTCAGAATGATGTGAATACCAGAATATTGCCAAATGGAACTCTGATTGTTGCTGCAGTACAGCAAGAGGATGAAGGCTGGTACACTTGCACTGCAGAAAATAATGGCAAGTAATTTTGCCTTTACATCTCTTTGTTAGAGTAATTATGTGGGGTGAGTATAAACTGCAGACCGTGCCTTGACTCAAGGCAGTTAGTCGCTGGCCTTTCACCCCAGAGGTCGGGGTTTTATCTTGGGTCAGTCCATGTGAGATTTGTGATGGGTGAAGTGGCACTGGGACAGGTCTTCCTTTTCCCCAGTCTCTATCATTCTACCTGTGCTCCATACTCATTCGTTCATTTGTCACAGTGCTGTATAATCTTAGCAGTTAACAGTATCATTAAACAACACACAAAAGACACAAAGTGCATCATCTTGAATCCAGGCCACCTCACTCCCAACAAGTACCTATAGATGGACTGGCTGACAGGGGCTGTAAGGATGCTGTTTTCCTGTGAGGGACACCCCGTAGGTTGGTAAGTGGGTACCACAGTTTCTGGCAAACTTGCTGCCTCCATCTTCAGTGTATAGTAGAAGATGGAAGCTGTAGGTTTCTTTGCATTATTGGCATGTATGTGTAAACCAGACGGCGTCACAGTGATTTTCATGGTTATCACTGAAGTGAGAAATGTCATGTTAGTATATTCTGGTAGTTGATGCAAGCAACTTGTTCTTTACCCTGAAGATGCCAGCAAGGAGGCAGCATGGTCCTTCATTTTACATGACATAATCTGCAGTCAGTGCTGTAAGAACCTCAAACCCACCTTGGTGTGCAGCTCATGCCTCCACTGATGACAACTGTGTGGTCATTAGTCAGTAACACTGACAGTGACAGTGGTAACAGAAGTGCCATGCGACTGACATTGAACATTAGATGACAGTTTGACATTATCTTCTTACTTGTTCGCCTGCCCCTGTTCTTTATTCTCCTGCTCCTCCTCCTCTTTATCTGTTCTATTTCTTCTCCTCTATCAAAAGCAGTTTTGAAGTTCCAACATCTCTGACTTTAGCGATAATATAAGGTTATAAATTCTGACAGTCTATTGTTTTGTGTCCTATTGACATGTTGATTCCAATTCATCTGGTCTTTCTTTACAACTGCCATGTTTTCAGTTTGCCATGTGTGCTGTATTTTTTTCATTTTCTGCTTTGTCTCTTAAGTTAATAAATAATTCTGTATGTGTACTTTGCAGTTTGTTTGTGTCTGTCATCATCCTTACCCACATTTAAGTTCCAGAACATAAATTTAATATAGCAGTTCCATAGCACATATCTCCTGATGTCAGTAGCTTCACTTGATTTTGAACACATGGAGTACTGGAAGTACAGTATGTGAATTTGGTGTCTGCAGAGAAGAAATTCCTGTGTTAAGATTGGGGTGTGATGCTGCTTCAACTGGCTAAGTGATCAGTACCGTTCAAAGGAACAGTCTAACTTCATGTTCAAGGGTTCATTGGATCACCGAACCCTTTCACGTATGTTCCTTTGAAATGTTGTGCACCTTGCAGCATCATATTACAGAAAACCATAATCCTCAGTTTCACTGCTATGAAGACCTCAAGCCTTGCCAGTGTCTGTAAGTTCAACAGAAACTGCTTGTTTATTTCACTGGCCCAATAATGTATATGTGCTTGTTTTTTGCACATGTGAAATGTGCATTGTGCTTCCACCACAAAGTAGATCAGAACTGCTCTCTTTTGGGTTATTACACAGCAAGTAATGGTGGTTCTTACTGACGTTTCAGGACAACCCATCAGTCACATCTTCAAGGGCCAAGCTTGACCCTTTAACATGGAACCAACAGGTTGTGCCAAAATGTTGGTAAGAAATTACTCCTACTCGCTGTGCAATAAGTCAGAAAAGCGCAGTTCTCAAATGACATGTGCTTTAGCCTCACCATATTTCTGTTGCCCTCTACATAGGTGGGAGGAGTGAGGGACATGTGTACCTGGCAGTCAGGGAGCCAATAAATGTGGTGGTTGTGCCGGAGCGGTTCCATTTCCAGCAGGGAGACACATTCACTCTATCCTGCTATGCTACTGGCACACCAAAGCCAACATTTGTGTGGCAGAAGGATGGCCATGTCTTGAAACAGGTATAATGAAACCAACGGAATTAACCATTTTGAATATGAATGGGATGTGAGAAGTATAACTAGCTAAGCACATGGAGCAGAGTCCTTTGTAAGAAGTTTAACTAGCTAAGCACATGGAGCAGAGTCCTTTATAAGAAGTTTAACTAGCTAAGCACATGGAGCAGAGTCCTTTGTGAGAAGTTTAACTAGCGAAGCACATGGAGCAGAGTCCTTTGAGAGAAGTTTAACTAGCTAAGCACATGGAGCAGAGTCCATTGAGAGAAGTTTAACTAGCTAAGCACATGGAGCAGAGTCCTTTGTGTGAAGCCTACAGCTTCTCACATAGTAAAGAAATTCCTCACTTTTTATGGAATCTCAAGGCTCCTTACCATAATGACAGCAGCTCACCACTATTCTATACCCCAAGTCAGATGAATCCAGTTCATACTTCCACATTCTGTTTCTTTAAAATCCATTTGAATATTATCCTCCCATATATGCCTAGTCTTCAGAGTGGTCTTTCCTTGTGGATTGGGGTTTGGCATGTAAGATGAACTTCAGACACACCATTGAATTAAAACTGACTCTGTGACCTCTATTCACACTGCTGTGTGTATTTCTTAGGTCATAACAGAATTTGAAGTCAGGCTAACAGCTTTACATATTGACATGTTTGTGTTGTTTGTCTATTCCAAGTCTAACTAAAGTTATGTACAACAAGCTGAGGACATCTCTAGATACAGAAACATAAAAAGGAAGTTACTCAACAGCAATACAAACACTTTCTTTAACCAATGGACACCACACCTCACCACACCACATCACATCACACCACATAACACCACACTGCACCACATCACACCACACCACATCACACCACACCATACCACATCACACCATACCACATCACATCACACCACACCACACCCACCACATCACACCACACCACACCCACCCCACCAACCACACTACACCACATCACATCACACCACACCACATAACCAACCACACTACACCACACCACATCACATCACACCACACCACATAACCAACCACACCACACCACACCCACCCCACCAACAACACCACACCCACCCCACCAAACACACCACATCACACCACACCACATCACATCACACCACACCACACCACATCACATCACACCACACCACACCTACCCCACACCATACCACACCACACCCCACCACACCCACCCCATCAACCACACCACATCACATCACATCACACCACACCACATCACACCCACCCACCCCACCAACCACACCATGCCACACCACATCACACCACACCACATCACAACACACCTCACCACACCACATCACACCACACCACACCCACTCCACCAACCACACCACACCCTCCCCACCAACCACACCACACCATCCCCACCCCACCAACCACACCACACCACATAACCAACCACACCAAACCACATCACACCACACCACATCACACCACACCTCACCACACCACACCATACCACATCACACCACACCACACCCACCCCACCAACCACACTACACCACATCACATCACACCAC
>Ga0131853_10016877_pt1 | contig 13310 bp, 13 predicted proteins | sample TergutLab28metaG_FD_92764 | JGI IMG/M metagenome (GOLD analysis project Ga0131853, IMG submission 92764) | Labiotermes labralis P1 segment gut microbial communities from Petit-Saut dam, French Guiana - Lab288 P1 (version 2) (version 2) | ecosystem: Host-associated > Arthropoda: Insects >...
ATCGAGATGCCCCGGTCCTTCTCCATGGCCATCCAGTCGGAGGTGACCCCGCGCCGCCCGGCCTTGCCGTGGACCGCCCCGGCCGTGTTGATGGCGGACGCGTGCAGCGCGAGTGCCTCGGTGAGCGTGGACTTACCGGCGTCCGGGTGGCTGATCACCGCGAACGTGCGCCGCTTGCCTGCCTCCGCGCGAACCCCGGTGTCCCCGTGGACCCCGGCGCCTCCGGCCTTCTCCGTATCTGTCACCGACACCGCTTCTCCTCACTCAGAGCCGTTTCGAGGCTACCCGCGACCCCGGGCGCGCTGAAATCCAGACGTTGCCGGAACGTTGCTCACAGAACGTCACTTTTACAGGCATCTGACGTCCAGAAGTTATATAAAACTTTGGTGACTATACGAGGCTTGGGTAAGTTCACCGCATTGCTCCGGCGATATGAGACTCCGATCACCGACACCGTGGTCGGAGCTACCGCTCTCCTGGGCGTGGTAGCCGCCATCTCCAGCGCTTCCGCCCAGCCGACCAGTTCCCCTGTCAGCTTGAATCACACGACGTCGCAGGTTCAGCACCAGCAGCACCTGCTCCCGGCGAAGCCGTTGACGGTTGAATCGGTCACCCCCGGCGGCGGCGCCGGCGGCGTGAACGGAACCGGCGACATCAAGCTGACGTTCAACGCTCCTTTGTCCCCGAAGACCAAGCTGCCGGCGGTTTCCCCGAACATCGCGGGCAGCTGGAAGGTCTCCGGCGACACCGCCACGTTTACGCCCCAGGTTGGCTTTTCTCCCGATACCAGGGTGACCGTCACGGCCCCGGCCGGGATGCAGGGGTACCCGGGCGTGCTCCGCCCCACGTCGACGTTGAAGAAGAACTACAGCAGCAGTTTCACCACGGGCGGGTACTCGACCGCGCGGCTGCAGCAGCTTCTGGCTCAGCTCGGCTACCTGCCGCTGACGTTCCACCCGTCGGACAGCAGCGGCAACGTCCCGTCTGACGACCCCAAGGCGCAGCTCTCGGCCGCCTACGACGCGCCCTCCGGCTCGCTCAGCTGGGAAGGCAAGTACCCGGCCCAGCTCGAGGACCAGTGGCGCGGCGGCGAGAACAACATGCTGGACGTCGGCGCCGTCCGGAACTTCGAGTACGACCACGGGCTGACCATGGACGGCGACGCCGGGCCCGAGGTCTGGTCCACCCTGCTCAGCGCGGTCGCCAAGGGCGACAAGAACCAGCATGGCTACAGCTACGCGCTGGCCACCCAGGGCGGCTCGGGCGAGAACCTGCAGGTTTACCGGAACGGCAAGGAAATCCTTTACACCGCGGCCAACACCGGCGTCGCCGGCGCGCCGACGGCGGACGGCACCTTCCCGGTCTTCGACCGGACCCCGTTCCAGATGATGAAGGGCAAGAACCCGGACGGCACCAAGTACAACGACCCGGTGCACTGGATCTCGTACTTCAACGGCGGTGACGCCATCCACGGCTTCGACCGCGCTGGCTACGGCTACTACCAGAGCAACGGCTGCGTCGAGATCCCGGTCAGCACCTCGCAGTGGCTCTACCCGTACATCAACTACGGGACCCTGGTCACCGTCCAGGGCCCCGAAGCGTAACTCCCGCGAACTAAAACTTCATACTGACGCCGCGTCGAGCTTCGCCAGGTCCTCATCGGACAGGCGGAGCTCGACTGCTTTCAGCAGTGCCGGAAGCTGGCCGACGGCGCGCGCGCTGGCGATCGGCCCGGTGACGGTCGGCTGGGCGGCCAGCCAGGCCAGCGCCACCGTCGCGATCTCCGCGTCGCGGGCCCGGGCGACCTCGTCGAGAGCGGCCAGGACCTTCGGCCCGCGTTCCTCCGACAGGTACTTCGACGGGGACAGCGACCCCACGGTCCGGCCGGTGTCGACGTCACCGGACGCCCCGGGCCGGTACTTCCCGGTCAGGAAGCCGGCGGCCAGGCCGTAATACGGGAACACCGCCAGCCCGTTCCGTTCGGCCACGGCCTTCAGGTCGCCCTCGTAGGTGTCGCGCGACACCAGGTTGTACTGCGGCTGCAGCGCTACGTAGCTGGTCAGGTCGTTTTTCTTGGCAAAGTCAAGGGCAGCGGAGAGCCGTTCGGGGGAAATATTGGAGGCCGCCACCGCCCGGGCCTTGCCCGCCTTCACCAGCCCGTCGAGCGCGGTCACGATCTCCCCGATCTCGACCGACTCATCGTCGTAGTGAGTGTAGTACAGGTCGATGTAGTCGGTGCCGAGGCGGCGCAGGGACGCGTCGATCGCCTTGGTGATCGTTTCCGGCTTAAGCCCGGTGGAATCGGGGTGCCTGCCGCCCTTGGTCGCGACGACGACCTTGTCGCGGTTGCGGCGGGCCGCCAGCCACTCGCCGATGATGGTCTCCGACTCCCCGCCGGTGTGCCCGGGAACCCAGCGCGAGTAGGCGTCGGCCGTGTCCACGAAGTTGCCGCCGGCCTCGGTGTAGGCGTCCAGCACGGCGAACGACGTGTCCCGGTCCGCGGTCCAGCCGAAGACGTTGCCGCCCAGGTTGAGCGGGTGGATCTCGATACCGGTGCTTCCGAGGTTCTTCAGGCTCGTCATGTTCCCTAGTCAATCAAATGCCCTGCGACCGAACGGACCTTCGGCTCCTGGGTATCCGGCAGGGCCCCTGGGTACGTTGTGCTCAGATAATCACCGAGTGTGATCAAGGGAGCACTATGGATGCGGCCACGCGCGCGGTGCTGAACGACACCGAGAACCTGCTCATCGACGAGACGGCCCGGGACGCACTGGCGGCCCTGGACGAAGACGCCGCCATCGAGCTTGAGACCCGGATACGCCGGATCCGGAACAAATACGTCAGCCAGTACCGGCGCGGCGCGGCCGCCCGGGTCGCCGAGCACGGCGCCCGGGGCAGCGCGCGGCCGCAGAACACCGACGCCCTGCGGAAGGCCGAGGCGTTCGAACGGGCCCTGTCCCGGATCAGCCGCCGGGTCGCCGCCCTCGCCCGGCAGTCCGCGGCCGAACTGCGAGCCGAGCGGCTGCAGATGGCGCGGTCCGCCCGCCGGGCCGACTGGCCGGGCGCCGGGGAGATGGTGCCCCGCCCGCGCGCCTCCACCGTGGATACCAGCCAGCGAACCAGCAAGAATTGACGCTCCGGGCCTCCCTGGCGGTCACGCTCGCCGCCCTCGTCGTGGTCAACATCGTCGACATCCGGGTGCCGGACGCGTCGCTGATCGCGGGGCCGGCCTGCATGGCCGGACTGGCCGCCCTCGCCCGGCTGGCGGGCCTCAGCTGGCAGGACCTCGGGCTGGGGCACCGAACCTGGCGGCGGGGGCTCCGGTGGGCAGGGCTCATCGTGCTCATCGTCGGCGTGGTGATCGCGGCCGGCGCCGCTCTGCCCGCGACCCGGGACCTGTTCCGCGATACCCGGTACCGGCTGGACTGGCCCATAGCTCTGCTGACGGCGTTCGTGCTGATCCCGGTCGGCACCGTGCTGGTCGAGGAGATGGCGTTCCGCTCCGTCCTGTGGGGGCTTCTCCGGCGCGCGTTCGGCCTTCCCGCCGCCACCGTCGCGTCGTCGCTGCTGTTCGGGCTCTGGCACGTGCTGCCGTCCATGCGGCTCGCCGCCGACAACCGCTTCATCTCCGGCGCCGTCGGCCACGGCGTCGCGGCCCAGGCGCTGGCGGTGACGGGAGCGGTCGGTTTCACGGCCCTGTCCGGGGTGGTCTTCTGCGAACTGCGGCGGCGCAGCGGTTCGGTCCTGGCCTCGGCGGGGCTGCACTGGGCGACGAACGCGCTGAGCGTGCTCGCCTCGGCCGCGGTGTGGGCCTGGGGGACGGCCCGGTGAAGGTCCGTTTCCGTTTTCCCTTCAGCCCGGCCGGGCTGGCCGGCGCCCTGGCGTTCTACTGCCTGTCCCTGACGCCGTCGCTGCTGCCCCGAGTCTGGTACCTGCAGGCCCTGATGTCCGGGATCACCATGGTTGTCGGGTACGCCGCGGGCTGGCTGGCCGGCTGGGTGCTGCGCTCGCTGATCCCGTGGCGGCCGGGCCGTTTCTGGCGCTGGGCGGGCTGGTCGGCTCTGGCGGTGGCCGCGGTCGTGCTGGTCCCGCTGTTCGGCGTGCTCGGCGCGGAGTGGCAGCACGAGATCCGGGAACTGGTCGACACCCAGCAGCCGAGCGAGACCCGCTACGTGTTCGTCGCCGGAGTCGCGCTGGCGATCTTCGCCGCCCTGATCGGGCTGGGCCGGGGCATCCGGTCGCTCACCCGGGCCTCCGCGCGGACGCTGGGACGGTTCATCCCCCGGCGGGCCGCCAATGCCCTGGCCGTGGTGGTCGTCTTCGCGATCCTGGGTTTCGGTGTCACGGGCGTGCTGCCGCGCGTGGCCATCAGCCGGGCCAACTCCGTCTTCCAGGACCTGGACAACGGCACCCCGACCGGCATCAGCGAACCGCTGACCTCCCTGCGCTCGGGCAGCGCCTCGTCGCTCGTCCCGTGGATCACCCTCGGGCGCCAGGGCCGGACGTTCGTCGACACCGGCCCCACCCCGGCCGAGATCGACCGGTTCTCGCGCGGGTTCTCGGAGGCGCCCGCGATGGAGCCGGTCCGGGTCTACGTCGGCCTGAAGTCCCTGAGCTCCGATTCCCTGGCGGGGTCGATCCCGTCTCCCTTCGCCGTCCGGGCCGAGGCCGACCTCGCGGTCCGGGAACTCGAGCGGACCGGCGCCTTCCGCCGGAAGGTCCTCGTCGTGGCCACCACCACCGGCACCGGCTGGCTGAACCCGGCGATGATCGACCCGCTGGAGTACATGTACAACGGGGACACGGCGGTCGTCGCCCTCCAGTACTCCTACCTGCCCAGCTGGATCTCGTTCCTGGTGGACAAGGCCCCGGCGACCGAGGCCGGGCAGGACCTGTTCGACGCGGTCTATGCCCGCTGGCACTCGCTGCCTCCGGGGCAGCGCCCCAGGCTCGTGGTGTTCGGGGAAAGTCTCGGCTCGTTCGGCGGCGAAGCGGCGTTCAGCGGAACCGACGACCTCCGTGACCGGACGTCGGGCGCCCTCTGGGTCGGCCCGACCAACAGCAACGCGCTGTGGAGCCGGTTCACCGCGTTCCGGGATCCGGGCAGCCCTCCGTGGCGGCCGGTGTACCAGGGCGGGCGGACCGTCCGGTTCGGGTCCGCTCCGTCGCAGTTGCTGTCCCCGGAATCTGGCGGCGGCGCCTGGGAGCATCCCCGGGTCGTGTACCTGCAGAATCCTTCGGACCCCATCGTGTGGTGGTCCTGGCAGCTGGCCTTCCACCAGCCCGACTGGCTCCGCGGCCGCCGTCCTCCCGACGTGTCGCCGGCGATGCACTGGTATCCGCTGGTGACGTGCTGGCAGGTCGCGGCGGACCTCGCCCTGTCGACCGCGGTCCCGCCCGGTCACGGCCACTCCTACGGCGTGGCCCAGGCCGCCGGCGCCTGGGCCAGCATCATCCCGCCGCCCGGCTGGACCCCCGGGCGCACCGCCGAGCTCAGCAGGCTCAAGCTCCCGTCACCGTAGGCCAGCGGAGGGTTTGCTTCCCGTCGCGCCCGGGCAGGATAGCCGGTTCCCGCAGTCGACTACGGAGGCGCAATGAAGAAGCTGGTCGAACTCCTCTTGTGCATTCTCCACCCGCTGGCGGTGGTGCTCATGTGGATCAATCTGACGACGCGCTCCGACCTGAACGCGGTCGGCAAGCTCGCGTGGGCCATCTTCGGCCTGATCCCGCTCGTCCCCTTCCTGTACGTGCTGACGGGAGGCGACCTCTTCTAAATCACTTGCGGACCTGACCGGTGGTCGACCCCCAGGTGCTGCCGGTTGAGGTGTTGACGATCCGCCAGTAGTGAGACGCCGGAGACTTGATCTTCCGGCTGACGTTACCGGCGGAGTTGGCGCGGAGAGCCCGGTAGTTCTTCCACTTGCTGCCCGACTTGACCTGAAGCTCAACGGCCTTGGACTTCCAGGCCGCCCACCTGACCTTGGAGTTGACGTACTGGACCTTGCCGCTGACCGTGACGTAGCGCCCGGACCGCTTGGCGCCGATCGTCGCCCGGCTACTGCCCCTAGCGTGGACCTGCCCGGTCGTAGCGGACTTGACCGAAGAGGTCGCCGTGTCGGTCAGCCTCCAGTAGCGGGAGGGCGTGTAGCACTTGAACTGGACAGTCCCCGACTTGCCGCTCTTGATCGTCCTCCAGGCGACCCACTTGCTTCCCGACTTGTACTGAAGCGTGACATTCTCGCCCGACCAGTTAACCCACTGCTTCCCGTTGTAGTACGTCGCGCGGCCCGTAATTACCATGGCCCCGTTAGGGTGCGTATAGGTCATCGCGAGGCGACTGGCCCTGGGCGCAGGTGCCGGGGCTGACTTAATCGTAAAGTTTCCCTTGCTGTCCAGCGCGCTGACCTGCGTCGCCTCGGTCTTACCGTCAGGCCGCATGTGAGTCCTGTCGCTGGCCGTATAGGCGTTCGCCTTCCCGTTGATCGCATTGTCGTGGAACGCCGCGGAACCGAAGGTGGCCAGCGGAATCTGCTTGCCCGTGACCGCGTTTGTCGGCGCCTCCGCGACCGCTTCCGCGCTGGCGTCCTGCCCCGCGTAGCCACTCGGCATGGTGGCGTCGTACGCAAATGACCAGTTGGCGGTGCTGTCAGTCATCGACACGGTGTAGACCGTGGACGATTTGCGCGTGACCTGAATGTGGATCTGATCGCCCGGGCTGACGTTGACACCAATGATGGACTGCTCCGGGGCTGGGTACATCTCAACCCAGGGGTACCATCCGTAGCCAGGCGTGTAGGCGATTCCGGCCTGCTCAACCGTATGGTTTCCTGCCCCGTCCAGTCCGTACCAAAGGGCTACGTAGTCACCAGATTTGCCCGAAGCCGTAGGGACAGTAACGGTCCCCTGGACCGAGTTGTCATGACCGGCACCGCCTTCGGACACATAGCCCGACCAGTTGCGCGAACTGTAGTCGTTGTAAAGGTTCGTGGTGTGAAGCCTGGGGACCCCGCCGGTGTACCTAAGGCGCGTAGTCTTGCCTGGCTTGGCATGGGTCACCTGCGCCGGCTGGCCAACGTGGCGTGGAATCTGAGCCGCGCTGGCGACGCCCGCCAGACCGATTCCGGGTGTCACAAAACTGGCGGCCATGGTCACGGCTACCACAAGACCGCCGATGACTTTCATTGAAAGCTTCATCATGCGCCCTAATCCATAATCGAAAAATTCACGGGGCGAACAATTCCCGGCAGACGCCGGAATTACCTCGACTATCGATTTCGCAGCCCACCGCTGCGGAGGCAGATCCGAAGAGTCCGCACGCCGACGCCTCAGTCGCTACGACACAGACGTCTCCCCGTTCGCTGGCCAGCCTGTCTGGCCACTATCGATATACCCTCTCAGAATGGGCACTACCTGCGAAAATGCGTGTCCTGCACCACATCTCGGGCCGGGCCGACGGTCCGCCGGATAGCTTGTTTCTGTGATCATCTGGATCAATGGCGGATTCGGTGCCGGCAAGACGACCCTCACGGAAGAACTGCACCGGCGGCTTCCCGAGGCGGTCGTATACGACCCGGAGGATGTCGGCATTATGCTCTGGAAGTGGGTCCAGCCGAACGGCGATTTCCAGCACCTGCCAAGCTGGCGAGAACTGGTCATCGCGACGGCACTGTCGCTGCGCGAGCACCATGCGGACACTCTCATCGTCCCGATGTCCCTGATCCGCGCCCCCTACCGCGCACAGATCCTCGGCGGCCTGGCCGACGCGGGCGAGGAGGTCCTGCACGTCTTCCTGGAGGCGGACGCCGCGGTGCTCCGGAATCGGCTCAACGCCCGCGTGACGCGTCCGGGCGGAGACTGGGAACGGACCGCCCGGGAAGTCGGCATGACCGGCATAGACGAGATGGTCGCTGCCGCCGCTCAGCAGCCGGACGGAACGCTCATGCTGCGCTCGGACAGGCACTCTCCGGCCGAGCTGGCCGGCCAGGTGCTGTCTGCCCTGGGTTGAGCCACGTTCACGGATTCACGGAGAAGCAGTGATTTAATCCGCAAGCCCGCGCATCATGTTGCGATTTGAAATGACTTTAAATTCAGAATCAAAATGGCCGGATTGGCAAAAATTATATACTTTCCCGCCGTTATCCGAAAATGGCCGGATCCGCCGTTTTCGCTGCTACTGTTCCGCTCATGGGGAATCCAGGAGCCCAGCATGAGCTGGCATGCACGCTGGTGCAGCGATATCCGCATCTAGCGCTGAGACTGGGTGAGATCGCAGGGGTGAAAGCCCCCGAATACGAACTGGCCGTGGCGGCCTCGAACTCGCACCAGCTGCCGAACCGGCCGCCGCTCGACGGGGACGGAACGATCCGCTTTTTGCGGGAAGGAAAGCCTGCGTTCTTCGCGCAGGTCGAGGTTCAGCAGAAGCACACGGACGACAAGTACGCCACGCTGCGGGCGTATCACGGCAGCGAGGTCAGCAAGGCCCAGGCCGGCGGCCACATGATCGTGGTGTCGCCGAAGCCCGTCGAGGCGGCGAAGTTCCGCCGCAGCGAGTCCCGGCTCAGCGCGGAGTATGCCTACCAGGGCTTCTACCTGTCACGCACGGACCTGGAACCGCTGGCGGACGACGTCAAGTCGTTCGAGGAACGCTGCTTCGCCCTCGGCATGACCGACTTCTCGCAGGGAGTACCACCCGCAGCGGTCGCCATGCTCCGCGAGACCGCGGAGATCGACCTCACCATCGCCAACCTGTTCTTCCGTACAATCATCGAGGAGGTATCCGACGTGGCCATGTTGGAGGCCGTCATGCAGGAGGACATCCTGGAGAAACTCCGGGGACTGAAGGCCTGGCGCGACTATGAGGAGCGTGTCGAGAAGCGCGGCAAGGCGGAGGCCGCGGCCGAGGCCGAGGTCACCGCGAAGGCCGACGATCTCACGCAGTTTTTCTACATACGGGGCGACAAGCCCTCGGTCTACGCGCTCGATCAGATCGACTCATGCACCAGCGTCGGCCAGCTGAACTCGTGGCTGCGCCGGGCTTACGCGGGTGAGACACCGTCCGAGATCTTCCCCGAGTCGTAAACACTGGGCTCAGCCGACAGAAATCCCGTCCCGGCTGGGCCAACACCCATAAGACGGGTGACGGGACGCGGGCAGAATTTGCGGCATGACGGAGGTGCCGATGATGATCCGGAACTTGCCCAGGTGTGGTGTTCAGATAAGGCTATCCAATCTACGCTATGGAGGTGCTCATCCGGCCGAAGCAGGTATTTGCATTCTCCGGGGTCTTGAACCGGCCCCCGGGTGAGAAACCCGACCCAACGTTTCTTGAGTACTCGGTTAGCCTCGCTGCTGGCGACGGGCAGAAGAACGTTTGCTTCATCCCCACAGCTAGCGGTGACTCTACGGCGGCCGTTGCCGCGGTAACTGAGGTGTTCGCCGGGCGCGGGGACGTCGATTTCAGCGTGCTCACGCTTTTCGCCCAGCCCAGCGTCGCGGATGTCAGAGCGCATCTGCTGGCGCAGGACGTGCTGTTGGTGGGGGGCGGCAGCGTGGTGAACCTGATGGCAGTGTGGGGAGCGCATGGCCTGGCCCCAGTGATGCGGGAGTGCTGGGAGGCGGGGGTGGTTCTGGCAGGGTGGAGTGCCGGTAGCCTCTGCTGGCACCGCAGCGGGCCGACCGACTCCTTCGGTGACTCCCTCGCCGCATTCACCGACGGTCTGGGTTTCCTGCCGTACAGCAATGGCGTTCACGACGCACTCGACGACCAACCCCGCCGGCACGTCTTCCGCGAGTACGTGGCTAACGGCGTGATTCCGGCTGGATATGCCACCGAGGACGGCGTCGGGCTTCACTACATCGGGACCGAACTACATGAAGCCGTCGCCATGGTGGATGACGCGCGGGCCTGGCGGGTGGAGCCACACTCTGAAGGCGGATACCGGGAAGAGCTAATCCGGCCGCGCAGGCTCTGAGACTCTGAATCGCTTGGCCGCCGTATCGAGGAAGCCCGCCGTCTGCGGGGAGCGTCAGAAAGCAACCAAAAGCGGTCCTACCAACACGAAGTGATCCGATAGTGAGACTGTGACCACCAGGGACACCCCTGAACCTTGCTGAGCACTTGTAATGGCACGGCTGGGGAGCCAGAAGTCCAGTCTCCGGCCCCCGACGAGGAGGCCCTCCCTGACTGCCGGTAAGAGCTACCCAGCGTTCCCGCCCGAGGCCCGGTTGTCGAAGTAGCGCTCCAGCGCCGACCGGGGACCGGCGGAACCGGAGTTGCTTCCCCAGCCGCACGACCTCGATCGCGCCCGCCTCGACCACGTCGTAGAGCCAGCTCTTCTTCACCCGCAGCAGGTCGCAGACCTCGTCGGGGGTGAACAGCCGCATGGCTAGGACGGCTTCATTCGGATCTGGCTATGGTCCGTTAATGTTGATGAGGAGGCCCCTGTGCCCGACCGGGCAACCTGGACCAGCACCCACGAGGCCTACATGTGACGTTGATATTGACGTCACCTTCGGCGACTCCGATATAGTAGTCGTACACTGTGACGTTGATATCGGAGTCGCGAGGCATGGCGGAGTACACGGGAAAAGTCACGAGCGCCGAGTCGCTCGGCCGGATCCTGCAGCAGGCCCGGCTGCTGGCGGGGCTGAGCCAGCGGGAACTGGCCCGCAGGCTCGGCACCACCCAGAAGTACGTCTGGGAACTCGAGTCGGGCAAGCCGTCGATCGTCATGGACCGGCTGTTCGCGGCCATGCGCGAGACCGGCATGGAACTGACCGCGACCATCAGGCCGGGGGGCGACGATGGCTGACCTGATCGTGGAACTGTACGGACAACGAGTCGGGACGCTGACCGGCCCGTCGCAGACCTTCGACTTCCTGCCCGCCCCAGAGGCGGTCGCCGCGTTCGGCATCGACAGCCTGATCCTGTCCGCGGCTATCCCCCTGACCGCGGTGCCCGTGCGGTCACGCAGGGGCCGTCGGCAGAACTTCTTCCGCGAGCTGCTCCCGGAAAACCGGATGCTGGCCCGCCTCGCGCAGCAGGCCGGCCTGGCTCAGCAGGACGTCATCGGCCTGCTGCGCAGCTACGGCCGTGACGTCGCCGGGGCGCTGCAGATCTGGGACCCCGACGTCCCCGGCGAGCCGAAGCAGCCCGCGCTGGAACCGCTGACCCGGGCCGGAGTCGCCGAGATGCTGGAGCACGTCCAGCAAAACCCCCTGGGCAATAAGCCCGGCGGCGGCAAGACCTCCCTGGCCGGGGTCCAGGACAAGATCGTGCTCGCCCGCACCGGAGACACCTGGAACCGGGTGATCGACGGGTGGCCGTCCACCCACATCCTCAAGCCGCTCTCACGCGACTACCCGACCGTGATCTATGACGAGGAGTACGGGGCACGGTTCGCCCGGGCCGCCGGCCTCACGTCCTTCCCAACGTGGATCGAGGAGTTCGAGGGCGTCCCCGCCGTGGTCATCGAGCGCTACGACCGCTCCCCGGACGCCCCGCAGGGACGCATCCACCAGGAGGACTTCAACCAGGTGCTCGGCGCGGCGGGCGATCAGAAATACCAGAAGTACGGCGGCCGGGTAAGCCTCGGCCGCGTCGCCCGCGTGTTCTCCGCCACCGGAGACCGCGATTCGCTGGAACGCCTCTTCAAGCTGGTCGCGGTATCAGTCGCCGTGGGCAATCTCGACATGCACGCCAAGAACCTGTCCTTGCTGCACCCGCCCGACGGGTCGATCACGCTCAGTCCCGCCTACGACGTGGTACCGCAGGCGCACCAGCCCACCGACGGTGAGGTTGCCCTCGCCGTAAACGGCGAGTACCGGCACGCAGCCCTGACACTCGACCACCTCGCCACCGAGGGAACAACGTGGGGACTGGCCAACGCGGCCGACATCGCCCTCGACACGCTCTCCACGATCCTCGACCTCGCATCAGCCGAAGCCCCGCACCCGGAAGCCCATCCTGGGCTCAACGGCGACATCGAGGCATTCACCAGGAACTTGCTGCAGGGACACGCCGCCGGGATGCCTTTGAGCGGCCGGGCGGCGGGCAAACAGCACAGCAGCCGCTTACTGGTTGATAAAGCGGCCCGGCCGTCCGGAGTCCCGCGCCAATGCTGACGATGCCGTCGGCGGCGTCCGTCATCACCGCGAGCGAGGCTGTCCGGGTCTCTTCCACGTGCGCGACCGCCAGCTTGACCGCCATGCCCAGCGCCGCGAGCACGTGCCCCGCTCCCGCGGCATCGAGCATGACCGGCTCGGCCGCCTCAGCGGCCTCGTGATACTCGGCTTTCTGCTCCGCGAACCTCTCGGCGAGCGCCGTGACGGTGTCCTCCGACACGTAGGTGGCGAGGACGGTCCTCTCGGTAACCCGCAACTGGGCGGCGACAGCGGACACGTGAGCGCCGAGCAGTTCCTCCGCCTCGCCCCCGACCAGCGATATGTCGTGCCTTTGAAGCCGCTCCTTCAGCACGGCGGCCAGTTCCCGGAAACGCCTGGAGTTACGGACGCTGCCCGTCGCCACCAGCCGCTCCTCCCGTTAAGTTCCTGGAAGCCTGCCCTCGCAGGGAAACCCGGCTCACGCTAGCACCGGCCACTCTCCGCCACCACTAGTTCGCCACGGTGCCTGCTCCGGCCTCCCGCACCCCCGGGTGGCCGATTCGAACCCGCGTGATCAGCCCGGGAGGCTATCCCCGTCTGCCGGAACGGGGCGCTCGGATCCCTTGTGGCAGGGGGACTGCGGCAGCCCGGCGGCGGTCCACGGAGGCGTTCTGGGAGAAAAAATGGTAGACGATGCGTCTCCATCATGTGGCGCTACTGATCGTAACTGAGGACCAATTAATCCTCTGAACTGGTAAAACAATCCCCAGAACGATCGCTCGACAGAGTATTCGATCTCGGCAGGGCTAATTGAAACAGAAGGCCGATAAAGTGGCATGGCCAGGTAAAATGTGGAGCGGGTGACGGGAATCGAACCCGCGCTATCAGCTTGGGAAGCTCTATCCGTCTGGGCCGCACTTTACTCACGAACACCCTACTGCGCAAACGAATCGGCGTTTTCGCGATGCCCCGGAAGCCGGTCTTGGGAGAAATTTTGGTAGAAGATTCGGCCCGCTTGAAAACTGTGGAGCTTAATCAAGGCTGATGCATCGAGGTGACCGCTGGCCGGCATGAGGACCTGGATTTGGACGTCTCCTTGATGCCTTCGTACCGCAGGCAAACGGCGGCCGGATTGCAGAGTGACCGCGCAGTTCGAGCGGACCGCGAGGACGTAGCCGGCGCCGTGACCGCGGATGCGCTTGCGCAGG
>Ga0131853_10016878_pt1 | contig 13310 bp, 13 predicted proteins | sample TergutLab28metaG_FD_92764 | JGI IMG/M metagenome (GOLD analysis project Ga0131853, IMG submission 92764) | Labiotermes labralis P1 segment gut microbial communities from Petit-Saut dam, French Guiana - Lab288 P1 (version 2) (version 2) | ecosystem: Host-associated > Arthropoda: Insects >...
ATTTTTTTGCAGAACAAGGACTTTGGTTCCGAGAATACCCAAAGGTATTCTCGTGGTTCAAAGGACGATGTTATGTGAAAAAATATAAAGTTTTTGTTACTGGTTTAGAGTCTTTTTACTATAACTCACTATGGAAAAAATATTTGTTTTTTATTTATTTTTTTCTTGACAATCAATACTATCTTATGGTAGCATACCCTAAATATTAATTTAAGCTTTTACGCAACTAATGTCTGTTAATTTAGGAGCAAAAAAATGAACTTATTCTTTATATCCATTATCATAATTATTATTAACATTGCCCTGTTTTTTTATATTGGCAGTGTTTTTTGGCGTTATGATGATGTGTTGGAGTAAAGTTTAAACTTGTGTTTACAAACTTTATGGGGCCTCATCAGTATAACGCTGATGGGGCCCTTTTATATATAATTTTCACAAAAGGCGTATTGGCTGTTTGGTACCGAAATAGCTCAATATTAAAATATATAGTGAATTAACTTTAAAATGACCTAAATGAACTTGCGCGCCTTAGACATTTAAAAGTTAATTCACGCCCCGAAAATGAGCATTTTTGCTTTAGCCAAAGTGCAAATGCAGGGCGTGGTTTCAGCCCAAAATGGACTGAAACCACTATAAAATACTCCTTTAAAAAGACTTATTTATGAGGTGACATTTATGAAAATCAAAAGAACTTTATGTATGTTATTGTCAGGCGCTTTGTTATTAGCTTCCATGGCCGCCTGTGCTTCTTCTCAACCTCCCGCTATGCCTGCAGTTTCATCAAATGTGGCAGCTTCCACAACTGCACCTGCAAATGTTGAACTGCCTCCACCGGCTGCCGAGGGCATTAACGGCAGTATTATTATAGCCACGCAAAATGAAACCCCTTCAATTGCACCGGCAAGACATATTACTGTAACCGGTCACTACAAAAACCGCATGACTCACAATGGTCTTTTCAGAACTAACTACGAAGACCTTGAGCCGGTTCCTGACCTTGTAAAAAGCTGGACGGCTCTCAGTGACGTATTGTTTGAGTTTACACTGCATGAAGGGATACTCTTCCATAACGGTGAAGAAATGACCGCCGAGGATGTGGTTGCCTCTTTCTACTATGTCAGAGAATTTCCTGAGGCAAAAGTAGCTCATCTCAGCGCTTTAGAAGCCGAAGTGGTTGATACATATACCTTTACCATATACACAGGAGAGCCCAATGCAGGCCTTTTCAGCGACTTAACTCATACAGGGAATTTTATAATGCCAAAATCCCTGATAGACTCAGGCCATGACTTCCAATCAAACCCAATAGGCTCCGGGCCATTTGTGTTTGGAGAATGGAAATATGGAGACTCAATGACGTTTACTGCTTTCGAAAATTACTTCGATACCGACAGAGCACCTAAGATCGAAAATGTAACTTGGAGGTTTATACCCGAAGGCACCAGCAGAACAATTTCTCTTGAAACGGGTGAGGTTGATTATGTGGTAGAGGTTCCCGAGGCTGACGTTCCAAGGCTTGAGGCTAGTCCCGATGTTACTGTTTTCATGCGCCCGGCAACAGGCTATAACTTTATTTTGCTTAACAATTCCCTTCCGCAATTTGAGAATTTGGTTGTAAGGCAAGCTCTTAACATGGCTGTTGACCAAGAGGCCCTTGTAACTGTGGCCTTTGAAGGCTTGGCAACTCCTATCCGCGAACACCTTCCCAGAGTATTTCCGGGCACCTCTTCTGAGGGTTTGCTTCCTTTTGACCCTGAGGGTGCAAAGGCTTTGCTGGCTGAGCATAATATAGACCCTGCAACCTTAGCCTTTGACATGGTGACAAGCACAGAGGAAAGAAGGCGTATGGCAGAGGTGGTTCAAGCTCAGATGTTAGATATCGGTATTCCTACAACTATCACCATGAATGACCACGCAACAACCATACAAAGGTCTTTAGACGCCGAGTATGAAGCCTTGTTCGGCATGGTAAGCTCCGCCAACTTAATCTCTCTTATAAGGCTGGCATATCATGGCGGTATTGAAGGCGCTCCAAACAGAAGCCGTGTTAACCTTCCTGAGCTTAATGATTTAATTGACCAAGGTATCGCAACAATAGATGCGGATGCAAGAAACGCTGTTTTTGAACAGGCCTCAAGGCTCATAAATGAGAATGTGTTTAATATACCTACACATATACCTATGACTATCAGGGCATTTAGCTCGAAGCTTGTTGCTCCTGAAATCAGCGCAACCGGTGATTTAAATATTAATATGATTTATTGGGCACAGTAGTTAATGGGAGGACTGTGATGAGTGTTGCAGAGTTGCAAGCCCGGTGCAATACTGACATTCGCTTACATAAATGGACTTGAAGGTTATGTTGCTGCCTGTGTTCATGATGAGCTTAGAAGTGCTTATCCAAATGCTGAGACAAACCGAAGTGTACTTGAACTTAAAACAGATGAACAGTTGCCGGGGGTGTTTTTTTCACATCCCCGGAAGAAATGGAGTCTGACGCAAAGCAAAAAACCTTAAGGTTTTGAAGAATTACTGAATTAATTTCCATTTCGCTGCCTGTGAGTAGATGCGATGAGTGAAGAACCATTTGAAAGCTATATGGTTCTGGCAGATGAAATGAGTAATAAGCCCTCTTGTATTGGGCTTTCTGCACATTCTTTGTTATATAGCGGTTCTTCGGTTTCTTGCATGAGCATGATGCCAATCTGTGGGGGGTTCAATCATAACGAAAATAGAACATGTACCCATGCGTTTGTATCCATTGTCATATTTCTTTAGTGAATTGGCGGTCATGGGAATAGGCTCTCTTCGTTCGTCAAGAAGCTGGTAGGCTTTTCATCAATACAGATTACAGGACAGCTTGGGTCGTAAGGCATAGCATACACAGCCAAAATATCCTTCATACGAGCAGCAAACGCTGCGTTTTGCTCGGGTGGGATGCACCACATCTGTTTTAGGTGAGGCTTATATTTCGTTTTTTTAAGGTGCGTCTTATGGTTTCTTTGCCTATGCTATTAACAGTGCCATCAATTATAATTTTATCCGCTATCATCTGCAAAGTCCATTTGCTTTTGCCCTCTGGGGTAGATGAGCAAGCAACTGCAATAATGTGAGCTTTCAATATCTCCTGTAACTTTTGCTTCAGCCGGAGGTGTTTCTCGCTTTTTACAATATACCACAGCTTCTAAACTCTCGGATACAAACTGCTTTCTAATGCCATAAACAGTTTCTCTGTGCAGTTTGCATTTCCTAGTGGTGCCGGCCAGACTTAAAGGCTTGTCGCCTAGCTCATCAAGGCAGAGCAAAGCCTTTGCACGAGATTTTGTTTCTGGTGACAACTTCTTTGAGGATGAAGTAACTATTGCTGATAATTCAGCCCTTTGCTCGCTTGTAAGCGCTATCTATACTCTTGTTTTCTCGACATAATATCACTCCCTGTTGATATTATGTCATAGAGCGTCACAAATTTCAAATTGTTTAGGTGGGTTGCTGTAGTAGAATCAACCGTCATGGAGGGTATCAACACAAAAATGATGGTAGCAGAACCCGAAGCCGCCGAACGTGTAAGCTCATATTTGAAATGTAAGCTCTGCCTTGTCTGTTCAACATTAGGTATTGATTAGCTTTTTTTGAATTATCTTATGAGATCCAATTCCTCAAATACGCTGTAAACTTTTTCGGATGAGAGCACTGTGGAGTGGTGTGTGGGTTGGCCGGTGTTATGGGTAGTACTGGCATAGAAATGCAGACAAAGATGCCCCTGTCCGTAACCCGGAATATGGCCTTGAGCATGGGGCGACATCCATAAGGAGGCCGCTATGGTTCTATCACCTATGACTACCCAGACAGGACGAGCTTCCCCGGTCCATCTGCCTCCGATACTATCAAGAAGCAAGGCAGTGTCTTCTGCCGTAACGGTTACCACATCGGCATGGTTCCCATTTGAAATGCTTGACACATAATATGAAGTGCCCGTCAAGAAATCATAAACACGCAGGGGCTGATTAAGGGGAATAGTACTTCGCAGCTCATTCCAATGAACACTCTGCACGTTGGAGGGCATATCATCAAATGTGCCTTCAGGAAGATTTAAAATATGCCCCGCTAAACGAATTACATCAATAAATCTTTCAGGAGTATGGGCTAAAAGCGTATTGCCTTCTATATCGACCAAGCCCCATTCCGCAGGACGGCTCCCGCCTCCTTCTCCAGCGTCATTACTAAAACCGCGTCGTCCTGTGTAGTCTACGGCTATCAGCTCGTTGCTGAGAATTTCAACATCATGGAAAATAACAGGCACAACTTCGCTTCCTGTAGTTGTACATACGGCCCCCCACCGACGTTCATCGCCTCGGCCCCTGGCAACGCGGACTATGTTGAAATTATCCCATGTTCTTACAACGTCGTAGATCGGAGGCACAACTTCAACGCCTGTATTGGTGTCTACGACTCCCCACCGGCGATTTTCAAATGGCCCCATGGCAACATGGATAAAGCCCCTCTCTTCTATAGTGTCGAATCTTTCTACATGGTCATAAACCGGCGGTACAATTACATTGCCTTGTAAATCAAGATAACCCACCCCACTGTAAATCCTTGCGCTGCCTTCCCTCGTTAAGTTGCTGTATATACGCCAGCGGCCTGTATGAAGCACATGTCTTTCATGTGTTATACGGGCAAAAGTTGCCGGAACAACTACGTTACCCTGCGCGTCCGCCAGGCCGCTCCTACGGTTGTCGCCACTCCCAACAGAGAAAACGCTTAATTCCGGTGTGTCATCCCAGCCTTCAACACTTGGGAAGCTGCTGGACGACAGATTTATTTCAACAATGTCAGGTGCGGTTTGTGACGGATAAACCGTCATTGACGAAGCAAGGACGAACAGAACCGTCATTACAAATGCTAAAAACCTCTTTTTCATGTTAAAACCCTCCTACTGAATAAGCGTTTTTTGGTTGCATAAAATAGCAAATTAAAAATCGCGGGTCGAGTAACTTTACTGTGCCCGAATGGCCAATCCGCAGTTCATGCTTTAACCTAACGCCCTCATCGGTATTACTTAATTCCAATTTTACAATCACAGGGAGCAGTAATTTTGTTTTCTTCATCTGCCATTAAATTTCATTTGGGCGGCTTGCTGTAATCACGCTGCGAAGAAAGTCAAACTACGGCTTTTGCTCAAATACTCGCCCGCAAAAACTTCATCATCTAGATGATTTTCGCTGCAATGTTTTACGATGTGAAACCGCAAATGTTCTCCTTACCACCATTCGCTATATCGTTGGTGGGTTTATCATGAAATCGTAAAATTGTCTCGTTGTTGCAGTTGGTACGGTCAATTCAACTGTAGAAGAATCATATGTTCACCTCAATTTTTCCCATCACTTGTTGTTAAAGAGCATAAATAGTCTAATGTTCAGAATTTTCTAGCACAAAATAAATTTTCATAACTATAAATAGTATAACACAGATTTTTGAGAATTGACACAGATATTTTTTCGCTATAAAGATTGGGGAGGTGCTTGGACATATAAAGAAGCGGATGGAGCCGTTCTGTCTCAATGCTGTTATAAAGCTATTAGCCCTATGGGTAAAATTGAGATAACAACGCACTCTTTTTGATGGACTACCTCATTATTCTAAAAATACCCTGAGTTCGACTTGGTCTGTAGCTCAGGGTATTTTAGTTATAGTAGCTATGGCCTTATGACCTCTATCAATTATTTATTAATGACGATGATGAATGCGATAACAAGAATGAGAACGAAAACAATAGTAATAGCAAGGGTAACAGCGAACAAGGCATTTTTGCCGATGACAGAGAACCTATACGCATGTGTCAGGTAGGGACAACGATTTTTATTGTTACATTTGTGTTGCAAGACCTTTGTTGACATATAATCCGCCATCATTTTTATACTACTCATCCAACCAAACAAGCTCAATCTCGTTCTCGCCATAAACCAGCACCTTATCTATAAGCATGTCAACTAACTCCCGGTCAAGTCTTTCAATTGTTAATAGAGGACGTAGTTCGGAGAAGTTTTGTCAATGGGGAAATGGAGATTTTTTTTTGAGCGCCGCTTGTGGTGCTCGTCGAGGTTTTTCAGCTTCATATCCCTCCTGTCGGTAAAATTAAATTGTGGCAAGTGAAAAAATACATTTCTTTCGTCAATCACTATCATCATAAATGTAGTTAATTGAATAGGGATATAGTTTCGCATTTGTACCCAGATTGCGTTATCAGTTTTATGATGCTATCCTGTTTTTCGTAATCTGCAACTAAAATTACTTTGATGTCGCTATCTGTTACATCCTTGATTGAGAAATCAGAGACTTCATATCCATTAAATCTTAATCCATGAAGCGATTTATCATTTTCATAAAATTTAATTATATTTTTTTGTTCCAAGCTTGTGAAGTTGAAAATATATGCCATTTAACGTGATGCACCCCATATAGCTATCCTCTTTCTCTTGGGCATGGTTAATTTTTGCCTTTTAGGTGTACAAGCCAAAATAGAGGGTTATATAAACAATGGAGTTACATTCGTAAGAGCCAGACAGTTATTAGAGGGGTTAGGCTATGATGTGGGCTGGAATGGCGAAACAAGCACGGTTACAGTGGACCGCCGAAGAATTACACTATTTACAACAGATTGTAAACAGTGAAGCAATGGGCGAGGATTTAAAGGGGCAAATATTGGTTGCTAATGCTGTCCTTAACCGCATAAACGATGCCAACTTCCCAGATACCATTATAGCGGTTATCAAGCAAAGCCGCCTTAATGCCGATGGCTCTACAGCGTGGCAATTTACACCAGCCAGCCGCCCAGATTTTAGCACGGCAACGGTTAGCGAAACAACCATAGAAGCGGTAAGGCTTGCACTTAGCGGCGTGGATTATTCGCAGTGGGCGTTATTCTTTAACGGCATTCATTTGCGTACTACTTCATGGGGGGGGGGCAAAACCGTACTCACTTATTCAATTATAGCGGCCACAGTTTCTATAACTAAACACGACCCGCCGCCATTATGCGGCATACAAAAAGGCTAACCGTTTCCAAAATGGAAATAGTTAGCCTTTTTATTTTGCCATTTAACGCTTGCCGTAGCTGGTAGAGGTTAAAGCCCTATCCAGCACGACACCAAACAGCCCATTTACAAAAATGTATCTTGCGGCGTGTTCGGTTATTAAATTCTCAAGTGGAGATGAGGGGAATCGAACCCCTGTCCGAAAACCTGATCCTAAAAACTTCTCCCATCACAGTCAGTTTTTATAATTTCCCTCGCTCTAAAGCAAACTGACAAGCTTTAGAGTTTGGTAGCTTCATAGATTCTTTTTACATGTCAAAGCTTTCATGCAAAAGTGCTCTGTCTAGTCGGCGCCAGATTCTAGGGCGACAGAAGGACCTAGGCTGACGAGCGGCCTTAAGCGGCTGCTAAAACTAAATTATCGTTGTCGATTAATTTTTTGGTGGGCTTTTAACGCAGCTCCCCCTGCGGATGGCTATTCTTAAGCTCCCAGTCCCCGTCGAAACCAGTACATCCCCGTCTTAGGCTCTGCTGTTTTAAATTACCTACTGTGAGCAAAGCCTAATTTCTTCAATATTATAAATCATATTAATGCATCAATCAAGCATTTCGACAATATTAGTTAACTTGCTACACAGATAAACGTTATTTTACTGTGCTTCTACGTATGGCAAAGAACCAAAAACCATAGGCATACTTTGCCAAGTTACTTCTTTAATATTTAACTCTTCGCAGACGTCGTTCAGCAAATCAACATCTATTTCGTATATGTAAGCCAGCTGCTCTCTGGTGTATGTATATGGCGAACCCATTTCCATTTCTCTTTGGAATAGCTTGCATATGTGCGAGCTACCTTCCTGCATAATTTTTACCAGCGATTCAGGGTTTATAGCTTCAAGATTATAATTCTCTCGTATTTTTTCTATCTCCTGCTCTGATATGTCTAATATTTTCGCAATTTCCTTATTTTTTAATCTGGATTTGCATTTTAGGGCTATGTCCAACTCATTAAGAGCAGGCTTAATGTTGTCTATGTAGTATTCTAAGTAACTTTGATATTTTTCGAACAATTTTATTCCCCTCTCATTGTTTATTATGTTATTATATATGAGCTCGCTTAAAATTTCAAAAGCAATTTATACCAGGACGGTTTGATATGAACAAAATTCAAAAATATTTCGAATACAGACAGAGTCTTATTGACCAGTATATAATGGGCGATATGACTAAAAGTGAATATCTTGAGCGAAATTTTGACGCTGTTTTGGGCCTTAGGCGAGAGCCCTTTAAATATATGGATAATATTGACAAATGTTTGTTCAATTACCAGTTTTTTAACGCTCATGCTAAAGAAGCAAAAATGCTTGCATCTGCTGCAAGTAATCCTAAGCAAAAAGCGCAGCATTTAAGAGAAGTTGATTTTTACTATGCAAGAAAGGACGCTGCAACTTTAAAAGCTCTTGAACTTCTGGATTTTGCTGGCATAAGTGCCTATTTTATTAAGGTTAGAAGCAAACACATGAAGTATAAGCTGTTTGAAATAAAGCTTGACGAACCAAGCACCATACTCCACTCTATGAACGAAGATATATTGAAAAGGCTGCGAAACGAAGGTGTGTTTTCTGATGAAACAAGGATTTCTCAGGCTGATATGTATATTAATCAGAAATACTAGTAGGTTATTATTGAAACAAAAAAGAGCTCAAAGATATAACAGACTAAAAATAACTGTTTATAAAAAAAGTAGGAATCTATGGAAACTAACCCTTGATGTTCCTGCACATATTAGAGGCGGCTATACTTTGATACCCAATTGTGCGCTTTTGGAAAGCATGGGTTTGAGCTTAATTTTGATATAGCTACAAGAACAATTGTTATTACTTTTTAATACGGGAGCGTGTATTTAGGTGAGATGTGAAAGCAAATATACTCATGCTAATAAGGCCAAAAGTTATGATATCGGCCGGCCGAACTATCCTGAGGAGTTTTTTTGTTACTTATACGGCGAATTTGGCCTGAAAAATAATGCTGCTATAGCTGATATCGGTGCAGGCACAGGAAAAATAACAAAAAAATTTCTTGAAAAAGGCTCTATGGTTTTTGCGGTTGAGCCGGATAAAGATATGATAGGTTTTCTAAAAACTAATTTAGGCTGCTATCCAAATTGCACTCTTATCGAAAGTGCCGCTGAAGAAACAAAAATCACGTCAGCTTCGATTGACCTTATATTTTGTGGAAACTCTTATATGTGGTTCGATAGAAATTGTGTTGTTCCTGAATTTCAACGGATTGCTAAAAATACCAAAAGCCCAAACATCATAATTGCACGGTTAGGGCCGGAGGACAGCCCGCACACTAACAAATTGCTTGAAATTATTAATAAATTCCACAAACCTATCCCCGTAAGAACGCCAAATAATACTTCACCGTTTTTGCCTAATACTTTTATAACTAAAACTTTTGAATATAGTGTCAATCAAAATTTTGATGAATTTTTGCAGGGCTGTTTATCAGCATCAAGTGCACCTAACCCTACAGATAATGATTTTGAAAAATGTTGCGAATCTTTGGCTGAACTATTCAAAAAATATAAAAAGGACGGCAAACTTGAAGAAAGATTTAAGTTGTTTTGCATGATAGGCTGCACAAAAACCCTTTTATAAAAACCTTACTGAGAAAAACGTAAAGTTGTTGAAAGTTAGCTTATGCTATTTTGCACTGTTGTGCCGTCAAAATGGGTAGTAGAGTTGTAGAACACAAAACTTTGGGGAGGATGAAAGAATGGATTTTGGCATGCCAACATTACTAGAAACGAAAAATATTGATGAATGTGCCTTACTATGTGCCAATCTAGGTTTAAAATTTATAGAATTAAGTATGAATTTGCCTGAATACCAAGTAAATAAGCTTAACGTAAACCGGTTATCCGCAATTGCCGATAAATACGGGCTGTACTATACCATTCATCTGGAAGAAAAACTAAGCCCCTGCGATTTTAATGAGCGGATAGCCGCCGCATATACCCAAACTGTTTTAGATGTTATCGAACTGGCTAAACAGCTGAATGTAAGAATTCTTAACATGCATTTGTCCGAAGGTGTATACTTTACTTTACCAAACAGCCGCAAGTTTCTTTATGACGAATACTATGACATATATGTCGAAAAATTACTAAGCTTTCGTGAAAGTTGTGAGGAAAAAATCGGTGATAAAGATATAAAAATATGTATAGAAAATACAGTAGGATACAACCGTCAGCCATTCTTAAAAAAGTCTCTGGATATTTTGCTTGAAAGTCAAACATTTGCGCTAACCTTTGACATAGGGCATAATGCCTGCATCGGTTTTTCTGATGAACCCATTATTAACGACTATTTGGATAAGTTGATGCACATGCACGTCCATGACGCAAAAGCCGCCGGCAACCATTTGGCATTGGGCGATGGGGAGTTGGATTTAATTAACTATATTGATATGGCAATACGAAACAATTGCCGCATGGTAATTGAAACTAAAACCGTGGACGCGCTGAAACAGTCTGTAAAGTGGCTGAAAGCGAAGTATGCCCCTCTTTTGCAGGTGTAACTTTTAAATATATACTGAATTTATAAAAAATTTGCTTAGTAAAAAGCCAAGCTGATAAAGATTAGCTTGGCCTTTTGTTCTTTTTAAAATTATAGTTAAATTCTTTTGAAACAGTATCAAATTATTGCTTGCAATTAATTTGACACTGTTTCAAAAGTGGGCTACGATGCGCAAGCTGCGCAGCTTATCCTTACAAAATAGTACCATGAATTGTACTATTTTGTAAGGATTTCACTATATATGAACGGCCCTACAGCGAAACATCTTTAACCAAGTACATTTCATCATTATCATAGCCACTCAGGAAGCAACTCAATGCATATGATTGACATATATATTTTTTTGTGGTTAATATCTAATATTTTTCAGTATTATCTTTATCATTCTTTCCCTCATAGGAAGCAATAATATCTGCTATTTCACTATCAGACACAACCTCCATAGAGCTTAAAATATCTACTATGTCTCTGGGTGGGGCTTTATAAAAAACTTCATATTTGCGCAAATCTACAGAGTCGGATGTAAGTTGTCCACAAGAACACAAAAACTCACACATATCACCTTTCTGTAAAGATGGTATCATTGCCTTAATAAAGAGCAAACAAAATATTGTTAGTTTGTCGGTATCATCAAGCTTTTCTAATAACTCACGAATCTTGACTTCCATGAGGGTTTCTACCAAAGCCAATGTAAGTCCATGCTTAACTAAATTGTAGCCATACTTAAAGTAGTCAAAAGAATAGTTTTGTTTGTCTTTTGAAAAAGTGAAATATCGGAGGTCGTAGTTGGCAAAATATACTTTTTCCGTGTATTGGTAATGATACTCAAGACATGAGACTATAAAATCATCAATTTGATTATGTTCAGATTCATCAAAATTTAAGATATCTGATAGTTGGTTACCGTAATTTCTTATTAACATAATATTCCCCTCATCAGTAAGCTGCACAAGATTAAACATTAGTTCTAAACGAAATGTGCACTATTTGCTATATCCTTGCCAAATAGGTTGAGTAAATAGTCATTGCCATTGGATAAGCTGTATTCACAAACTACCCTATGATAAGATATTTCCTAATCTAGCTACTGTACCTGATAAGTTTCTGGCGGTAGCTCCTTGTAATGATGGAGTAAAATACTATAGTGAATCCTAAACAAAACAGTTGTATCCGTTACTGTTTTAAAAAATTTCAGTATAAAGATTAGGCCTGTCCGGCAGCAGGTTCCCGAACAGGCCTTCTAGTTTGGCACTGTATCCTTTTTAAAATTTAATTCATTTTAGTCTCAAGTATTTTAACTGTAAGCTCCACACAGTTCTCAACATCTCTAACCGAACACATTTCATTATCAGAGTGGATATATCTTGAAGACACCGACATTACACCGGCTTTCACACCACTTTTATTAAGCTGGATAGCCCCCGAATCAGTTCCACCCATTGTTAGAATTTCAAACTGGTGAGGTATATTATTGTCTTTAGCAACTTTTTCCATAAAGTTAACAACCTCAGGCGAACATATAAGTGAAGCATCTTTTATTTTAATAGCAGCACCGCCGCCCATGTTCATAGGGAGCTTTAAGGCGTTTGGCGTATCATTAGAAGCTGTTACATCAAATGATAGGGCAATATCAGGGTCAACTATATAACTTGATGTTTTGGCGCCTTTAAGCCCTACCTCCTCTTGAGAGGTAAATACGAAGTAAGTATCGTATACAGGGTTTTTAAGTTTTTTGGCTGCTTCCACCATAATATAACAGCCTATTCTGTCGTCCAGCGCGGGGGTCATTATTATATTGTCATCTACATATGTTTCATTGCAATAAATGCAAGTGTCCCCTACTTTCACTTTTTTCTCAGCCTCTTCTTTACCATCCGCTGCTATGTCTATGTACAGCTTTTCCATAGAAAAGTCAGCTTTCATATTTTCAACGCGCTCAGAGCGGATTACACCAACGGTACCATTTTGAAACCTTACTCTTTGATTAAAAAGAGAATACTCACTAAATCCGCCAATGTTAACAAATTTTAGAAAACCCTTTTCATCAATATGGCTAATCATAAAGCCTATTTGATCCATGTGGCCGGCAAGCATCATTTTGGGGCCGTCAGCTTTTTTACGGGCTATCAGGCTGCCCAGCGCGTCCGTAGTAACCTCATCTACATAGTCTTTAATTTCTTTTTCTATTAAAGCCCTTATTTCATTTTCCGAGCCTGCCGGCCCATAGGCTTGGCACATATCTTTTAACAATTTTTCGTTCATAATAATTAATTTCCTCCCTAATTTTGCAAAGTTATATAGCTATTCTCTGTATTTTTTTAATTTACGGCGGTGCATACCTGTGTCTGACTTATTATAGTCGTTCAACTTTAAAAAAGTCTAACGACAAAATCTTACTTTGCAGATAGGACATTCATAGCAAAATGCCGCCCTGCATTATTCAGGCACATTGGGGATGATGTTGTCCAGCTTAATTATTCTGAGATTTACCAAAACATTAACAACTAGGTTGATTACTACCAAGACTACTAGGATTTTTAAAAATGTTCTCATAGCTTTCCTCCTAAGCCAAGGCTTTACATTTTCTACAAAAATGTAAAGCAATTTGGTGGTGGGCATGAAACCCCCACCCTAACCGAACGTAGTGAGGTTGGTCAGTTCGCCCGCCGCTTAAAAATTAGCACCACCCCAA
>Ga0131853_10016880_pt1 | contig 13310 bp, 5 predicted proteins | sample TergutLab28metaG_FD_92764 | JGI IMG/M metagenome (GOLD analysis project Ga0131853, IMG submission 92764) | Labiotermes labralis P1 segment gut microbial communities from Petit-Saut dam, French Guiana - Lab288 P1 (version 2) (version 2) | ecosystem: Host-associated > Arthropoda: Insects >...
ACACACCAAAAAGTGAGAGATAGCTTTACATAACGGACTAATCAGACCCGTTAGACATCGACACAGAAGTGGAACACAAATACAGATTGGCAGGCGGCAGAGAAATAAGGAAATTGAAGTGTAAATGGGTGTTTATTTGATGTATGTTTGTCCGTGCATCGTTGTATATGCGTAGAGAAGGTAACCAACTAGATGCAACTGAATGCTTTGTTGCACTCATAATCTGCTCAACATGTTTCGGGCACTTATATGCCCATCATCAGGAGCGCGAGACTATACTTGTGTTATTGCCGCATATGGTGTGTAATGCACTGGTTGCTGGTGGTCGGCTGTTAGGAGCAGAGCAGCAGGCTATGCGTCCGGGATGAGGGAAATTGTGCGACTGGCGAGTCGCACATTCGCTATACTCTTTTTACCTTGATACGAATATGGGTTCAAAAAATTGTGACATGGCGGACAACATTTCTTTTCCTTATCGTCTGAAACACCAGATTAACCTAGACCGCTATTATACGAGATTCTAAGCAAAATACAGCATAAGCAGGATGGAACGATTAAAAACCCCGTCCTTGAGTTAAAGTTTATGAGGACACGAGATTAAAACCTTTTGGGGCCGGAATTAGTTTTTTAATTTTAGCACACCTTGTATATAAAATGTGAATAATACAGGAACCAAATACTTTAGAATTATGAAACAAACTGCGTTTTGAAGAGAAAAGAAACGGAGAGTATATACACCATGTTTAATACATTCAGTACCTATATTTGTTGAATAAATATATAAAATGCAACTTTAAAAGTTAGCGGTGCGTTACGATCCCTATAGGTGTCGTACTCAGTAAAAAAAATATGTTCGAAAAATTGCTTCTGTGAAAAGGGTGATAAATCTCCGGGCTCTCTAATGCCAAGATAACTTATGTTCAAGTGAATGTCGTCACGTTGAGAAGAATTTTTTTTTAGGCACGTCGCAGGCACACGTCGCGTGTGTCAAAATCAAATGTGACAGCCGTTAACTCCAGAGCTACAAACATGTCCGCCGCTTGGGGTGTGTACTGCGAATATGCGAGCAGCTTATGCAGTGTCAAACTGCACAGCATTACAAAAACACTTGTACTTGTCTGGAATGAACAAAACGCGACAAGGCCTTCTGAAACTCTTGACACAGTTGAGTGTGTTCCCTCAACAGCGTGTGAAGCAGCATAAACGCCATTTGCGTTAATGGACTGTATTGCCAATAGCCACAAAACCACGGGAGTTACAAATGTGTAATGAATTGAGTTTGCAACGGAAATTTTTCAGCTCTCTTGTTTTTATATACAATATGTTTTGTAAATTGCTACTTGTGACGCCCTACGTACTGTATATCTGTACATCGGAATGACAAAGTATCTTTCGAAGATACATCAGTTTTAGGCCCCTTAATAGATAACGTTTGCTGTGGCAGTATCGTTTTTAACTGGTTTTCGGAAAGCGCCTTTTTCGAATCTCGGACCAGACACCGGCTATCCTGACTGACATTCTAATGGTCAGTAACCTAAATCAGGACGCGATCGCTTGGTTCCAATTCCTTCCCAATTCATGCATGCCTTTGACGCTGTGACGTCTTCACTCAACGTCGAATTAGATCAAGAAGCTGCAGCTAAAATAAAAGAAGATACGCCATGTAGGTATGACGTCACACTGTGTTGGCGGTACCTACTCAATTTTCCTAATAGCCAAGTATCATCTCACCTGAAGACGGCGCTTTTATGGCGACTTAATTGCGCCGACAACAAAAATATGTATTTTCATTTCCATGTAAAGTGCTCGATATTGTAGCCCGATTTTAACAAAAGTTGGATTTTGTCGACAGAACTTCATAGACTTTTCCAGGGCCCAACTTCACGGAAGTCCGTCCATTGGGTGCGTACGCAGACAAACGGACAGATGAACAGACCGACCGACAGACGGACGGGTATGACGAAACCAATAGGCGCTTTCCGCGACTACACAAAAGACCCTAATTAATATTTGTTGCACGATGCTTATGGGACTGTACCATCTCGCCCACATAACTGCAGAAAATTCTATTCGACCGAGTGGAGTTCGAGGCCCATCGTATAACTAAAGTCATCTAATTACCGTCACTCAGCAACTGCAGTGCATCATCCGACTGTTTTGAGTTTATCGTGAATATCTTTAAAAAGTGCAGCCCAAAAGAGAACTAATGGATCAGCCGACTTGATGTGAGTCGCAGTCGACTCTATCAACTTAGAACCAACATGCATGGTGACAGTTCACACAGAACTGTGTTTTTTTTTAATATATCGCCACCCTCACATAGCGCCAACGAAAGTCAGTCAACAGAAATTCCCTATTATACCGCACCTCTATTTAACACCACCTTCGGCACACTACCATAAATAGTGGTAAAAACAGTGGAGCCATATTGGCTGTTGACTGCATTCTGTAACGGTTTGCGAACGCCTAAACCATGGGTGAAAAGAAGAGGTTATTAACACGTACCACCGTTTATCAGAGAGCCAACGTATGGGTGATGATGGCAGAGGTTGATGGCCTACGGTCAGGAAAAGGAAGTTCTCCGAAGACACAATAGTTTTGACTGCCACTGGCTACGAAGTTATATGAAAGACATTTAGCAAAAGTCAGAAACCAGAGAAGAGTCTTGAGTTCCAGAGTTTGATTTTTTTCCACTCTGTGAAAATTGAAACTTATGTGAAGTATAATTAGTACTTTACCCGTTAAGTGAATCAGACTCTAAATATGTGGCAGACGCCGTCTCTTCTAACCTGACAACTTCACAACAACCACTTAAAACAAATTGTTTACGACAGGTGCAAATTGAAACCAAGAGCCAACTCGACCGAAGGTTTCATGTACTTATGTACCAGTAAGCATACCGACAGAAACACAAGTTTTTATGACGGCTTGATTTCATATATCCGTGAGAATCAAGCGATATATTTGAGTGGACGCTGCTTATGCCTCTTGTTAATTTGAAACCAGTTCGGGTAGTAAAAGGCGCACACCCCGCATGGCTTCAAAATCCATCGCGAAATGTCTTTTCTCTTTTTTTTTCTTGTTTCATTTATATTTTTTTGTCCTTTTCTTTTCCATTTAGTCTTTTTCTCTCTTGTTCGTTCTTTTTTTTTTACGTCTCCCGTTCGTGCACCTGACGGTGGACTCACGTTCCGGTGCCGCTTTACCTCAAACCACCGCCCAGGCAACTTTATACTTCCTTCCTCTCCTGTCTGTTCAGGGCCCTCAACGCTCTAGCAACCCTACTGGCTAGCGTCACATTCTCTTTGAACCAATCACCGCCCACACTCTTCCCTATACAACTGTGCACTTAAGTGCTCCCGGCATTTCAGTGATTTTCCTCAGTTGTAAGGTATTCGATGCAAAGTAAGGGCACGGCCCGCACTCCCTCCCCCAGGCGCGGCGGCTTCACCTAAGCGCCTGACAAACGTCGCATTCCTCCAGTGTGCGATACAGCAAGTCTAGGCTCGGAACCCAGACAGTCAACCAACCAAAGCTTATTCCTCCCATACTTAGTCCAGGGCAACCTAGGCCCTAGACTCTGTCACAATCAGTCAAGGCAGACAGCGTGACTTCAAAATCGTTAGCGTTAGCATATTCCCCTGTTAGAGTTTAGGTGTCTGTTACTGAGCCCAGCAATGGGGTCAAACGCAGGAATGGCTAACAGACAGGGGGACGTCGACTCGCGCTTCGCGCAAGTCTCCGCTCCCCAGTTAACACTTTGACTTGGCTCCCGGCATTTCACCTAAGTGCCTGACAATCGTCGCATATCTCCAGTTTGCGACAGAGCCAGTCTGGGCTCAGAATCCAGACAGCCAACCAACCAAATTTTATCCCTCCCATACTTAGTGCAGGGCAACCTAGGCCCTAGTCTTTGGTATGATCAGTCAAGGCCCTCAGGCTGACTTCAAAATCGTTGGCGTAATCATATCCCCTGTTAGAGTTAGGTGTCTGTTACAGAGCCCAGCAATGCAGTCAAACGCAGGAATGGCTAATAGACAGGGGACGTCGATTTGCTCTTCGCGCAAGGCTCCGCCCACCAGTTAACACTTTGGCTTGGCTTGGCTTGGCTTAGCTTGGCTCCCGGCTTTCTTCTTGGACTGCTTGACCATTGAAGCTGGGAACCATAAGTACTCCCGCAACGTCAGTAACTAACTACCAATCTATGCCGCGTTAACATCCTAGAGAAGTGAAGATCCAATTTTCGCTGAGACGGAAGCCCGAATTCACGCATGCCTTCACTTGATTTGTGAATATATTGTACGTCCACTGCCAAAGTTTAAACCTGTTCACAAGTACAACTAAAACTTTTCACTTCTACGAACAACAATGTTTCTTCTACAGCATTACGTTGATTAATAAGGAAATGTGTACAATTTATTGCAGACTCTCTCCAGACATATCCTTAATGACTCAATATAAATTACTGTCCATTACCAGAAATGTTACTGTGGAAATATGGGTGGGTAAATTCGCTATTTGTTATGGAGAGCATTAAGACATAAATTTCGCCTTACATAATTCCTCATAGAAGTTCACTTGTACTTATTTTAGTAAAGAATGACTTTCTTTGCAGTCAGGTAACCTGTAGCAATATGTCTCGTATATAAATTACTTAATGACTCTGTTACTTCAATGGACGGTTTTACAGCCTCTATTCCAAAAGCAAGTTACGTTACAGACATTCCCTAAATTATGCAGTTGTTAGGTTCTGGAAGATTCGGCGCAATTCAGAAGTTTGCGCCAATCGGAATAGAGTGTACATATGGCCAGCTACATCTGTATATACAACGGATCACTTGGTATCTAAACACCTGCATTCTGGAATCCGATCACCCGTAGCATGACCCCCACATCGCATGTGTTATGGCCCAGTAGCGCTTTTCCGCCACCCTCGTCTCACTGCGCTTACATTCCGGAAAAGAAAAATTCGGCGCGCGTTTCGAAGATGTTATTTCATTTTTTTACTCTTTATAGTCAGGAGGTTGAAGCTTGGGTACACGTGTGATAAACTAGGAGGCCAGAACAGTGAAGTTCTATAAGCTTGAGGTCTTCAATAAAGCCATTACTGTCTGTAAAATTGTTTGCAATGTAACATACCAACTGCGGTGTGCAAACTTATACATTTGTGAAGCCGCTTTAACTGCAATCCTTAGTTGAATTACAGCAATTGCATCTTTATTAGCATTACGAATAGTAACTCTCAGTTCTTCAAACGCCGTCTTGGTAGCTGACATAGGATAGAATAGAATGGAATATGTGGGTTCGAGCTCTTCCGGGTCCGATGCACCTAGGCCTTTAAACAGGCCCTTTGTGTCCCAAATCCTATACTAAGTTAAAGGAGCCCTGTACCTTTGCCAAAGCTCCAGATGGCCCCCATAACTAGTTTCTTAATATCTTCCGGGTCCAGAAAAAAGGAACCCAGGTAGTTGTGCCTGAGTGAGGCCAAGGTCTCACACTCACGTAAAATGTGGACTGATGTCTCCTCCTCAGTAACACATCTCCTACAAATGGGGTTATTACCTAGCCTCATGTCTCCTCAAGGTGTTATGTCCAGTAAGCAGGCCAATAACAACCTTGGTTGGTAGCTGACATGCAGGAAATCAAAATTTGTAACATGCAAGGAACAATTTTAGATGTTGCTCTGTTGTATTTCCTGCTCATATGTTCTTTATACTTCAGTACTTGTATGCAGCATGTGGATACAGTCTATTCCCTGAAAAAGGTGTGTGAATTATACGCTAATTATCGATTGTTAGGTCCGCAGGTAGCGGAGAGTTTTGGAACACGAATAGCTCACATAAATGCGCTCCCAGCGCCCGTAACAACTCTTGAATTTCAAATGTACGTTTGGATGCAGGTTTCAATGAGTTGCGCTGTGAGGGTATGGAGTTGTAAGTTCATTTTACAGTCAAAGCATAGACTGCAAACAAAAACCAAGAGCGAAACCACGACGGGGTCCTTGATGCAGTCTCTACGGAAAAAAGAAACAGTAACGCTAGTCAAAAAGAGACAGCAACGGTAGTCATCAACTGCTAACGGGCGCAGCTGATAACAGCCAAAAGGTCAGGGCGAAATACGAACACTATGTAGAAAAGCACAAAGTGGGAAAAACCAATAACAATAAGAAAATCCAAGGTTAGAATTGAGATAAGAGAAAGAAACTGGAAAAAGAAACCAAGATTAATGGAGATGGGATAAAAGAAAATGTGAAGTGAAAAGTAAAGATTGATGTTGTAAGAAGTAGACAATAGATTGCAGCAGGAGAAGCAGAGTCGGTCGGTGGCTCGGTCCGTCTGGTTGCAATTGTTCCCCCACAGCTGAAGTACACACTCCATTATGTCTCAAGTTTTAGTCCCACGCCCTAAGAAGAAAAAGTGGAACAATGAGGGAATTTCATTTCTATACTAATATGCGTTAAGTTCTTCGTCACCAGGCCTCTCACTAACATTGAGACTAGAATTCAGGTCGCTATTCTGCTTTAGAATACTTGATACTTATAAAAGGGACAGCACTCAAGTACCGCAGCAGCACAAGTACACATGCAAACGCATCACCAGTGCACAAATAATAAACACATCTTGCATATTCAAACACATTCCTATAAAAGAAGCCAATTTCGTTGCGAGTGATTGCCTAAAAGCTGACAATTATGTAGATGATCAAGATTTGTCAAAAAGTTAACACAATTTATCTTTTCCTAATAGTGAGCACAAAAACTCGTCATTCTAGTCCTGTGCTGGTTGACTCCAATCATATCTACACGTCGTTTTTTGTCAATATGCATACTTTGCTGTTACCCCTAAAGATACATGAGTCACAATTTTAAGACTTTTGTAATTTCCCCATTTCATGGAGCACATCCCGTCGTGTGGCGCTTCTTCATCTAATCGCCCTCTCAGTTTAACGAGGGCAGGGATCACGAAATACACGCAAACATCATGAAATTGCTGGTCCCTAAAACCAAATAAATGAAAATTAAATGGCAATTAATAAGTAAATATCCAGGTATAAATTTAATTCGAGTTAATTTGCAGGATGCAGGCGCTACGTCATGCGACGCTGCGCTCACAGTGAATGTGAAACTGCATTTTATGTTTGGAACGAGAATTGTTACAGCAATGGAAAGGATCAATTTGTACCACCAACCACAAAAATAATACAATAATTTCTGAAGGATCTCGCCCTTTGTCACCTTCAAGGTACAGTTTATTAACATCCAAATTCTTGATGAAATTCGCAAAAAAAAAAAATACAGTTGAGGTCAACCTAGCACGCTTATGCCAAATATGTGAATCAGGACAGCACGTAGACACCAAAACTCCGTTAATAACGGTACAGAGCATTTAACACCGATGACTGCTTTTACAGACGTATAACATAATCTATAGCCTACGTTTCTAACCATCAAAACAGGGAAAATTTGAGTCTTCTGGGGATTACGACTTTTCAATCGGTATATGTTTACAAAGTTTTAGAGAAGTTTTGTGCCTTCATCTTCAAGATCTGCCAGTTTAATGAACTCTGAAGAAGGAGACAGAACGTTCCTTTGAAGCATCGGTAACCAACAACCCAAAAGACTTCATAAACACCGTTGTCAAAATATGAAACCTAGATAGGAAAAGAATTTCCTGAAGACATGAAACACTCTATATTTAACCTTTTAAAGCCTAATGGTTACCTGCTACATCAACAGGTCTAACATTCAAGAATTTTAAGCTCTGCCCACACCATATTTATGTGTTTTGTATTTATCTGATAAAAAAACAGCGACTTCTGCCCCGTGTAACATAAACTGATTGGTTTTTGTATGTGAGATGAAAAGTGTTTACTGCGCGGTACGAACTGAGTCTTTAAATAAAACCGCCGGTGCTTCGTCTTTAAATGGTTAACGTGACGCTACTAAACACACTTATTCTGAGCTACACAGCAGCTCATTTACCTTGAAGCTACGTTCACGGACATTATGAAATGCATTTTATCGGTTTGGAATTAAAAAGTATATTTTTAATGATCTGTGACTACTTCAAAAATGATACAGAGTGAATAAAAGTACGTCAAAATGCCAAAGGAGACATTTACAAAACGTTTCAAATTGACACAGCTATAATTTTGCCTGTTGTTTCCTTGGGTGTGTAAACTTGGTCTCATGTACTTAGGGAAGGACATAGGTGCGGGTGTTTGAGACTGCTTCTGAGGAAGATATTTGGGACTAGAAAGCACGTGGTAAAATGCGACTGACGGTGACTGCATAACAAGGAGTTGCACCATCCCTAATACTTATGCAATATCATTCAAGGGATCCGATGAAGAAGAATGAGCAGGGAGAAGCATGCAGCACGTATCTGGGAGAGCAGATCTGCATACGGGGTTTTGGTGCGGAAACCGGAGTGAAAGCGAGCACTTGGAAGACCTAAGCTTAGAAGGTATATTAAAAATGATCTTCATTGAATAGGATGGGGGCGTGGACTGCATTTATATGGGTCAAGTTAGGGACAAGTGGAGAGCTTAGTAATGGCGGCAGTGAACCGCAGGTTTCCACAAATGCGCAGAAATTGTAATAAAATATTAAATAATGTACGTCGGCACAACTACTTAATTACACAAGGTATTACATAGGCTGCATGTTTCGACTATTCTTCAGTCATCTTCAGGCCTATTTTGTCAATTGAGTCACAAAATGCTATGCACACATTGGGATCCCATCGTGTTTACATTCATGGAATACATAAATATTAAATCATTTGTCTCACATATGTGACGTGTAATTTACAATTTGCACTGGTTCGAATCTAGACATGTACACCGAAAATCCTATAATTTTATGCATGTCATATCATAATACTACACACGCCACCCATTTATAATACAGTACTATACTTCCCATAGCCTTATGCAATATTATATTTTTACAGATCGTGGGTCGGGTAGCTCAGTCGGTATAGCGACTGACTACGGGCTGGACGGTCCGGGATCGAATCCCGGTGGGGACGAGACTTTCCGCCCGTCCAGACCGGCCCTGAAACCCACCCAGCCTCCTGTAAAATGGGTGCCGGGTCTTTCCCGGGTGTAAAGTGCGGCCGGGGAGTGCTGCTGACCACTCACCCCCTTCTAGTGCCGCGATCATGGAAAAGTAGAGCTGTACCTCTACTTACCCTCTGGGCCACACCGGGCCTGTAACGGGATCACTTTACCTTTTTTTTACATGTTACACTTATTTGGAGACAGCATGTGGGATATAATGCTGTGAAATCTACACAATTTTTTGCATCGTTTCAGTTCCTTTGCAGATCTAAGAAACATTTCTGCTACATTACACACTCTTTGAACACATAATAAACAGTGCGGTCGTATGTATGGATTCATGTTGGAGAAATATTTCGGTCCACGCTGAGACGAATGTCATTCAAGTCTGGAGATCAGGGAATCTGGGCATCTTGTGAAATTTCCTGGATTTGAAAGCAGCCCCTTTAAGGGGTAACATACGCATTCCTGTTCTGTGTCGGTAAGTGACTTTCTTCAAGAAACACGACGTTTGTAAAGGGTGTATATTTTACAGATAAATTTGTATAGAGTCGCATTTTAATACGGACATTTTAACTCGGAATGCCAGTAAACAAGAAATCGCGGAACAGTCACAGAATTATCTGCTCACTGCTGCTTCTAGTCTCGTCAATGCAGCAAAAATTACTTTCGAAACTTACACGTTAATAACATATCTGCGCAGCTTATGTTATTGCTTGTGTGAACAAAACACGTGCAAACCATAAATCATGTCGAAACCAAGACCACAACTAGCATATTTAACCATCCAGGAACACTAATCTCCTGCATTGCCCCACTTCAGTTGCAAACGCAGCTTTTTTTTTGTCTGACATTTTAAAACTGTGTTGTCATTGAGTTTTAAATTTCATATTAATTAGTCAAATAAACGTGCTTTTCTCACTAGAATTGTACCTGTGTCCTTTTTACAAATTCGATAATCAACATGCTTCATTGTGCAATAAAATAAAATTTCAGAATTATAAATAACACAGTGTGTCTGTTTGCACGTTTATCTGTCCTTCCGAAACCTCACAACCTTGTTTCGAGACGCCATGTACTTTAAACCTCTAAATAACCTGCCTGTGACGAGACAGCCCTTTAGTCTTGTTCTAAATTAAAACTTATCAGGGATACAGGGAAAGAGAGAGAGAGAGAGCAAAAAAGCAAGGGACATAGATCGAATCAGAAGCGGCCTTCCAACCACAGAGATCGTGAAAACCCCACATTGCAAAGTAAATGGTCCATTGCTCTCTGAGTAGGACGTCCAGTAGCTAGACTCCTTGAATAAACGTTGCAGACGTGTTTCTTATCTGTAAAGATGACGTAGTTACCTGCTGAGAAATAAAAAATTGTTTACCATCGAAACAGAAACAATATAATGTCTTTGGCACCACTAAACATTAGCAGTCTTCAAGGGTGTATAACTAGGTATAAGAATAAAAAATTCTGCAATGCAATACACACATCTTAGTATGTGTTAAAATTTTAAAATGGACTTATTTGACATTCAGAAGACCATGCATCGTGATATATTCTTATAATAAAACCAGCGAGATGCACTAATTTTTAAAATTTATATTTGGAATAGAATGTTTCGGACAGTTTCAGCATAACCTGTATGACATATACCTATTGCTGTGTATACAGTGTTAGTCTCCTGATGATGGACGGAGAAACTGTCCGAAACACGTAGAGTTCCATTCCAAAAATAAATGTGAGAAATTAGTGCATCTAGTTGGTTTTATTATAAGAATTTAAAATGGACACTAAAGTAATTAAGAAATAGTAAATTTTCTTGTTCGTTTTCTTTTTTGCACACTGTTCAAATCAATGACGTTAATCCATCTTCTTTTTTCTCTTCAAATTCCGAATCTGGTTTGTAGTGGCACGTCACATGCCATTGCACATCTCCTGCACAGCAGTGTGTTACTTGTAAAATATTCACGTTAAGAGACAGGCACAGATTGACAGTGCCGTTGCTAATATTTGCAACTAGGAGACGGATAGAAACTGGAGTTTTGCAAAGTGGCGTAGTAGGAGTTTATACTCTGCGGGCTAAACTGCACCAAATATTACTGGGATGATATAAAAAATGCAATGGGAAGACTGTGTAACACGCAGGCATGTGATAAAAATGAATACAGCTTCGTCGAAGAGCCTGAACAGAAACAATCACTCGAATGTCCCAAGCGTAAATGTGAGGACAATCTTATAATGTAACTAAAATATTCAGACTAGCGATGGTTATGAACTGGCTCCCTTTGGCTCAGGATACAGGCCAGTGTCGAACTCTGGTGGATGCGGCAGCAATCATTCAAGTTCGGCGGAACGTAACTGTCTGACTGCTCGTTCCAATATTCGATTCACGAACATCTATGAACTTTGTTGGGTTACTTAATTTTTTGCTCGTTTGTTACTCTGTTGGTCAGCCGATTGGTTAGTTGGTTTTTTACCTGGTTACAGTCAGTAAGACAGTCAGTCAGTCAGTTGACTAGTTGCTTGGTCGTCAGCCTGTCTGATTATTGGATTTCATGGGAGCGGAAGCGATCAGTTCGATGCCTTCATTATGAAACCAGTAGCTCCTGACAGAACACTTGCAGCCAGCTGTATAGAACTGCATGACGATTAATCCGTGGTTCCGCAGTGTAGAATCTATGGATCTTTGTTGTTATATTTAGGTAATATAATTGTATATGTTACATCAACAATGTCTCGCAGTCTTCCTGGATGAATATCTTGTGAGTAGATAGACAGAGGTCTAATACATCTCCGGTCAGAAACCTCTTAATGCTGAAAATTAGGTCTTCACACGGCTAGTCATTTTCCGTACGGTAAAAATATGCTCTCTAATTAAAGCTAAAAAATACTTTTAAAAAATATCAGCTATTAACTGAGAGATCCTCACAGTATGCTTATCAATCCATTTATACAAAAGTACCACATTTACAGAGTTTCATTATTTGTGAACGTCAAATCGAAAATTAAATTAAGATTTTGGCCAAGAAATCTTATTATTTTATCTACAAAAACTACGTTAACAATTTAATACTGGCATAAATAAGGTAAGGGTATTATACCACGTGTCGCTCTTAGCTTTCAGATACGTAAGCCAAGTTACTATTATTAAACGTCTAGGGTGCTGTAATTTCTGTATACAATTTCATAAAGATAAAAGCTGTCCTGTTACATGACAAGCAGACACAGAGGGAAACAGAGGTAAAATTCTACCCATAGTCGACTCCAGAACTAGAGGGTGTTGGCTGGCCAACGCCATGCCCCGGGAACTTTACCACGGCAAAAATTCTTGGTACACATTTTCAGGAGGCTGGATGAGCTTCGGGTCCGGTCTGGATGGGTTACCGTTTGATGCGTAACACATTACACGATACATTCTAACTTGAATTTTACGATTGGTCTCATTTTGCTGGTGGACCGGGTAGCTCAGTCGGTATAGCTACTTACTACGGGTTGGACGGTCCGGGATCGAATCCCGGTGGGGACGAGACTTTCCGCCCGTTCAGACCGGCCCTGGGAGCCACCCAGCCTTCTGTAAAATGGGTGCCGAGTCTTTCCCGGGGGTAAAATGCGGCCGGGGAATGCTGCTGACCACTCACCCCCTTCTAGTGCCGCGGTCATGGAAGAGTAGAGCTATACCTCTACCCACCCTCTGGGCCACACCGGGCCTGTAAAGGGTTCACTTTACTTTTTTTCTCATTTTGTTGACGCATGTTGCTGAAATATATCCATTACATTCCCTGAAGATGACCCTATAGGGTTGAAACATGCTGGAATACTAAAAGTGTTAATAAAGTGGTGATATAACAATGCATGGGTGCATGTCTCGGTGACTATTCGATACAGACAATAAATCCGTGTTTCATTATGTGGAAAAAGCTAATGTTACTTAACGTTCAATCACTTCTTAAGGAATACCTTATAAGAGTGGTGACCACAACTGCCAAACACACAGAAGTATGCAACAGAGCTGCTCACGACAATTTCAAGACATCGGACTGGAGTCCTGGCGGATAATGTCTACCGTGACGACGATGATGCTGTGCAAGCACCTCACGCGCCGGGTAATGTCTACCGTGACGACGATAATGCTGTGCAAGCACCTCACGCGCCGGATAATGTCTACCGTGACGACGATGATGCTGTGCAAGCACCTCACGCGCCGGATAATGTCTACCGTGACGACGATGATGCTGTGCAAGCACCTCACG
>Ga0131853_10016882_pt1 | contig 13309 bp, 16 predicted proteins | sample TergutLab28metaG_FD_92764 | JGI IMG/M metagenome (GOLD analysis project Ga0131853, IMG submission 92764) | Labiotermes labralis P1 segment gut microbial communities from Petit-Saut dam, French Guiana - Lab288 P1 (version 2) (version 2) | ecosystem: Host-associated > Arthropoda: Insects >...
CAGTTTTCCACATCCCCCCCCCCCCCTGACTTAGCCATATCCCGTGGCGTAAACTCCATGAATCCACTCAACTGGATTACACAGGGGCGTTATATCAAACAAAAGCGGTATGACCGGATGATAGTGCGCTACTGGACGCCCTTTCTTGCCCCCGCGTTGGGAACCGTTTGCCGTTACGCCAAGCGTGGGGGAATGTCTGTAACAGCTCTGATTGACAACCTAATTCCCCACGAGCGACATTTTTGGGACGCCCCCCTTAGTCGTTATTTTGTGTACGCGGTAGACGATTTTGTAGCCATGTCGCATCAAGTAAAGGAGGAGATTACAGCATTTTGCCCCCAAAAATCGGTGCGTTATTCGCCTCATCCCACCTATGATATATATGGCGCCAAAATAGACAGGACGGAGGCGGCAAGGCAATTGGGGTTGGATGCATCGCAGCGGTGGGCGCTTTTCTTTGGATTGGTGCGTCCGTATAAAGGCTTGGACTGGTTATTAGACGCTTGGGCGATGTTTAAACGGCAGGGCGCTGCGGAGGGTAAAAAATTGTTGGTCGCCGGAGAATTTTATGAAAACGAGGAGAAATACCGGAACCAAATCGCGCGGTTGGGACTGGCAAATGACGTGGTAATCCATAACCGCTTTATTCCCGACCATGAAGTTGCCGCCTACTTCTCTTTGTGCGACCTGTCGGTACAGCCCTACAAAAGCGCCACCCAGAGCGGAATCACCCAAATTGCCTACCATTTTGAGATACCCATGATTGTCACCGATGTAGGAGGCTTGGCAGAGATTGTTCCGGACAGAAAAGCCGGTTATGTGGCTGCGCCTAATCCCCAAGCGGTCGCCGAGGCCATCGGTCGTTTTTATGCAGAAGGTCCCATTGACCGCTTTACCGCAGGCATTAGGCAAGAGAAGCTACACTTCTCGTGGGAAGCCTTAGCGCGGGCGGTGCTGGGGCAGACGTGGTTGTAAGCATGTGTATAAATGTAAATCAAATTAGCCATCATGCTTCGTACGACACAACAAAAAATCGCTATTATCCTGCTTACGATTGTATTATCACTACAATTTTTGTCTGCCTCCGCACAAACGATAACGCGGGTGATTACCGATGTTGAAACCGGAATGGCAGTTCCATATGCAACAATTTATAATTCAGATAAATCTGTTATACGTTCAGCCAATGTTGATGGCATATTCACCATAGACGTGGTTTCGGGCACAACATACACTGTTTCCCAAATTGGATATAAGTCTCTCTTAATCACTGCGGAGCGATTATTGTTGGACGATGCCATACAGATGGAAGTATTGCCCTATGAACTAAATCCTGTAATTGTAAGCGCTGACGCAGCCTTGAAAGATATTTACAGAGCCATTGACTCTACGTATAACCGTATAATCGCCGCCTATTCTACTCCGTTTTATCTAAGATGCTATAAGAGAGATGAGTTGTTCAAAGATGGTAAGAATATATTGGATGCTAAGGCAATAATTGATATTAAAGCTATGCGACTTCGTTCTGCGGGCAAAGGAGCGCTTACCTCTGCTGCATTAAAAGGATTGAATACTAATTCCAATAATGATGGACTGCCTGCTATGCCCAACAGCGCTGTATCTCCTATTAGCCCATTAAATTCTTTTGTGGCAGGAGTTCCAAAACAGGATGAATCAATACTTGTATTTACTCGCCTCCCCGTAGATACCGACTCCTCCCTCCTTATTATTACCTTCCACCCCAAAAGTAATTACCAATATTCCGGAACCGCTGTATATACATCGGGACGTTTTATTATTGATACAAAAACATGGAATATCCTCAGAATTGACAGAATTATTGACAATAAGGGGATTGAATACCAGAATCATGTGGTGAACACTTCAAAAAGGCAAGAACTATGGCATGAGCTGCACAACAGTATGTTTTTTACTTCTAACGGTATTCTGTCAAAAATAGAGCAGAGAATTGTCTATTCCTTGAAAAATGGTTCAGGCGAACGATACACTTGGACTACTGTGCAGACCTATAAAGACATTTCAAAAGCCGAATATCAACAAAAGCCTTCAGGTTCATACAAACAGACCCAATCTATTTTTCAGCAAAAGCCTATTACGATTCCGGACTTCGATGCCCGATTTAACCTTGGATTCCCATAGGCGGGCATTAATGCAAAAGCAGACAAAAAAATCATTATCAATTAAAAAATCAACTTATTATGAAACCATTAAAAAAAGTATTAACTGTACTTATTTTATTACTGAGTATTACAACTTGTATAATTATTATTTTCTATGATAATGAAGTACTACGAAGATTTGCGATGGTGGGTGTTTCTTTAGTATGTACTTACGTTTTAATAGACAATTATCATCGGCAAAAAGAAAAGAACAAGAAGTGATAATCTCATGTCTTGGCTCTACAACGAATCTAAACTTTGGTGGTTCCTGTCTTAATGCTTATCCCTTTGAGTGTACTGTATATCGTTCTAAGTATGCGTAATAGTAAAAAATAGTGATGTTTAATAAAATAGCTATATTAGTGGGGGCAGCATTGGTGATTCTGACGTTATTGAAGTTTGCAATACTGTTGGCAGACTTGCCTGCATGGTGGAACTATATTGCGATTATCTTGTCTGTATGCGCAATGGTCGTAGGTGCATATGTAATAAGAGGCACATCAAAGAGGCAGTGATTGATGTTTTGGCTCGGGCAGTGCTTAACTAAGCGTAGCTATTGGTTGTTTTGCCCACTTGGGACGCTGTGCCGGCAGGTCGTAATTTTTAATGGGATAATCAATCTTTTTAATTATTTGATATATTGATTGTTGAGCTGCTTTTGCGTGTTCAATATCAAAATCATTCTGCAAACCGAGCCAAAATTTTGCTGAATTACCAAAAAACAAACTTAATCGTAGCGCGGTATCAGCGGTAATTCGTCGGCTACCATTGATAATGCCCGAAATTCGTGTTTGGGGAATATTTAATTCTTTGGCAAGACGATACTGCGACATTCCCATCGGAATAAGGAACTCTTCCTGCAAAATTTCACCCGGTGTTATATTGGTTAATGTCTTCATTTTTGCATATTTTAATGATAATCAATTATTTCTACCTCTAAGCTATTGCGACCATCCCAACAAAAAATAATTCGCCATTGGTCGTTGATACGAATACTGTATTTGTCTTTCAAATCGCCTTGGAGTTTCTCCAATCTGTTACCCGGAGGTATTCGAAGGTCATTTATGTTTTGCGAGTTATTCATCATTCTTAGTTTACGCCGTGCTGTATGTTGAATTTCAAAAGGCAACTTAGCTGAAACATTTCCGTTCCATATCTTCTCTACCTCCTTGTCTCTGAATGAAATTATCATCGTTTTATTTATATTACGCCCCTCGTTACTAACGGCAAAGGTAAGTATTTTTTTTAATTGTGTTTACATTGTTGCCCAAAATTTTGAGCAATCATTGCAATAACAAAAATATTATTACCTTTGCATTGTCAAGAAGTAGCGGATGTCATGAGGAGAAAAACGAGAGAGAGAAAAAGGCAGGGAAGGCGTTGTTGGAACGCTTGCTTTTCTTGATGATGAGATAGACAAGTTAGTTGAGCTATTGAAACAAATATAAACAACATGAAAGATAATGTAGAAGCCCTTAAAGAGAGGTATATTAATGCAAAGTCCAACGGTGAATATCAGGCGATTCGTAAAGAAATTCAGAGACTTTGCGAAGAGAATGCCGGTGCTGTTGCCAATGCTGCGCTTGAAAGCATTAAGGAGACAAACGCAAAGTTGTTGCGTGAAAAATTAAAAGATATTCTGCCAATCATGTCTGTCTCGTACCTCACAAAGACGTATTTCAATAAAAGTCCGCAATGGTTCTACCAACGACTTAACGGGAACATAGTAAATGGCAAGTCTGCACAATTTTCTCCTACTGATATGACGACTCTGCATAACGCACTATTGGATATATCCAACAAGATAAGTGCCTCTGCATCTCTTGTTTGACAATCGGCGCGTCACTAAATATTCTTAAAACAACTTAATCAATCCCAACGCGCTGAGGAAAATAATCGTGATGGCAATGGGGGCGCGGATGCGGTGGTGTAGTTGAGGTAGGCGTTGTTATAGGACTGTTACGCTACTTTTTCAAAAGTATTTCAATCAACTTATTCTGCGTATCAATCAGATGGGTAATCTTCTCTTGATTCGACAGTACAACTTCCAAGATGTTTTCGGGAAAGTGGTTGTTGATGGTTACTTGGCTGTGGACGTTGCCGACTGCCTTGTCGGAGTTGTTTTGTACGATGTTTCCATACTGCAAAAGGTCGTTAATATCTACGTCCAATACCTTTGCTATCCGATTCAACATGACTACGTTGGGAATACTTTTGTCTGATTCCAAACTGGATATAGTGCTTTGACTCACCTCGACGCCGAAAGCTAAATCGCTTTGTGATAGGTTTTTAAGTTCCCGATATTGCCTGACTTTTTTTCCGATGCTCATTTTACCAAAATTTTGTTCAAAGTTATTGAAATTTTGTTGTAATGGCACATTTTTTCTTTTTAACTTTGCTGCTGTATAAGAAAACCGGTTATTTTTGTACAATGAAAATTATTACAAACGAAAAAACAAATCTATCATGAAAACTTTAACATTTGACCAAATGGAACAAGTCAATGGTGGGATTAATGGATGTGATTACATTGAGACTGCCGCAGTTGCTGTTGGCTTAGGAGGCCTTGTTATCGGTTGGATTCCAATTGCGAATATGATTTACGCAATTGTCACTTCGCCAGTGGTGATAGCGGGGGCGATGTGCCATTTTTGGGGACCCTAACTACGTGTAAATCACAATATCATGAAACATCTTAATGCGAGCCTTTCTTCAATAGTTGTGGGCGTATTTGCTTTGACTTTTTTTGCAATATCAAGTCATAGGTGGGTTAACCATCCTATAGGCGACGTGGTCTTTTGTATTGCATCAATACTAGTAATGCTCTGTCTGCCTTATTACATGGACATTATTAAACAGTCTAAAAAATGGCAGAAAATCATCATCGTCTGTACTTTATTTATTTTCTCCGCTGCCATTTTATGCTATAATGTAATTCTGTGGACGGTATTCACTGTATTCTTTTTACTGTTGTATATATGTTTACAACTTGTTAAAAATCCGGATGTTGGCGCAGAAGAGATGCCATATCAATATTTTTTCCGAAAAAAGCAATATTTGAGGAGAGCGCTGTTTGTGATGTTTCCCTATGTATTAGCTTATTGGAGCGTAATATTAGCCATTAGGTATAATATTATACCTATATCGCTATAATATAATGCTAGAAAAACTCTACAACGAATCTAAACTTTGGTGGTTCCTGTCTCTTATGGGAGCCACCGTTGTTTTTACTTGGTTGCAACAAACGTTCTTTGTGTCGGACATCCTGTACTACAACACCTATGGCGACCAGTTATCTATGGAAACCATAGAGCTGATGATTGGAGGCGCCAAAAAGTACGCATGGGTAACTTACCTTGCTACACCTTTACTCCTATTGCTCCGCGTTACGCTTGTCGCGTGTTGTTTTTACATAGCCCTGTTTCTCAAGAATGAAAACTCAGATTTTGCCTCCTGCTTCAATATTACCCTAAAGTCCGATACGGCATTCCTCTTGTTTGGCCTGTTCAATATGACATACCAACTTCTTGTTCCCGCCACAAACCTAACGGAATTAGCCGCCAATCCCGTATCCCTAATGTATTACCTTAATGTAGAGAAGATTCCCGGATACCTGCTTTATCCGATTGGTTTAGTCAACCTTTCCGAATTTTTCTATTGGGGCATGATGGCAGGGCTGGTGCGCTTCCGGTACAATATTTCCCTTTCCAAAAGTCTTTCCTTCATTCTTGAATCCTATGGAACCGGCCTGCTGTTGATGATTTTAATATTTGCTCTTATTCTAATGTAAAGCCATGACAAAAAAATCATTTATCGCCATTCTTGTGATAGGGTTATTTCTCACACTGGCCGGATTGATTGTGTTCAAAGCATTGAATAGGAAAGCGCCTGCAGAATTTCCGGAAGAACTGCCTGCGTTTGAATTATTCTCTCTTGAAGGCTTCATGTTTACCACTGATTTGCTGGAGGCAGGCAAAACAGGACTTGTGTTCTACGGCCCCGGCTGTTTGTTTTGCGAACATAAAGGGAGGGAATTGGCCAAACATGCAGCGGATTTTATCGGAAATCAATTCCTCTTTATTACAAGCGCTCCGATAGACAGCGCAATAGCTTACAGTCTGCGAACAGGCATTGGAGCAGTTCCCCATTTTTATTCGTTGGTAGATAATTTTTTTGAAACGCCCCTCCTTTTTGGTCTTAGGATAATGCCCACCACTCTACTATACGATGAAGATAGAAAACTCATTAAGGGTTTTGAAGGCGAAGTAAACGCCAAAACTTTACTCAAAGCGATGCACGAACATGGGAATGAAAAAAAATAAATGGGACAGGGTCTTTGTCAAACAGACGCATCAGTCGTGGTGCGGCTTGGCCTGCCTGTCCATGCTCTGCAAATATTACGGAGGCGCGATTCCTCAAGAAAAGTTAGTAACCATGAGCGGCACTTCAGTCACCGGTACCACTCTGTTAGGGCTTTATCAGGCGGCCAACAGTGCAGGACTAAAGGCCCAAGGGTTTGAAGCCGACGCGGAACACCTAAAGCAATTGGAACATCCTGCCATCCTTCATTTTACACTGCCGGACGGATTGGAACACTATGTGGTATGTTTTGGTTATGCAGACGGCGTATTCACAATCGGAGACCCGGCGAAAGAGGTGGTAAACATGAGTGAGCAAGAGGTTTTGGCATTGTGGAAAAGTAAAAAACTCCTTTTGGTGGAACGTGGGGAGTCATTCCGCACAGAAGATGACACCGGTCAGCGCAAAAAAGCATGGCTAAAGGAATTGCTGAGTCCCGACATTCCGGCGCTCTCGGTGGCAGTCGGATTGGGCATAGTGGTGGCAGTGGCGGGTATCTCGCTGGCTATTTTTTCTCAGAAATTAATTGACCAAATTTTACCGGCCAAAGAACTGCAAAAACTTTGGATTGGTATATCCATCTTAGCCTTGCTGTTGCTGGCAAGAAACCTGCTTTCCTACCTGCGCACCATTTTGGTTGCCCGTCAAAGTCGGGATTTTTCCAACCGAATCGTAGGGAGCTTCTATAATCAGATTCTTTACTTGCCCAAATCATTTTTTGACAGCCTAAAGACCGGAGAAATCACGGCGCGGCTCAACGACGCCCTGCGGATTCAACGCACGATTAATTATGTAGCAGGTGCATTATTGATAGACGTACTGACTGTTATTGTGTGTACCGTGTTGCTTTTTGGGTACTGGTGGGCGGCGGGCGCTACCGCGCTTGTGGGCGGAATCCTGTTTGGCTTGGTGTTTTGGAGGTACGGCACAAAGATTGTGGAGGGGCAGCGCAAGGTAATGGTATCCTACGCAGGAGCCGAGAGCAACTTTTTTGACACGGTGCAGGGTGCAGAGGTCATCAAGGGCAACAATAAAGAAGAGTTTTTCAGTCGGTATACCAAAGAGATTTACGCCGCCTTTCAATCTTCGGCCTATGATTTGACCATACTTGGAAACAGCGTAGGGCTAAAGGTACAGAATATCGGCACAGTCGCCATTATAGGAGTGATTGCCTTTAGCTCTTTGGCCGTATTAAATGACCATTTGAGTTTGGGCGCATTAGTAGCCGTACTCTCGTTGGCAGGGTCGGTCATTTCTTCATCTGCCTCGCTTTCCGGTGCATATATTACCTTGCAGGAGGCCAAGGTAGCCTACGACCGCCTGTATGAATTTGTGAGCGTAGACAGGGAGCCGGCCGGAGCCGTTTCCGAACAAGCGACGGAAAGTATCGATGTGCTTGAAATCAAAGAAATTCGTTTCCGGTATCCGGGCAGGCCGTTGTTGCTGAATAATGTGGGCCTTACAGCAAAAAAGGGACAAATCACTGCGCTGCTTGGTGAAATCGGCTCCGGTAAAAGTACGTTACTGCATATTATAGAACGGTTTTATGAACCGGAATCCGGTATCTTGCTGGCAGACGGAAAGAGTTGGAAGGATTATTCCGTACACGACTGGCGAGTCATGACAGGCGCCATGCCTCAGCATATCAAATTGTTTAACTCCACGCTGTTGGAGAATATATGTTTGACCAATGAAAAAGAAACACTGGAACGCTGTTTGGCATTTTGTCATCAGTTAGGAATGCAAAAATACTTTGGCAACCTGCCGTTAGGCCCGTTAACCCGCGTGGGAGAAGATGGGGTGAACCTCTCGGGAGGGCAGCGTCAGTTGGCCGGATTGTGCCGAGCATTGTTTGGCAATCCCCAAATATTGCTGCTGGACGAACCTACCAACAACATGGACAAGGCTGCTGTTCAATTTGTGTGGGAGCTTTTGGAGCGTGAAAAACACAACCGAATCTGCATCTTGGTGACCCATAATGAACAGCTGGCCGCCAAAGCGGATGCGGTGGTGCAGTTGGGGGATTTTCTTAATTTTTATATTCTTAAAACAACTTAATCAATCCCAGCGCGCTGAGGAAAATAATCGTGATGGCAATGGGGGCGATGAATTTAATGACAAACATAGTCCATTTAAAGAATGGCACCCGGTGCCGGCCCTCGCTGCTGAGTTCGTCTTTTACGACGCTCTTGTTGAGTACCCACCCCACAAATATTACAATAGAAAGGCCGCCAAGGGGGAGGAGGATGTTGGAAGCAAGGTAATCGAACATGTCGAAAATCCCTTTCCCAAAAATGGTAAAACCTTTTAAGGCTCCCATGGATAGAGAACTCAAACTGCCGGTAACGACTATAATAGAGGCGGTAATGATTACAGCGGTGCGGCGCGTCAATTTTAATTCTTCGGTAAAATAGGCGGCTACCACTTCAATCAAGGATATGACGGAGGTGAGGGCGGCTACAGTCAACCCCGCAAAGAAGATAAAGGCAATGGCGTTGCCAAAAGGAAGCTGTGCAAAGATGTTGGGAAGGGTAATAAACGCTAAGCTGGGACCTTCGGACGGCAAAATGCCAAAGGCAAAGACGGCAGGCATAATGGCTAAGCCGCAGAGGATGGAGAAGCCCACGTCTGCAAAGCTGGTGTACACAGACACTTTGACAATGTTGGCCTCCTTTTTTACGTATGAAGCATAGGTGATGATGCAGCCCATGCCCAAACTGAGCGAAAAGAAAGATTGCCCCAAAGCCGCCAGCACGGTTTCTGCCGTGATTTTAGAGAAATCGGGCTTAAACAGGAAAATTACACCCTCACCCGCGCCCGGCAGGAAGAGTACCCGAATGGCTAAAAAGATAACCATCAGCAGTAAAAACGGCATGACGATTTTACAGGCTTTTTCAATCCCGTTCCTGATGCCGCCCACCACAATTACCGCAGACATGCCAAGCAGCAGCAGGTGCCACAAAATGGGACGGACAGGCGACTCTACAAAACTCGAGAAATTATGGCCCAAAACGCCAACGTCGGAGGAGAAGCCAACGACTGATTGAATCATGTATTCAATCGTCCATCCGCCTACTACACAGTAGAATGAGAGGATGGCAATAGAAGCTGCCACGCTAAGGAGGCCGATTCCCCACCAGCCCGTTCCGGGGGCTAATTTCTTAAAAGCTCCAAACACGTTGCTTTGGGTGCGTCTGCCAATGATAAATTCCGAAAACATAATCGGTAGGCATAAGGCCACTACAAATACAAGGTATAGAATGATATAAGCCGCCCCGCCATGCGTCCCGACCATGTAGGGGAAACGCCAAAAGTTACCAAGCCCTACGGCCGACCCCACTACGGCAAGAAATACGCCAAATTGACTGCTAAAATGGTCTCTAGGTTGTTGCATATTAAATCAGGTTAAGGCCACAAAAGTAAAAAATTTTATGAATAAATGTCAAACGGATTAGTGTTATAATTGTGTTGCATCAAGGCGCGGTCGTAGACTACAAAGGAAAAGGGGTAGGGAAAAACGGCTCCATGTTCGTGTTCTTCCCTAAAAATCTCTTTCCATTGGCGCCAGTCAATGCGCGGGAAAAAGACGTCTGCTTGGGGGGCAGGGGCTTTTACATGGGTAATGTAGAGCTTATTGGCCAACGGAAGCGCCTGTCGGTAGATTTCGCCGCCACCCATGATGAATATTTCACCGGCGGGAGCGGGTTGCGTGGCCAAAGAGATGGCGCGGGGCAGCGAATCTGCGACTTCGATTCCCTCCATGGGAGGAGTAGTCAAACTACGGCTAATCACAATGTTTCGACGGTTTGGCAGGGGACGCCCTATGGACTCAAAGGTTTTACGTCCCATGATGACGCAATGTCCGGTGGTTGTTCGTTTAAAGTATTGCAAATCCTCGGAAATTTTCCAAAGTAGTTGCTGTTGAAAGCCTATGGCGTTGTTGGGGGCAAGAGCGACAATGAGAGAGAGCATGAGTAAGGTGGTTATACGGCAATAGGGGCTTTGATGGACGAATCGGGATTATAGTTTTCCAAAGTAAAGTCGTTGTACTCAAAAGAGAACAAGTCTGTTACCTGTGGGTTGAGGCGCATGGTGGGCAGGGCCTTGGGCCTGCGTTGCAGCTGTGTTTTTACCTGCTCTATGTGGTTGGTATAGATATGGGCGTCTCCAAAGGTGTGGATAAAGTCGCCGGGTTGGAGGCCGCAGACTTGGGCCAACATGAGGGTAAGCAGGGCGTAGGAGGCTATATTAAAAGGTACGCCCAAAAAGAGGTCGGCGCTGCGCTGGTAGAGCTGGCAAGAGAGTTTGTTGTGGGCCACATAAAACTGAAACAGCGCGTGGCAGGGAGGGAGGGCCATATTGTCCAATTCGCCTACGTTCCACGCGCTGACAATGTGGCGGCGCGAATCGGGCTGATTTTTAAGACTGTTGACCAATGCGGCCATCTGGTCAATCTGTTTTCCGTCCGAGGCGGGCCAAGAGCGCCACTGATGCCCATACACAGGGCCTAAGTCCCCGTTGGCATCGGCCCATTCGTCCCAAATGGTAACGCCGTGTTGGTTGAGCCAGCCAATGTTGGTGTCTCCTTTTAAGAACCACAACAGTTCATAAATGACTGATTTAAGATGAATTTTTTTGGTAGTGAGCAAGGGAAATCCATCTTGAAGGTTCATGCGCATTTGATGGCCAAAAATGCTGAGGGTACCGGTACCGGTACGGTCGCTTTTGAGCTGCCCATGCTCAAGCGTGTGTTTCAACAGTTCCAAATAACAGTTCATGCAGCAAAAGTACACAATGTAGTTTCAATGAGCAAATACAAATTTGGCCGTTGCCCCAAAAAAGTCGTACCTTAGCGGGCTGATAAAAAATCAAACAGTACCATATCTATGTATAGGACACACACCTGCGGAGAACTCCGCATCACCAATCAAGGCACGGAAGTATGTTTGGCCGGCTGGGTACAGCGGCTGCGTAAATTAGGCGGGATGACTTTTATAGACCTGCGCGACCGTTACGGAATCACCCAACTTACCATTGAGGAGCAGGCCCCTGCCGACCTGCGCGAACTTGCCGATAAATTAGGCAGGGAATTTGTGGTTCAAGCAAAGGGCAAAGTGGTGGAGCGCAGCAATAAAAACCCCAAAATAGATACGGGAGAAATCGAAATTGCCGTGTTGGAACTAAAGGTATTAAACGCAGCCCAAACGCCTCCTTTTACCATAGAGGACAACACAGACGGGGGGGAGGAACTGCGGGCGACCTATCGTTATATTGATTTGCGCCGCAATCCCTTAAAGCGGGCTATTATGCTGCGCCACACTATGGCGCAGGAAGTGAGGAGCTATTTGTCGGGGCAACATTTTCTCGAAATCGAAACGCCGGTGCTGATTAAATCAACCCCCGAAGGCGCCCGCGATTTTGTGGTGCCCTCGCGCATGAACCTCGGACAGTTTTACGCCCTGCCCCAAAGTCCGCAGACCTTTAAACAGTTGCTGATGGTGGCCGGTTACGACCGATACTTTCAGATTGTGCGCTGCTTTCGGGACGAAGACCTCCGTGCCGACCGTCAGCCCGAATTTACCCAAATTGACTGCGAAATGGCCTTTGTAGAGCGGGACGATGTCCTCAATGCCTTTGAAGGATTGGCCAAACATTTGTTTAAAAGCGTTTTGTGTGGCTATCTAAGGCATAGTAACCATCCCCGCTATAATCAGCCCTTTCCCCGCATCAGTTACGCGGACGCCATGCGTTACTACGGCACGGACAAGCCCGATATTCGTTTTGAAATGAAGATTTGCGACTTGACCTCATTGGCCAAGGGCCATGGATTCCCTGTTTTTGACAGCGCCGATTATGTGGGCGGAATTTGCGTCAAAGGCGCGGCGGAGTATACCCGTAAACAGTTAGACGAATTGACCGAATGGGTAAAGCGTCCCCAAATAGGCGCCAAAGGTTTGGTATATGCCCGCCTTACGCCCGATGGCATAAAGTCCAGCGTGGATAAATTCTATACCCAAGAGGTATTGCAGCAATGGGCTGTCCGAATGGAGGCTATGGAGGGCGACTTGATATTGATTTTGTGCGGAGCAGAGAAAAAGACGCAGGAAGCCTTGGGCGACTTGCGCTTAGAGATGGGAAACCGTTTGGGATTAAGAAAAAAAGACGACTTTGCCCCGCTTTGGGTATATGATTTCCCGCTGTTGGAGTGGGATGATGAAACCCAACGCTTTTACGCCATGCACCACCCCTTTACCTCGCCCAAACCTCAAGACATGGATAAATTCCTAAGCCCTAAAAAAGAAGATTTGGAACAGGTCTGCGCCAATGCTTATGACTTTGTAATCAATGGCGTGGAAATTGGCGGCGGTTCAATAAGGATTCACGATTCGGCGATACAAAAACGGATGTTTGAAGTTTTGGGCTTTTCCGAGGCAGAGGCCGATTATCGTTTTGGCTTTATTATCAACGCCTTTACATACGGCGCTCCTCCTCATGGCGGCATTGCCTTTGGTTTTGACCGCTGGTGTACGGTTTTTGGAGGCTCCGAAAGCATCCGCGACTACATTGCCTTCCCCAAGAACAACTCCGGACGCGACATGATGTTAGATGCGCCTTCTCACATAGACGCTGCCCAAATGAAGGAATTGGGCTTGGCGAGCGCGAGCGAGCGATGAGCAGCGATTAAGGCCCAAAGGAAACCGTTTTTTGTCAAACTGTAAAACAAATTCCTGTCAAAGTGTAAAACAAATTCTTGTCAAACTGTAAAGCAA
>Ga0131853_10016884_pt1 | contig 13308 bp, 8 predicted proteins | sample TergutLab28metaG_FD_92764 | JGI IMG/M metagenome (GOLD analysis project Ga0131853, IMG submission 92764) | Labiotermes labralis P1 segment gut microbial communities from Petit-Saut dam, French Guiana - Lab288 P1 (version 2) (version 2) | ecosystem: Host-associated > Arthropoda: Insects >...
CAGCAGCAGCAGCAGCAGCAGCAGCAGCAGCCGCAGCCGCAGCAACCGCCACACGCAGGCCAATATGAGATCTGCTCAAACGATCGATACCCACACCGCTATATTTACGGCACGTGTCTCTCAGTTCAATGCCAGTTATCGCCGTCCGAGCAAAGATTGGGTGTTGTTCTTTTCCATTTTTTCCGCCTTATTTGAACCAACGATAACTGTCCAAACAAAACGCATCATAAGTACAGTGACTCTACGACCTCACCTTCGCAGGCACAAACATCAATTCCGGTCCTCTATATTGCATTCTGTCATACTTTCTACCGAGAAATCGTGGTCCTATCCCTTGCAGGGGTAAGTTTTCTTTTCTTCAAAGCGTCCAGAACTTTGCGCTGGAGCTCAGACATCCTGCTCTATGTAAAACGGGGGTTCTCCTTCCGGGCGCAAAGCGGCCGGAGCTTGGTGTTGACCGTTCACCTTCATCTAGTGAGCACAACATTCACTCTCCCGCATCCTACATTCGAATACTAACAAATCTACACACTCTTACGGCACATCTTCCGATACTGCCATCAACACGCGTCGTTTCAATGTAAAAGGTAAAGGTCACCCTAGATGAGGTCATTAAGGCCCAGACGGGTAATGGAGGTACATGTCGGCGCAAAATGAAGGCGGATGGTCAGTGCTACGCCCCAGCCGCTTTACCCCCGGGAAAGAGACTCGGTATCCATTATACAGGAAGCTGGGTGGGCACCAGGGCCGGTCTGCATGGGTATGGTAAATCTCGCCCTACCGGGATTCGATCCACGGATCATCGAGTCCGTAGCGAATCGCTATATCGAATGAGCTATCCCAGCCCACCGTTTCAACAAACTACATCAGTATTTATGCTTATTTCTTTCGTCCAGGGAAATATCAATGCAGATATACATTCGGAAAATGCTTGGTTCGTTACTGATATCGTCCGAACGCCGTGCAGCGGATCAACGGAATATAACAACGTTGTCCCAGACTCGATTTACAACAGACGACGCCAAACGCAGGCTACATGAATCAGGGTAAAGCTACAGACACCATTCAGGGCCGACTATACCCCGACAGATTTCAGAAGGTGGACTGTAGTGTGGGGAGGTAACGGAATCTCGTAACAGTCCAGGGAGGCAGGGAGGTTACGTACTCACTGTGCCAGTATTGTCGAGCTCTTCATGGTTAAGGAAAAGTGGGTAAACACCATGACAATCTGTCAGTGCAATCGAGCAAACGAATGTCATTCAAATCAGCGTCACATCATGGCAGCAGTACATTCATTTACCCATCCGACAATAACTGGAAAAAAACAATTGGCATTCCAAATCACCAGTAATGGCAATGGTAAAGGTAAAGTGCACCCTTGTACAGGCACTGAGGCTCTGTACAGGCCGTACGGCCCATAGGGGGAGTAGAGTTTAGCTCTACTCTTTCTTGGCCACGGCACTAGAATGGGGTGAGGAGTCAGCGTCACGTCCCGGCCGCTCTTTACCCCCGGGAAAGACCTGGTACTCATTGTACAGGAGGCTGGGTGGGCACCTGGGCCGGTGTGGACAGATGTGGAAAATCTCGCCCCTACCGGAATTCGATCCCCGGACCGTCCAGCCCGTAGCCAGTGGCTATACCGACTCCGCTACTAGACCCACAATAACGGCGATGAAGTGTATATAAAACAAGGTAGACAATGTCAGCATAAAGTAACACTGTGAAGCGTTCGCGTGACCATTGTTGCCATAAAAGGCAACGAAGCATTCCCTTTGTATTTTGTACGTATGTATGTTACTGCCAACAAAGTAATAAATACTGAAAACGTTGCAATGGTAGCACAACAACGGCGCGCTACATATGTCGCAACCAACAATACGAAACACACCCAATCTTCATGTACACAGCCACATAATTTTTGTCCGATTTGGACGACTGGAGTTTCTCCAGACTTTCGTAAAAAAAAAGTCCCCCAATATCAAATTTCAAGAAAATCCGTCCGGTGGGAGCCAGAGGATATACAGACGGACGCACACGAAGCTAGCGGGCGTCTTGGGTCCGCGGGGAATCCAAGCGACAGAAGCAGACAAGACAAAACTACCTAGCAACTGCCCCAAATCAATAACTGTTCGGACAAGGTCCAAGATGTTAAATTCCTGCAGCGGAGTGGGAGGCTTAGAAGCTAACGGCGGCTCGGCCACGCAACAAATTACCCACAATTTACAGAACCCGAAGGTACAGCACAGTGTTCATTAACAGCCCACAACGGTCATCCATCCCAAGCCAACTGAATCCAGTCCATACATATGAACGTACGGTCACATGTGCATTTTGCCACACTGCATTGACGTACGCTGTGGAACTCGTACAATATGCACCAACCATTTCCAATCCAGCATTAATCGAATACCGCAAGCAGTGTTCTCTCCGAGGTACGAACTTCACTTCATATAAACTCTACATTCATTTCAGTCTTCAAGCTGCTGGCTGGCTTCTCACCGGACTGTGCCTTCTTCGATCGCGGGCCAGTCGGGATGAAATTTGCGGCAGACGAAGTGACAATGGGGAAGGTTTACACCGAGTACTTCCGGTCCCCCCCCCTTACACCAATGCTACATATTAGTCATCTTTACAACACGTAGTGAATTTTAACCTTCCGAAATAGCTGCGCTCTTTCGAACAACGGGAAGCAATGCATACTTACAAAATCAGTTCCACATTTTTTTCTCAGGGATTCCGCATAAATACATTTAAAAAACTTACTCACACCGCAAAAAAAATTCCAAACATACCTCGAAATACGCATACCCCTTGTCTTACGCCCACTTCTTTTACGCCCCTTGCCGATATACGTCACTTGATTCTCGACCTCTCTATTTTTGCCTTGACGCCCTTTGCCTGGTTGCGCTCCAATAGTGGGGTGCTGATAAGGCCTTAGCCTGACCAGTAAGGAAACAAGCTCGAAAGCATGTCAGGGACGCTCGCGATTTCAACAACATCGAGACGCGAGCTGTTATCAAGTTTTTTTCTCCCCCTGCAAGGCAAGGCGCCGAAGGAAATTCACGCCATTCTGACAAACATTAGCTTGCTTCCTTCCTGGCCGGACTAAGGACTTATCAGCACACCTGTACGTTAAGCCCGTCCTATTCCATTATTTCTTACCACACTGTCGCTTTCTTCAGGAACACACATAGGGCATAACAGAAGGGCTCGGCTCATCGCGGGAATTTTGTGGAGTAATATTTGCACGCTACGGACCGCCACTTACGTCTTCCACAGGAAGGGGTTCCACGGTGTACGAAAAAGTACTGTAGGGGCCCCTACATGAAAAATGGGATGGGAGACACTGGTCAAGTACATGAAGCTCTCACCCACCTCCTCACTGTAATACTTTAATACTGAGCAAAGATCAACAAGCATCACGTCACTGCATTTAGCTGACACGTCACACGACTTTTAAAGTAACATCGAAGAGAAAGTAAGAGTAAGTACACCGAACAATTCTCGTCACTCGATGAACCTGATAGTATTCTCACAGCCCTAAATTTCCCATCAGTAGACAGGTTAAAAAAGTTTAACAACGTACTAGATTCGTAAAGCCGTGCCGGGGTAGACGCCCTGAAGACGAAGCCAAAAGATTCCTCCGAAATGCCAGCACACACCCATAAAATCATACGTCATGCCCCACAAGACCACTAATTTTAAGAACACAAATTTAATTTCAACAGGAGACCTTTTATCACAGGTACTTCTATGAATTCTGATCAAACATGTGGCAGGCGTTAATTCACACGATCTGCCAGTCACAAGATAAAATCTGCGTGAAGTTTATGTCGATTCACTGTGATTCAATTAACCCTTTACAGACGAAGCGCAGACTGCTTTATTTAAAGACCCAGTCCGTACCGCGCTGTAAACACTTTTCATCTCGGTTATAAAAACCAATCAGTTTGTGCTGTTAAGCGGCACAAGTCGCTGTTTCTCAGATAAATACACAACTCATCAATACAGTGTGGGCAGAGCGTACAGTTGTTTAATGTTAAACCTGTTGGTGCATCACGTAACCAGTAGGCTTTGAAACGTTAATGTTTCGGGTTTCTTTTTTAACACCAAGCAGTGGGCTAGGTTCGACTAAACATGGCGTAGCGGCGCGCTAGATTCGACTGAACATGGCGTAGCGGTGCGCTAGGTTCAACTAAACACGGCATAGCGACACAACAAGAAGATTGTGCCCCAATGGCTGGAGAGTGTGTGCTGAAACAATTTAAATTCATCACAAAGGAAAACCATACATCATCAGCCAAAAACACAACTTATGTTATTTTTCTGTTGCCTCTGACTACATGTTTCGGACTGAAACCAAAATAAAGGTAAAGCAAACCCATTACAGGCCTGGACAGGCCCTTAGGGTTCCAGGAGGTTGAGGCTACCAGATTTCAAGACAATAGGCACATGAAGGTAGTAAGGTTGTCAGCCTTACGCACCGGCCGCCTTTACCCCCCAGGAAATATTCCTGGTACTCATTTCTGTTAGAGGCTGAGTCAATCCCAGGGCCACAGTACAGCCGCAAGGATTATGTCAACGAAAAATTCCAGTGACACCATCAGGAATCGAATCCGCGACCTTCGCGCTTGTAGCGCCGTGTCTCAACCAAATGCGCCACCGCGTACCCCCAATCAATCCAAAATAGTGGGTATAATGTGATTACATGTCGAACATACGGTACTTGCGTTGTATTTTCTTGTGGGATCCCACATCACAATCACCATTACAATAAAACCGAACAAAAGTAAATGATCCAATATAAAGGGTAAAAATCAGCAGAAGCATTAACGGTAAGGCGTAAAATGAATAATTAAAAAGTGTTAACAAACCTACGGCAGGAGTTTCAGACTTAAGACAGAAGAATACAGTTTCATTTGCGTCAGATTTAGCTCAGCAACCTTTACAGCTATATTCCAGAACTGGACGTGCGCGCGCGCAAGAAGTATGACGATAGCAGGAGTGTTTCTTTCCTTTTCCAGTATACGACATATCAAAAGACACAGTTTAACAATCCATTACTACGTTTATACCAAACACACACACACACAAATCTGCGAAAATAAAAGTAATTACTTTGGACTGCGAATTAATACAAGACACATCATTTTAAAATGTAGGTGACATAAAATTTATGATCAAGTAAGGAATTCAGAAGAATTTTTTTTCCTTCTATTACGTTCAGAAATGCGCTCTTCTGTGTTACTGCGAAGCGAATAGTGATAATTTCTTAAACCTGACGATGGAACCGATAAGTCGTCCCGAAACGTCGCTAAGAAATTACTACTACTGGCCCCGTAATAACCCGTAAGAGCGCAGTTCTCAGCTATGCCGCGGCGGAAGCCTCAAATCACGCACAACACATTTCTGTTGTTACTTTTTGTGCACTCAGGAGAGCAGTCCTCCCCCCAGCACTAGTTCACCTACGCGCACTTCTCCACAATTCCACTGTACGATGACTACGTACCGCTGATCAAGATAGACGTGCTTGGAATCACTCACTGTCTGGACTTTGCCCATCTTACGTCGTCTTAAAATTTAACAAAGTTTCGGTAACGGCCACATCCCTTGTCTTCAGGTAAGACACTGCAGCTGGGCATGGTCTGCAGGAAACTGAAATAACTAGGACAAAACCGGGTCGTGCTACACGCAGGGATGCACTAATTTTCCAAGAATCTCTGAGCCATTTTAACATTCTAGGCGCCAGAAGACTGCCCTGATGCAAGTTCCATACTGAGAACCCACAAATATTTGGCGCCAACGTTTACAGAACAGTCCCCATGGCGACCTTGCCCTGAAATTTGTACAACCCTGGTGTGCAGTGGCTGATACTGATTGAATGTTCAGATTAATAAGGTAATGAATCTTCAGTGTGTCTAAAATGCGGCAAATCTGGCTACCTGAACACCAGATGGCTTTCAAAAGCTCTGATTCAGCTACTGCTGTTTAGATTGCAACATCTGGGTAACGTTCCTACGCTAATTTAGTTATGGTGATCTAAAACTTGCCGGATGAGGAAGTTGCGGCGAGGGTATGAAGCTGGTAGACTCCAGCTGAAATGTGATGGCACACGGTGCCGCACGGGAGGGGAAGTTAAGGGGGAAGTAGCGAATGCAGTGGGTAGCCAGTACCCTTCACACTACCTCAGAACACGGTGTATCCAGCATTACTACCGCTGATGCGCACACCTCGGCTGCCAGTAGTCGACTGAACTGACGCCCCCCGGCCGATTTAAACGGACTCGTCCGTTTCGCCCAAAGACGAAATGTGGTTTCTGCGCGTGTGCCATCACATTTCAAACACAGTCTACATACTCTGCTGCACTAATGTCAGTGACATATACCTGTCCCAAATACATATCGGGCCGCCAGAATGTTTGCAGCTCCATCACACACCCTCCCAATGCGAATACCCACCCCACGCTATCGGTTATACGGCCAACAAATGCACACGCATAAAATATGTTTTACCTCAATGTTAATAAAAATCGAACCAGATGCAACAATATGAAGATATTTATTTACTGCAAAGTCACACTACATGTTTCGGGTGTCAGAGCACCCATCATCAGGAGTACTAAAAACTGTAACCGCAGCCTCCGGTACAGGTCACAATACTGGTACAGCTACTTCCCTCCAACGTGGCCCGAGTGACTTTGCAGTAAATAAATATCTGCATACTGCTGCATCTGATTGGAACTTTATGAACAGTGAACTAAGATGCACGGAACCATGAGCTTAAAATGTTTCACCTCATACTGTCAACTACCAACGCGTTTCAAAAAACCGTAAGCTTTCAACAGCACTAAGAATGCAATAAACTGCCAAACTGTATAAGCAGAACCACTCGACGTTAAATGTCTCAGACTCTCCCTACGGCCACAAACTGTCAACTTACACATTATTAAAAACAAATAAAGTTTAGTTGCAATATATAAAACAATTACATGCAATTGTTTATATATACAAACGATGGGCGTACACATATAATTATATTGTTTTATTTGTATATCTATTACAGTGTACATATTGACGACATACAACAATACACCCACATTTACTTCACAACTAAACTTTGTCCGTTTTTAAAACATACAAACAGACAATCGGAAGGTCGCTGGTTCGATTCCAGATGGTGTCACTGGACACTGACACAATCCTTCCGATCGCACTATGGCCCTGTAGTCGACTCAGCCTGTAACAGAAATGAGTACCAGGAGTATTTCCTGGGGGTAAGAAGCGGCCGGTGCGTGAGGCTCACAACCTTACCACCATTCTGTGCCGTTGTTACGTAATCTAGGGACCTTAACTTCCTGGAACAATGTGGGCACCTCGGACCTGTAATGGGACTGATTTACCTTTTATAAGCAGACAATATGTGACCATGTGGAGAGTTTGAAAGATTCATTAAAAGGCTGACTTGTTCCACTTATAAAATTTGGCAGTCTGTTTTATTATGAGTACTCTTGTAAAGATACCCTGATGATGACAGCAATACGATCGAAACACGTCGGTAATTAATAATATCTGCTAAAAGTGTTTTATGCGTGTCCATTTGTTGATTCTATTACGCAAGTTTAAACACAGTGTAGTCAGTTTGAAGGCTTTTTGTACAAGTTCAACCCCCCAACCATAACGCGAGGGTACAAACACCTGAAATCCATCACAACTGCTCACTGCGCACAAAAACGGGCAGCGCCGGCACAAGGCTCTGTTCCATTCGGAAAGCTAATGGCTGACGACACAAACAAACGCCAAACAGCAAGTAAACGGACGGTTGACAATCCAATGGAATACATCCCGCTCTGTACAGTTTAGTCGAGGGAAAATACTGAGTTTTCAGTCAAACCAAAAATATATTTCATTCAGAGATACAGGCTGTGTGGTTTGGATTGATTAATTAACGCATCATCAGGTATTGGACATGATAAACAGCAAGAATAAGGTAAATGACATCAATTCGAGTACTTCCGTTCTGTTTGTTCGTTTTTTTCTGTGGGATCCCAAACTACAAGAGACAAGCAAAGGAGAAAATACAGTAAAATGGATAAAAGGGCAAAGGATAAGCTGGTTAGGTCACTTAGAGAGAATGGAGGAGGATAGGGGAGATCCAGCAAAAGATGGAAAGAGGAAGTAGAAGGATATCTTCCAGTGCTGGGAGTGAGAAGATGGAGAGAGTTGGTGGCAGATAGGAAAAAATGGGAAGACATTGTTCGACAGGCCAAAGCCAACAGTGGGCTGTAGTGCCAATGGAAGAAGAAGAAGATCCCCACACTACACGTTTTATTGTAATGTTAATTGCGATGCGGAATCCCATACGAAAAAACACAACAGATGCATTAATTAATTAATTAATTGCAAACATGCAGCCTGTATCTCTGAATGTAATATACGTTGTGTTTGACTGAAAACCTGCCATTTTTTTTTTATCGACTGAAGGTTGACGAATGATACAGGATTCCTTTGCTCATACTAACAACACCAAAAATGTTCTTTACAAAATCAGTGAGTGGGGAGAATATTTCAAAACGCCCCACCCACATAAAAAGGGTTCCTATTCTTTAAGCTGATGGCAGCCAGACTGGCTCTGGCCATGCTTGTTAGGACACGTTTTGGGAACACCGTACATGTGACGTGCTGCCAAGCCTGCAACAGGGCGGTGGTCGCCAGAATGTACTGCACAGCTACAACGTGTCGGGCACACCAAATAGCCTGAACTCGATAACTGCTTTCGGTTATCTATGCTAGTTACATAGTGACTGCTCTGACATTAAACACGCCCGTGAGAAAGCATTTCATATAGCTAGTATAGGCCTGTTGAAACGTGATGGCACACGCGCAGAAACCAGATTTCGTCTTTCGGTGAAACGGACGAGTCCATTTAAATCGGCCGGGGGGCGTCAGTTCAGTCGACTACTGGCAGCCGAGATGTGGGAATCAGCGATAGTAATGCTGGATGCACCATGTTGCGAGGTAATGTGAAGGGTATTGGCTACCCACTCCATTCGTCAGTTCCCCCTTCACTTCCCCTCCCGTGCGTCACCGTGTGCCATCACATTTCAACTGGAGTCTACCGTCATTATCGTGTGTATCAGTTTCCCACAGGATATACCACAACTACATAATCCGTATGGCGTACTGAAACACAAGACGTAAATCCTGTACAAGACCCTTCTTGGGCTGCTTGACCATGAAGATGAAGGCACTAGGTTCCTTAAAAACGTCGGTTTCCATTTACCAATCGAAGTAAGGCGCAACATCCCACAATACTTGAAACCTCAGCAACTATTGTGAGAACCCCACATCTCGAACAGTATAGTAGTTATGGCCTACTGTGAATAGCAATACCCGTTGTTAAAGGTAAAGATAAAGTTCGCCCTAGTACAGGCAATGAAAAGTCCAGAGAGGATGTAGAGGTATAACTTCTCTTTCTTTTACCTCGACGCAAGATGGGGTGAGTGGTCAACGCCACGCCCCGGCCGCTTTATCCCCGGGAAAGAGCGGCCGGTACGCATTGTATAGTAGGCTGGGTGGGCCCCAGGGCCGGTCTGGACGGGTGCGGAAAAACCGTCCAGCCTGTAGCGAGTCGCTATATCGACTGAGCTATCCCGGCACACGGTTACTGTTGTCAGCTTTCCTAATACCCCTATTACCTATTTGTGTGGAACCAGCCTTGTGACGGAACAATGCCACGGATTACAGAAGACGTTCACTATCATCTGCCCAACCTACACAAAAACACACAAAACATGTTCATGCAAGTAGATCGGCTTCCCCTCGTTAAAACAATTCATGGATCAGTCGTGATGGAATATGGGCCTACTTTCACCGCTCGTGTAGCGGACCCAGCACTGCTCCATCGAAAGCCTCGTGTCAGTTCTGCTCAGAGACGTACGAAGTGGCCGAATCACACCTGTACCCCTTCACGTTCTGATAATGGTTAAGTCAACCCAACCCTGGGCTCGATGTCAAGAAGAAACAAATCGGCTGAGAAGGCTGACAGCAAGGCCAACTGCTAACTGAACCCCACACAGTTCGTCGCAGGCAACGACTGTCGTCTATTTGTTTATGGTCTACCGACGATGTAAACCACGTCGAATAGCAGGTTGATCAATAAATAATATATTGGTAAGGGTGTGACTGCGGTCGTGGCTAATTTCATCCCCAGCCCACAGAGGCCAAGGAAAATCTTGGAAAATCTCCGAGCCGAGATTTGAAACCAATCACTAAACCGAAGAATTCGATGAAAAATTTCCTGCCATCTCCCAGGTCTTGCGAATCTCCTATATACATCAACCTTCAAAGAACAGAAACACGTGTAGTTACGTCTCTGCCCGATGGACCCTGATTTCCGAGAGGAGCACAGCTTTTTGAAGGTTCCCAGGTTTCACCCGTTTGTACTGGTTTAACAGAAGCCTGGAAATGAAGCTCAACATAAAGCAATGGTGGAATGATAATGGCAAGAGAAAAACATTATCGGAGGGAAAAAAAACAGCCCCAGTACACTTCGTCAATCACAAATCCTCACACGCACTGGAGAAAGCTCGCACCCGGGTCTCCGCCCTCCGAGGCCGCAGACTAAACGCCTAAGCCATGGCACGACTTTAGAAAGATCCAGGGTCACAGGTACACCGCGATGCCATGACGCGATACTGGTCTGGTAGTCTAGTTGTAAACGCGGTACTACTCTTGCAGTGTCTTCGTGCTCCCTTTCTGACGAGAGGGTAGCCTGTCCATCATGGGTCAGTCTTTGTCTACAGTACATACATTATTACAGACTGCATGTGTACAATGGCACGATAATTGTTCTTTTCAACAATACTCAATACACGCATGGATTCCGTCAGTACAGACCTTGTGCTGCTGAGTGTGCCGGAAGTTGCTTAGCTTCAAATTATGACGTCACTCAACCACTGGAAAGGTCATCCGCTTGGGCGCCGTCATGTTTATTTCCCTTGCATTACCTGTGTCGAGTCATATTCTCTTGCTACGTACGGTAACGTCATTAGGGATACAAAGTAGTCTGCCACTCAAGACTCCAGAAACACGCACAGGGTCGGAAGTCAATAAGTGATTCATTGCATTCTCTTGCAGGACGATTCATGGCTATTTTTAGCCGGGCGAAGTAGTTACAATCTATATCGGAAGGAAATAAATGCTTATGACGCACAATCATGTCGCAACATGCCATACTGTCCGTCCAGACACTAGCCACCACACCACATACACAATAATGCGCGCACACACACACACACGTGCGCGACACACAAACATTGCTTAGATGCTGTTTATTTCCGTTACAGTAAATTATCGCTTGGCAAAGAAAAGTCTTTCTTACCAAAGGTCATTCACTGACCTTCATCGTGGATCACAACGACCTTTTTAAACACTCAGCGATCTTCCTCGATCCACAACATACTGGTTCATCGTCATGATTACTACTACTACTACTACTACTACTACTACTGCTGCTGCTGCTGCTGCTAGGCCAGTGTTTCTCAACCTTTGTAAGACCGCGGGCCGGTAAATTCTTTTTCATTACACGAGGGCCCGGTCCCAACAGATTTACTCGTCAGTACCTTTCCAATTTTTTTTAAGTTCATACATTAAACTAACATAAGTATTAAAAATTAATTATGGCATAATCAAATAGAGTATTAATACAATTATATGTACGTTGTGGCATGTTGACAAATACAAAATTACATTTAAATTTGTTATCAATTCCAGGAGAATCTCTCGCGGCCCGGTATAAGTGATGCCTGGGCCCGGCGGTTGAGAAACACTGTGCTAGGCTACGGAAAGATACGGTTCAACACATGACAACTCTAATATACTTTCGCCGCTGACGGACGCAGGAGACGGGGGGAGTACTGAATGCAATCTTGCTGTTCGTTTGACTTCGAATTACGAATGCAAAAACAAACACCACACCAGTCAACAATCCCTTGTGTGGTGGGGTAGAGAACACACAAGACACCTGCGGCCAAACGCCTTACATTAATGTGGGAAATAAAAATTCAGGGCATTAAACACAACGCGCCCTCAAAACGGGGTTTTTAAATCTAATCTGTAAGTTTTACGGCATCGCTGGTTTTACCGCGCCATTTAATATCACATAAAACACAAGAAATTAAAAATGCGTTCCCCCATAAGATCAATTGTGCAATACCAATACAATCCCTCGGTTGCACGACCGGTTGGGTCGCAGATTTACCGGTCCAGCGCAAGATTCTACTGCGCAGATCCGTTGCAAATGCTACGGCGCAACGAGATGGCCAGTACAGCAGTTGCTCCACACCGTACATAACGCTCAAGTGTGGCCTCAACCTGTACATCTAGATAAAGAAAAATAACTAAAACGACACAAAAATGTAATGAAAAAACGCGTTCGAATTCCTTCTAGTACACTGCCGTCATCAGCTTTTTAAAACAAACGGTGCATAATAACACAGACCCATTCAACAAACTATACGTGAATATTTAATCGGTGTATATTTTGACAAATATCTGGTTAACCAATTGTACTTTGGGCTCACGTGGTTCGTCAAAAGAGAAACATTACAAACAGGTGGATTTCTTCACCCGTCACGATTGGACAGACAGGTCGTTTCCACAACGTCCGCTAGGAATTGCTAAATCTACACTCCGTAATATCCCAGAAGAATGCAATAATAACAGTAATAAAAGATATCGCAACTAACACTTTATGCGCCAATTCAATGACATCACGTTAAGCACCTAATGCTCTTACCGAAGATCAAGATATGGGGAAAACGTAGGCAATACATTTTATGTTTTGTTGACCGTGCATCTTGATACGAGCGTCGACCTCTACTCGTTTAGGGCGTATCTAGGCCATCAACAGGAGGTACAACCGTATGTATACAACAATTGGTACTTATTATCCTATTTAGATGACTGTCTGTTGTCCAAACCAACCAGGACAACGGACAGTCATCTAAAAAGGATAAGTAACAATTGTTGTATACATACGGTTGTACCTCCTGATGATGGGCCTAGATACGCCCGAAACGAGTGGAGGTTGACGAAATATACTGAGAATAAGTTGTGCAATAAGTTGGTTTTTTTACGCGAGTAGACAGTACACACCATGTGTAGTGAGTCCCTGTCACCACGGCACGGCGCGTCCTCAGGTTGCGGATAGAGGAACGGCCTCCTTTATGGAGGGTAGCTGCGAATAAATTGAATAAGCAGTCGTGGACAGCCGACAAGGGGTGGTCCTCCAGCTTGGGGGTTGGGCGAG
>Ga0131853_10016885_pt1 | contig 13307 bp, 10 predicted proteins | sample TergutLab28metaG_FD_92764 | JGI IMG/M metagenome (GOLD analysis project Ga0131853, IMG submission 92764) | Labiotermes labralis P1 segment gut microbial communities from Petit-Saut dam, French Guiana - Lab288 P1 (version 2) (version 2) | ecosystem: Host-associated > Arthropoda: Insects >...
CAGTGATGTTAGATTGCTTCGCTTGTGGCTCGCAATGACGGCGGGGGAAAGGTTCGGTTCCCGCTCGCTCTTAAATGACAGAGGGAGTATTCTGAATGACAAGAGTGATTTAAGCCGCAAGGGTTTTTGTAAAAAATGTTGAAATATATAAAAAAGTGAGATTCATATGCATGACTTCCCATTTACCATAGCCGATGTTGCCGGCTCTAAAGCTCTTGATCTGATCTTCAGGCGAGAGCGGTATGAGCATATCTGCAGAAATTCATATCTGTGTAATGGTTTTGTAATAAATATAGTTTATACTGAAAAAATACACGCCTCTATCTGATTCATCAGATTATAATAGGCTCTCCTATGGTATCTTTGTCAAGCTTTACATTTTCTATGAAAATGTAAAGCTTGAGATAAAACAATATATAAGAGGTGACTATTTATGAAAAAGAAAGGAATTTTAAGCATTGTATTGGCAGGCGCTTTATTGTTAGGTGTGCTTTCAGCTTGCGCTCCTGCCGCTACGGGTCAGCCTCCGGAAACCACTGTGCAGCAGGAGACGATGGTACCGCCGCCCACCGGTGAACTTGGAAGGGTCGTTACCTTGGCTGCAATAAGTGAACCTCCTGCGGTGGCACCCGGCAGACATACTGCTATTATCGGCCAGTATTTGAATATGTCAACCCACAACGGCCTTTTCAGGGTACACTATGATGACCTTATGCCCTTGCCGGATCTTGTTGCATCCTATACCGCGCTAAGTGACACATTGTTTGAGATGACTCTTCATGAAGGAATTATGTTCCATAACGGTGAAGAAATGACGGCTCATGACGTTGTTACTTCACTTGAGTATCTTAGAAATTACCCGGAGGCTTTTGTTGCCCATGGTAGCATTGATTCTATGGCGGTAATTGACAGATACACCTTTACTTTGGATACAGGGACTCCGAACGCTATGCTTTTATTTGACTTGGCTCATCATGGTAATATGATAATGCCTGCCTCGTTAATCGAAAGTGGTCATGACTTCCAAGCTGACCCTGTAGGTTCAGGCCCATTTGTGTTCGATGAGTGGAGGTTTGGTGACTCAATACATTTCTCAGCTTTTGAAGATTATTTTGACAGAGACAGAGCACCTATGGTCGAAGGCTTTGTCTGGCGGGTAATCCCTGAGGGCGCCTCTAGAACAATCGCCCTGGAAGTTGGTGAAATTGACTATATAGTAGACGTTCCTTTCCCTGATATTGCAAGACTTCAGGATAATCCTGATATCACCGTTTTCTATCGTCCCGGTGTAGCTCATAATCGTATGGAAATTAATAACGAACACCAATATTTTAGTAATATTAACATAAGGCGCGCAATGGATATGGCTTTTGACAAAGAGGCTATGGTTTTAGCCGGATTTGACGGTTGGGCTATCCCTGTATGGACACCGGTGCCGCCTCAACATGCGGGCGTATCGTTCGAGGGAATTAACAGTTTTGACCCTGATGGTGCGCGAGCCTTACTTGAGCAAGAAGGCATAGTTCCCGGGCAAATTGAGTTTGAAATGATAGTAACTGCCGAGGCCGGGAGGCGCATTGCAGAGGTTGCTCAGGCTAATTTGGCGGATATTGGAATTAGCGCCACGATTGTTCAAATGGACTTTGCCGCTTGGCTTGGGCTTCATCCATCCGGTAATTGGGAAGCGAATTTTGGCGGCTTTACAGGTCAGGGTAATCTGCTTAACTTCATGAGAGCCAAGATGCATAATGAAGGCATAGGAGCGCAAAACATATCCCGGACATACAATCGCGAGCTTACCGATTTAATCGATCAGGCTATCGCAACCATTGATCCTGTGGAAAGAATTGCTGTGCTTGAAAACGCTACCAGAGTAGCAAACGAGCATGTGCCGGTTATACCAACGCATATGAACGTTCAGGTAAGAGCGTTTAATTCCAATCTTATATCACCTGAAATTGCTGCAAACGGAATGATGTTTCTAAACACAGTTTACTGGGTAGATTAAATCCTTATTCTCGCGATTAAATTGTTAAAACCTTTGGGGTAACTTTTCTTTAGAAAAGTTACCCCAATCCCTTGCATATTGAGCGGCTCCGGACTTGACCCGGGTTCGCGCCCTATACAAATATTAATAGGCTTTATAGAAAAAAGGAGGCGGAAATTTTGAGCTTATACTTTACATCTGATCGTCCCAATCAAGATGATTTATTTGGGTTGTACCGTGAACTTGCTTGGGCTGACTTCTTAAGCATAACGCCTGATCAACTGCATAAAGCTATGGAGCAGAGTTACATTGTCATTTCTGCTTATGAGAATAACAAACTTGTTGGCACCGGGCGAGTAGTTTCAGATGGTATTATCACTGCTTATATCTGCGGTGTGGGTGTTTTACCCAAATATAGGTGCAAGGGAATAGGGACGGAAATATTAAACAGATTGAAATTATACTGCCTAGAGCGAAACATCCATACCCAACTTGTATGTAAAGATGACTTGGTTTCGTACTACAGTAGAATGGGCTTTGAAAAATTTGCAGTCGCTATGAAAATTCCTACAAAATCGCTGCAGCTGTAGCGGTTTTTTATGAACCATAGGCGGATTAGCTCCTTTACCTGTGGAGTTTATTTTTTCCCAAGTGATGAGCAAGCATTGCAAACACTGCCACGCCTTTTGACAGTACTGTCTCATCAATGTCAAAGGTATTGGTATGAGCGCCTGCGACAAAGTCTGTGCCGGTCAAGAAAAAGCCCGCCTTGCCGCCTCCGGCTTGAACGGCTTTCATCATGGAACAATAATCTTCGCCGCCGGTTTGGAATGCGCTATCCAGAACTTCATCGAATATATCTAGTTCTATAGCCGCTTCTTTTATTACAGCCACCATTTCCGGATCGCTGACGGCAATTGCGGTATTGCCCATTATTTTTATTTCAACCGCTACATCGTACATTTTTGCGCTTGCTTCGATCATTCTTATCGCTTCACTCTTCATGAAAGCATCAAGTTCGGTTGTTTCACCTCTTGTTTCCAATTTCATAACAGCGTTTGGCGGAACAACATTCCTACCTGTCCCAGCATGAAGCATTCCGATATTAATGCGGGTATTGCCCTCACTGTGGCGGTATATACCCTGCACAGCAACGGTTGCCGCAGCGGCGGCTAACAGCGCGGATTTACCCTCTTCAGGTCTGGCTCCTGCATGAGCGGGAGTACCGGTAAATACGGCGTCAAATTTAGTTGATGCCAATAATCCTTCCCATGAGCAACTCAGTTTCCCGCTTGAAACCCCGAAACCAAGATGTGTAGCAACGATATAATCGACATCGTTAAAATGGCCTTTTTTAACTATTGCGCGTTCTGCTCCGCGTGCGCCTTCCTCAGCTGCTTGGAAGCATAATTTAATTGTACCACATAAGCAGTCTTTAATTTGCATGAGCAGCTTTGCAACACCTAAACCAATGGCTGTATGTCCATCGTGACCACAAGCATGCATCGCTCCTGGATTAATGGAAGCAAAACCTTCCTTGAACGGATGATGGGTCTCGGAATCTGATTCATCCAACTCATTGGCATCCATATCAAAACGATATGCAATAACAGGCCCCGGCTTACCGGTTTTAAGTACGCCAATAATGCTTGTGAAACCACCTTTCATCTCATCCAAATACGACCTGTGTGCGCCTTGTGCTTTGGCGCGCTCCATGTGCTGCTCCATTTCCTTCTCAGACGGAAGATTCATCATACAGCTGCCCTCCATAACATCGCTACCGCTAATTATCTCATAGCCCAAATCTTCCAAGTATTTGGCCACGATGGAGGCTGTACGAAATTCTGTCCAAGCAGTTTCAGCATAACGATGAAAATCACGGCGCAAATGAACTAACTCATCTTGTGAGCTAAGTGCCAATTTGTTAATTTGTTCTTTCATATCCGCTTCCTCTTTTCAAATATATTATGTCGATTGCCATAGGAGCATTGTACTATACTTTGTCATGCTATTGAAGTTATTTTGCTATAAATTACAAAAACAAGCCCGATAAACTTAACGCTTATCGGGCTTTCAGATTTTATTAATTGTGCAAAATTACCTAATCTTTTTTGTTATCTTGCAAATCTATGAGAAGCTAAAACTTCCTGCGCGCCGGGTGCACGTTCTATATTAATACCCAGTTCACGCTGGAAAAACTCAGAAGATAAGGCAACATCAACACCGTTGATATACATTACCTCACTAGGGTTTTTAAGTTCATTATGAACATTTACCCTTACCACATTGCCATTATTGCTTATATGCATTACACCACCTGAGGTTACGTCAATATCCATTCCAAACCTTCTGGCAACGGTGGCTGAAATAAATTTATTGCCATTCTCTTCAATAAACTGACCTGTTGAAAGAGAGTAATTCAAATTTTCAATAGGCAGAACAAATTCTACCACACCGGCCGCTCTTGGCGCTATATGCTCTTGTTCAAATACAATGTGTATTTTACCGTCGGCTACATAGAAACCTTGATTAGCCCTGATTGTTCTAAAAGTTATATTGTTATATATATTACTCTCTTCATCTCTTATCTGCTGTGTAATTCTATTATTTATATAGCTGATAAAGTTTCTGCCCAGCAGATTTCTTAAAGTTACTTCATTTTTACTTATATTGTCAAAAACAAAAGTTTTGACAATTTGCCTGGAACCGGCTGTTTGGTAGCGTACAACTAAAGAGGTCATACCGCCCCAGTTGTAAACTTCAAAGTTTGATTCAATATTTCTATGGCCTGCATTTACCAGATTCAAAAATGATTCTCTTATTCTTTCATTAATGCGGTTTGCCGCTCTTGTATTCATACCTGTAATCTGTGGAAGGCTGCCGTTTACTCTGATATTATTAACTTCTTCGACTTGTTCTATGAGGTTTTGTCTAAGCTGAATATTTTCGTGAGTAGGCTCTACATCAATAGAATGCAGAGGCAGCTCTTCAACTGCAACCGCGCTATCATAGTTATTATAAGCGTTATAGCCGTTATAATTGTTATCCGCATTATAGTTGCCGCTTATACTGTCATAATAGTTTGCTTCGTCGCTGTACTCACCCGCTGTAGTTTCTTCAATCGACCTTGTTACTCTGGGAAGTGCTTTGTTTTGCAAGCGGTCTCTGCGTATACTTTGTGCTGCCGACGAACGCTTTACGCTGTTTTCTGTATGCTTTTTAATTTTTTGCTCTTTAATATCTTTTTTATTATGCTCTTTATGGATACTGCGCGCCGGATGTGTGTTCTTGGAAACAGCAGAGCTTTGCGCAAACACAGTTTGAGGGCTCAGTATAAAAGAAGCGGCCAAAATAATTGGTATCGCTTTATTTTTCACCATATGCAACTCCTTCTAAGAAAATTATGGTTTTCACCACACTAATCCCTCGCTAAAAAACTCTAAAGCGCTTTTTAGCCGTAGATTAGTTTTATTATTATTCCCTTAAAGCTTGCTTTTATGGTGAAAAAAATTGGTCTAATTTACAGCATTCTATTTTGCCAAAATTTTTCAATTAAATACAACAGCATATAAAATATCTGCTAAAAGCTCCATGGAATTAAACGCTTCTTCCATTGTTGAGTGTTGGGAACCAACTTCTACCAATAAAGACCTTCCTGCAAGATGAGTTGAGTATCTGAAAGGCTTCAAGAGCATTCTGCGCATTAAACCCGGAAACATTTCATTGGCCGCCAACTGCATATTGAAGCTGAAGGCAAGGTTTTTCTCCAAATTATCATTTTGAAGGTTTTGCAGCCTTCTTATTTCGCCGTCACCGGCAAGAGCCGAAACACCGTTAACAAACATCATCCTTGCATGAGGTTTGCCGTCAATATAAGTTACCAGATTAGGGTTTGGCTCTATTCCGTCTCTGTGCAGATCGAGTACAACTTCTATTGTGGGATTTTCACGCAGTATCCGTGAAATGGTAGGTTCCATACGCTCATAAGAGCCGCCGCGGGCAGACACACCGCCAACCATATCAAACAAATCTTTATTATGAATAACACCAATACCGTATTTATTTTCAAGAATGAATTTAAGCCGCTCACCCATTCCAACTACTCCCTGATAAATATCGCTGGTATCGGAGTCTACGAAAAATTCTGTCCCTCCGTGGGTATGAAAAATCAAAATCTGAGGTGTCAATGGCTGTCTTTCTACGCTAAGATCAGTATTTAAAAATCTTATCGGGTCAAACAGTTCTCTTATTATGCCCGTATTTGAATCAACGCTATAAAAACTTGAAATGAAAAAGTCTGTATCTGAGGAAAATCTTTCTATATCCAAATTAGAAAATGTATAATTTTGGTTAAATCCCTCTGAAACAAAGGGCCTGAATTCATCATAATCTTGAAAGATAATGTCATCAATGCCTATAATAAGCCGCTCTGAAACATCTTCGATAGTTGCAAGCCTAAAATATTCGTTATCCGGCTCAACCAGCCGCAAATCTTCTTCATCTGTCCTCTCAACAAACCAAGCAGAGGCGTTTATTTCTCCCGCCTCTGCTTGTGTGTAGAAAGCCATTGCTTCCCACAAAATATAGTCAAAAATAGTTTTACCGGGAGAGCTATAAAAGCTTAACCCGATAACAACCGCGCAGACAACTGCCGTCTGCGCGGCTTTTATAAAAGGTCTTAATGCTTTGTTTTTTTTGCGTTTTGCCATGGCATACCTCTTAACATTAAGAAATTTACACATAGATAAATGTATGCCATGAAAAGTATATCTATGCTATTAAGATCGTGACTTTAGGCCGTCTAAATTTTACGCCCATCTTACATATTCACTCATCAGTATCTCTTCTGCCTCTTCCTTCTCTATACTTTTTGACAGAGAAATCTCACCTACGATAATTTGCTTTGCATTGGAAAGCAGCTTTTTCTCAACAGAAGAAAGGCCGCGCTCTCTTTCTCTTAAAAAAAGATTACGATAAACCTCAACTACCTCAGAAAACTTACCCGTTTTAATTTTCGACAAATTGGATTTATAGCGCTCATTCCAATTATCCGGCATCTCTATGGGAAGGTTTACCACATTTTCAAGTATGGAAAGAACCTCATTACCGTCATAAATCTCTCTCAGACCTAAATTAACAGCATTCGATGCACTAACTGATACTTTCAAATTACCCACCGGGATATTCATAACATAATAGGTCTGACGGACTCCGTCAATTAGTTTTTCCTCAAGCTCTTCGATTATCCCCGCTCCGTACATGGGATAAACGATCTTATCTCCTATGCAAAACACATTTACACCCCTTAAATTTATATGTATAGTTCAACTCACACATCAGAAAGTATAGCAACAATTGCGACAAAAATCAACCAATTTTTGCCATTTAAGACTTCATACGACAATATGTTTTCGCCAAAGTGCACAAAGGAGAATGCTATCTATAACAAATATTTACAGCATTGGCTTATATTATACGGTGTGAGAAAAATATACTAATAAAAAAAACGAAGACTTACAGTCGATTCCTGTCTAAGTCTCCGTCTTTTAAATTAATCGGCAAAACTTGCCGTTAGCACTGCCTTCAGGGCTTATACTTGGACAAATCCACGTGACAGTAGCCATCCGGATTCTTTTCCAAGTAATTTTGGTGATATTCTTCTGCCTTATAATAATTTTCAAGTGGCAAAATTTCCATTACAATTGGAGCTTCATAATTATTTTGCTTGTTTTGCACAAAAATCTTTATAGGCTCTTTTTCGGCTTCGTCAGTATAATAAATGCCGCTTCTATACTGAGTGCCTACATCGCCCGCTTGACGGTTAAGGGTTGTGGGGTCAGTTATTTCAAAAAACTCATTAAGCAAGTTATTAAGGCTGAGTTTAGTGCTGTCATAAACTACCCTTACCGTTTCAGCATGGCCGGTAAGCTGTGCTTTTACCTGCTCGTAAGTGGGGTTTTCGCTCTCACCATTGGCGTAACCCGACTCTGTTTCATAAACGCCTACAACCCGCTTAAGATAAGCATCTACACCCCAAAAACAACCTCCGGCAAGATAAATGGTTTTAAGAGCGTTTTTATCAAAAGCAACATCTTTATTGGGATTTATGAGCAAATTAATTCCTCCGTCCTTCTTTGGTAGTACGCTGCGCAGCTCTACTTTGGAACAGTATAATACTATTTATTTGTTACACCCAAAGTAACTTTTTCGCCGTTTATGCTCCATTCTTTCACGTAAGAGCCGCCTGAGCTGTTTTCTATATTATCCGCCAGAACTTCAGATTTTATCAGCGCGTCATTACGGGCAAAAATAGCCGCTAATTTTTCGTTACCTGTATGCCACAAATCTATTCTGTCTATAACTTGAAAGTCAGCTTCTTTACGCATGGTTTGTATTTTCGAAATAAGCTCACGCACAAAACCCTCTTCAATCAGCTCTTCTGAGAGATTGGTATCAAGCACTATAACTATATCGTCCTCCCCAACAGAGAGGAAACCTTCTTTTTCCGCTGTTTCAACCAAAACATCATCCATACTAAGCTCAACCTCTGTGCCGTCAATGCTGAATTTGGCGCTGCCGCTTTTAAGCTCATCCATAAAAACATTGCCGTCAACCCCAGAAAGGTATGCACCAATCTTTGGCAGTATTTTGCCATATTTTGGCCCTAGGGTTTTAAGCTGTGGTTTGAACCTATAAGTGGTCAAACTTTCAATATCTTCTTTGAATGTTACAGCCTTAAGATTAAGCTCGTCCGCAACTATGGACACATACATATCAGCAAGCTCTTTTGGAGCCTTTACATACATATTGCCTATGGGCTGACGGTTTTTAATAGCAGCATCATTTCTTCCGGCACGGCCTAAAACAACAATATCCAGCACCAAATCCATATTGCTCTCCAAATCTTTATCAATAAAGGCTTGGTCGAATACGGGGAAGTCGCTTAAATGAACCGATTCAGGCGCTGTTTCATCAACAGTCTTTACCAGATTTTGGTAAATTGCTTCACTCATAAAAGGCGTAAAAGGCGCAGAGAGTTTTGTCAGAGTCTCAAGCACAGTAAATAAGGTCATATAGGCATTAATTTTGTCCTGTTCCATGCCGGATGCCCAGAAGCGCTCTCTTGAGCGTCTAACGTACCAGTTTGACAGAGCGTCAGCAAATTCATTTAAGGCTCTGGCCGGTTCGAAAATTTTGTAGTTTTCAAGCCCTTCATCAACATTTTTTACAAGGGTATTAAGCTTAGACAGTATCCATAAATCTATTGGGGGTAATTTGTCTTTTTCAAGCTTATGCTTGCTTGGGTCAAAGGCGTCTATATCGGCGTAAAGTATATAGAAGGCATAAGTGTTCCAAAGGGTACCCATGTACTTACGCTGAGACTCAGACACAGCCTCACCATAAAAACGGCTGGGCAGCCAGGGTGCTGAATTTGTAAAGAAATACCACCTTACCGCATCGGCCCCTTGATTATTAAGAACATCCCATGGGTCAACTACATTGCCTAAATGTTTCGACATTTTACGGCCGTCTTTATCCTGAACATGGCCTAAAACTATACAGTTTTCAAAGCAGCTTCTGTCAAAAAGCAGCATAGAAATAGCGTGAAGAGTATAAAACCAGCCGCGGGTTTGGTCAACAGCCTCAGAAATATACTGGGCAGGGAAGTTAGCCTCAAACACCTCTTTATTTTCAAATGGATAGTGCCACTGGGCAAAAGGCATAGCGCCGGAATCGTACCAGCAGTCTATAACCTCAGATACCCGCTTCATTTCACCGCTGCACTGGGGGCATTTTATGAAAACATTGTCAACGTAAGGCTTGTGAAGCTCCAGGTCCTTTAAATCTCTGCCGCTCATTTCAGAAAGCTCAGCAATAGAGCCGATGGCGTGTCTATGGCCGCAGCCGCATTCCCAAATCGGCAGAGGTGTGCCCCAATACCTTTCACGGCTTAGACCCCAATCTATAACGTTTTCAAGAAACTTACCAAAGCGGCCTGTTTTTATGTTATCGGGCATCCAGTTAATTTTATTTGAATGCTCTACAAGCTTGTCTCTTAGAGAACTCATTTTAATAAACCAGGCGTCTCTTGCATAGTAGAGAAGCGGTGTATGACAGCGCCAGCAGAAAGGGTAGTTGTGGGTATAGTCCTCTTCTTTGTACAGCTTACCGTCTTCTTCCAGCTGTTTAATAATCAGAGGGTCAGCATCTTTTACAAACATCCCCTCCCACTTAACGGGGGCTATAAATTTACCGGCAGCATCAACTAACTGTACAAAAGGCAGGCCATATTCACGGCCAACCTGGGCGTCATCTTCACCAAAAGCCGGGGCAGTGTGAACAATACCTGTGCCGTCGCTTAAGGTTACATAGTCAGCACAGGCTACGTACCAGCCTTTTTCCGTGGTTTTCAAATCCATGTCAAAAAGCGGCTCATACTCTACATGTTCAAGCTCTTTACCTGTATATTTTTCAAGTATTTCATAACTTTCTTTCATTACGTTTTCCAAAAGAGCTTCAGCCAAGATATAAACCACACCACCGGACTTTACTTTGGTATAGCTTTCTTTTGGGTTTACAACCAAGGCTACATTTGAAGGCAGCGTCCATGGTGTTGTGGTCCAGGCCAGGAAATACTCATCTTTACCCTTAAGCTTAAAACGGGCAATAACAGAAGATTCGCTAACCTCTTCATAACCTTGTGCAACCTCATGACTGGAGAGCGCCGTACCGCATCTGGGGCAGTAGGGCAAAACTTTGTGGCCTTTATACAAAAGCCCTTTGTCCCAAATTTTCTTAAGTGACCACCAGATAGACTCTATATAATTATTGTCATAGGTGATATAAGGATTTTCCATATCAACCCAGAAGGCTACCCTCTCCGACATCTCTTCCCATTCGCTTTGATACTTCCACACAGACTCTTTGCATTTTTTGATAAAAGGCTCAACACCGTACTTTTCTATCTCCTGCTTGCCGCTTATGCCCAGCTGTTTTTCAACCTCAAGCTCGACAGGAAGACCGTGAGTATCCCAACCGGCCTTACGGGTAACATTATAACCTTTCATTGTTTTATAACGGGGGATAAGGTCTTTAACCGCTCTTGTTAAAACATGACCTATGTGAGGTTTACCGTTAGCAGTAGGCGGCCCGTCGTAAAAGGTAAAAACTTCCTCCCCATCACGAAGCTTATGCATTTTTTCAAAAATTTCATTATCTTTCCAAAATTTCTGTATTTCAACTTCTCTTGCTGTAAAGTCCAAATTTGTGGGGACTTTGTTGTACATTTTAAAAATCCTCCTTATAAACGAAAAGATAAAAAAACTCCGTCACAACAGGACGAAGTTAACCGCGGTACCACCTGAATTGCCCAAAGGGCCGCTCGAGCGCATATTGTGCGCAAGCCTTTATAACGTAAGGCAAACGTCAAAGCCTAAATTAACGCAGTAATTTCAGCCCTGCACTCCGTGGTGATGTTCGCATTATAATACTTCGGCCTGCTTCTCAGCTTCCGCAGGCTCTCTGAACGAATTTTATAAGCTACTGTCCACATCAATGTTTTTTTCTTTGTGTTGACTATTGTTATTATAACCATTAAAATCGTATTTGTAAAGCCAAAACATGAGCATTTGAGAAGCAGTTTACTGCCGGCTCTTTGAGCCGGCAAGACCAACGAGTGAGAATGTTTTGAGGCGTTCAACGTCACCTTCCTCAGTGACGCTGGTTTTAGAGCCTGTCTACTAGGCAAAATATTTTTTCCTGTTTTGGGGAACTTAACTTAAGAGACTGCGTCTTTGTGTTTAGAAGGCGTGATTAAGAAAAACAAAAGGAGGATAACAAATTATGAAACTTTTTAAAAAAATTAAAACAGCGCTGGTGTTAGCGGTAATTGCTGCTGTCATACTGCCCTTTGCGATATTTGCATTGACACCGCCGGCTGAGGCTGCCATCTACACAAATTTCAGAGGCACTGTTACTATGGTTAATGATAATGCTCCCTATACTAACACAGTAAGGGTTGAAGGTGAAGAAGAGGGCCAGATATATGATTTTTTAATCACTGAAAACAGCTTTTTTATGAGCGTTGACGGCGTTAAACCTGTGGCCGATATAACGGTAGATGATGAGTTAAGCGTTTACTTTATTCAGCCTTTAGTATCCACTTTAATTTACCCGCCGCAAAGAGAAGCTTCTGTTTTTGTGTTACTTCCCACAGCAAATGAAGCCAGGTCGGTTTTTGTCGGCAGGTTTAATGAGGATTTAATATCTGACGACAATCAGCTTAGACTCAATATCTCTGATGAAACTGTTATAATTCGCCAAAATGGTGAACCCGGTGGAGATGTTGCTTTAACGGGCAGAGATTTAGCTGTAGTATACAGCATATCAACAAGAAGTATACCGGCCCAAACAAGCCCTGAGCTTATTGTTATTCTTAATCCCACCCCTGAAATGGGCGAACAGATGATGGCCGATTATTTTGCAACACAAGAGGAAAATGAAGAAGGCAGCTATGTGGATTTTGAAGCCGGCGGGCCATTACAACTTAGCCCTGAAGAGATTGCTATGCTTAGTGCTCAGTTGGAGGAAGGTCTGAGAGGGGCCACTACAACCGTTCTTGATCAAGTTATTGACGCGCCCGAGCCTATAGTACGCGACAATATCATTTTCCTGCCTCTTAGGGCCATTGCTGAAGCTTTAGGCTATGACGTATTCTGGGAAGAAGAGACGGCTTCTATCGCCCTTGGTGTTGGTATCAGACTGCAAATAGGTTCTTATGAGTATATTGTAGGCAGAGCGGCGCCTATTACCTTACACAGCGCTCCTTTCATCTATAATAATACTACCTATGTTCCTATGGAGTTTTTTGGCAGCGTTATAGGTTATTTTGAAGCCGGATATCTTATAGAAGAAAATCGCGGTGAGATTTTTGTAAACGAAAGCCCGGAGGCGCAGTCTTTTATCCCATCAGATGAAACCGGTGATGAAGAACTTGAAGCTACCCCCGTGCAAGTATACTAATTTTACTTTAAAATAGTCCTAAGGCTTCACCGGGAAACGCTCGTTTCCTGAACCCTTACGCCACTTGAAAAGGGTTTCTCTACAAGCTGAAGCACCTGCCAAATTACTGCTTGGCAGGTGCTTTAATGTTTCCGGATGAATCGGCCAAAAACCGCCATAGCCGCCCTTTATCCTCTTCGCTGGCATAATTTATCCCGATTCTGGGAGTTGTAATATATGGCAATAAGAGCCCCTCTTCCAGCCAAAGCTCTGATGAGGTAATGAAGTTGCTACAATTCAGGCTTTTATCAATTTGCAG
>Ga0131853_10016887_pt1 | contig 13307 bp, 13 predicted proteins | sample TergutLab28metaG_FD_92764 | JGI IMG/M metagenome (GOLD analysis project Ga0131853, IMG submission 92764) | Labiotermes labralis P1 segment gut microbial communities from Petit-Saut dam, French Guiana - Lab288 P1 (version 2) (version 2) | ecosystem: Host-associated > Arthropoda: Insects >...
GTGTGGTGTATGTGTGTGTGTGTGTGTGGTGTGTGTGGTGTGTGTATGCGTGGTGTGTGTGTGTGTGTGGTGTGTGTGTGTGTGTGGTGTGTGTGTGGTGTGTGTGTGTGTGGTGTGTGTGTGTGGTGTGTGTGTGTGTGGTGTGTGTGTGTGCGTGCGTGTGTGGTGCGTGTGTGTGTATATATATATACATATACATATTCTTCCCAATATAGAGACTCCGGGCGGGCAAAAGAAATACAAATTTGGGAGAGAAGTGAATGTCGCGTGCCAAGGGAATTTTTCGGCTTACCATTTTGGGCTCGCGTGCCGAAGGTTCGGCAGCCGTGGTATGGATTGAGTCAAAGGAAAGTTTGTTAGCAGCGACACTGTAGATGCAGGTAGCAAGTTACTCCTCATCTTCGTTAACTGTTTACCAATGGAAGCGGTGTCGTGTTAAATAAATATTGAATGTTAATCAACACTGCTGTGAGAAAATTAAGCCTCGCCGGGGAGGGTGTGTGCTGTCACACACTTTCGTTTTTAGTCGCCTTCGAAATATTGTGAAAAGCGGCTTTTAACTTCGTCGTGTCTGATCGTCCATCCGCAATGAAACAATTCGGCTACCACTAAACGGATTTTCGTGAAATTTTAAGTTAGAGGGTTTTTCGAAAATCCGTAGAGAAAATTCAAATTTCATTAATTATATGGGATAAATATCACGTTTACTTCTGCTTAGAATGGGAAATATTCTGCTTAGAGTGGGAAATATTCTGCTTAGAGTGGGAAATGTCCTGCTTAGAGTGGGAAATGTCCTGCTTAGAGTGGGAAATGTCCTGCTTGGGGTGGGAAATGTCCTGCTTAGGGTGGGAAATGTCCTGCTTAGGGTGGGAAACGTCCTGCTTAGAGTGGTAAATGTTCTGCTTACAGTGGTAAATGTTCTGCTTAGAGTGGTAAATGTTCTGCTTAGAGTGGGAAATGTTCGGCTTAGAATGGGAAATGTTCTGCTTAGAGTGGGAAATGTTCTGCTTAGAGTGGGAAATGTTCTGCTTAGAGTGGTAAATGTTCTGCTTAGAGTGGGAAATGTTCTGCTTAGAGTGGGAAATGTTCTGCTTAGAGTGGAAAATGTTCTGCTTAGAGTGGTAAATATTCTGCTTAGAGTGGGAAATGTTCTGCTTAGAGTGGGAAATGTTCTGCTTAGAGTGGGAAATGTTCTACACAAAGTATGCAGACAATATCAAAACACTTTTTATGTTCAAAAACATTTTTCCGCAATTCGTGCCGTTTTTGAGGCAACATGGAAAAATGTTTTACATCCGGACAGGCCACAGTTGGCAGTATGGCGCATGCACATTGCGGGCTCTTTACCTAAGGCTAAAGACACACTTAGAATATGTAATATTTACTGCTTTTCCACGTCAAACAAAAGGCTTCATAAATGCGCCTCAAAATTACGTTTAGACCTACATCGCCGGTCTTGTCACACCTTTGATTTAGTGAGAATAACGATCAGCTGTTTGTTTGTTACAATGCACGAAATTTCATGTGTCATTTAAGAGGATTATGCGTCTTGTTCCTGAACACTTTGTTTTTGACGTTTCTCACAAGGTAGCGCAGAAATTTGATCCAGGTTGCATGTAATTACAGGCTGACAGTGTGTGATACAAGCAATTAATTATTTCTTAAGTCCAACCAGGAGCTAGGTTGATGGCAGGCTTCGGCCTTGATGTAATTGAGGCATTTACTCTTACGGGGCGTAGGATTGCAGCTGGTTAATGACGTTTCGGGACATCCTGTCAGTCCCAACTTAATGGGAACAATAATTTGTCCCGAAATTTCGGTAACAAGCTGTCAACCTATCCATGTAATATCCGAGAACGGCGAAGGCCTCAAGAAATAGACGAAAATAGGCCACAACTACTTCTTTATGCGCCCTTTCCCCCTGATCCTGTGCAGCCAATTGAACTGTACAGCTGAGGAAATAAACTAAGTGCTTAAAGATATTGTGGGCCGGGTAGCTCAGTCGGTATAGCGACTGACTACGGGTTGGACGGCCCGGGATCGAATCCCGGTGGGAACAAGATTTTCCGTCCATCCAGAGCGTTCCTGGAGTCCACCCATCCCCCTGTAAAATGGGTACCGGGTCTTTCCCGGGAATAAAGTGCGGCCGGGGCGTGCTGCTGACCACTCACCCCCTTCTAGTGTCGCAGTCATGGAACAGTAGAGCTATACCTGTACCCACCCTCTGGGCCACACCGGGCCTGTAACGGGAAATCTTTACCTTTACCTTTTTTACTTAAAGATATTATCCGTCAATCTAGAAGGGTTTGCAGTACTGTAAAATACAGGTCTGCGTCGCTTAAGGACGGGGATACGTTCTGAGAAATACGTCTTTAGGCGATTTCGTCGTTGTGCGAACGTGTACTTACACACACCTAGATATTATAGCCTACTATACACCTAGGTTATATGGTATAGCCTATTGCTCCTAGGCTACATATCTGCGCAGTACGTTACTGTACTGAATACTGTAGGTAATTGTAACACAGTGGTATTATAATATTATATTTTAACATTGTATTAAAATATTATAATCTTATGGGACCACCATCATATATGTGGCCTGTCCTTGACCAAAACATCGTTATGCGGCGCATACCTGGTACTTGTTTATGTCCTGGTGTTTTTGTTATGAAGGTTTATGGCTTTCCTGGAAATACCTGTCAGCTACGGGCAGAGGCTTCAACGAATCACCTGTACTTTAAACGACAAAATTGTATCATCTTTCGCATGCCATCACATGCGCAGTCAATGCCCCAACTTTACACTCATCATTTCCAGAATTTTAACCTCGAATCTAACTCTAATCATCGACGGCGTTATTGGTACAAGGGTAGGATACTCGGCGCTAGTCATGCTGAGTGGGATGTGGGAGAGGCAACAAATTAGTTTATCCGTGACAGACAAAAATTAATGCGAATATTTTTGATTTAGTATAACAGTATAAATGCTTCCAGCTATACCTGCCTTATCCCATACGCCTGCACTGTATGAACAGGGACAAATTTACATTCCTTCTCCTCTGTATTTTTGAAATGAAATTTGGACAGGTTCGTTGGGACGGCGGAATGGGAGAAGAGGCAACTGGTAATTGTAGTCCACTGCATTTCTCTACACCAGTTTGTAGGTCCATATTGATGCCGAGTCGAACAGAAACTCAACAACGAGAGCGGATGGTAGTAGGTCCGGTTAATCAATACCAGAAGCTGTAATTACAGTTGTACCAGCTCCTGATGATGGGTGTCAACACCCGAAACATGTAGTGCTGCCTACAGAAATGTAATAAACTGAATAAGTCGCATCTTGTTGGACAATTATTAAATTAGAAAAGTTATGTTTGGCAAAAAATATTATCTCTAACTGCAACAGAAATAATGTAATTAATTCTCGCTGTAGATACTTGTCTTAACTGCGGTAAGTGACGTCATGAAAACAGGCGGGTTTCTGATATATTTGGTGTAGCGTTTGGAATGAACCAGTTCTCATTACCACCGCAGAAAATTACAGCTCCCTGGCATTTAGAAGACAAGACCTGTCTGAGCTATCTGCAGAGGCAGGTGGCCGTGTATGTATGTCTCATCAGTGTAAATTATTGGCCTTTCCCGTTAGCTGTCGTTCGTAATACATTACATCTCAAACAGGATACGTAGACCCCAGCAACATTCTTTGGATGCCCCTAGATATCTTCAGCGTAACTAAATAACAACAAAAAATGGTAACTTTTTTTTAGCTAGAGAAGTTAATAGGTTCTCAGCTAGTCAGAAAATTCCTCACGTTTAATTGAAGCCGAAGTCTCAATATCGTGTTCAGTAGAGACCACTGCATTTCCGCGTTACCAGCCAGGTAAATTAGGTCCATGACCTCCCATAAAAATTTTGACAATTCCCTTATAACAGCTTTATTAATTAATCTGAACTAGATAATTTGCCTCACACCCCCAGTTCATAATTCCTGTTACATTATCTATTACTTATTCTGATATTCTGATACATTTGTTAACTGCAATTGGGTTGACACCCGGTGGCAGTAGTACAGTACACATTTACACACAAACAGTACACAGAAGGACACAATGAAACAGAATATACAGAACAGAACACGCATAGCAATAAGAATACATAAACACAACAATAAAAATACATAATTTACAAAATTAAGCAAAAGCATACAAAACACACAACCATATATACAGTGATAAAAAATGGAACCAATAGAACATGAAAGAATGTGATAAACGAAAAAAGCATATAAGCAGCAAACTTTATATGATCTGTATATCTTCTAATATGTTAGACACCCTGTTATGTCGAGCCAAAGATTCTGTACACGTTCGAGACCATATTAAATGTCCTGTAATATTTTCCTTTTTTAACGGGTGACTCATCGTCGAAACTCCTAAACTGGAGGACCACCCTTTTTCTGCAGTCCTCTATTGAGTATTCGACGTAATTGTTTGCAGTTATTTTCCACATCTGGCAGCCGTTTTTTCCATCCACAACACTAGTAGGCACCCTGTCCTCTGACAGGGTGCCTTATATCATGTTCCTTTCACTTTAGTTCCGCTTTCTGGAGGATGGCTCAGTTGGCATAGTGACTATACTTCTGGCTCGAAAAGGAAGGTATTGCGTTCAGATACCCGGCTGGAGCAAGAGATTTTCCTTCACCTCCTTTGGGATCCACACAGCCTCCATTTCAATGGATAAATTGGGCTCTTTTACTTGGGACAAAGCGCCCTGGACACTAACCTGGCTACTCCCTTCTATTTCGAATCTAGAGATGAGGGTAACTGTATTTCCGCTGCCCCAGGACAAATTTATCTTCAAATTCTGACTTATAAACTACTCTCACAAACATCTTTTATTTGCCCGTAGTTTTACCGTTTTCTTCAGAACTGAGCATAACGCTGTCTGTCTGTCTGTCTGTGTGATATTTAACCCTCAGTGACGTAAAATTTATTAATCGATCTTGGAAGTTCACATTTATGAGATTTGACTGATTTTGTATAATAAAGACCAACCTGACGCACTATTTATCCTCACTTAATTTCTTCAATCAACCTTTACAAGTTTCGGGCATATTTGTAGCCCATCATCGGTAGGTATACTGTATAAACACAACACGTACCAATTGTTGTATATACAGGGTGTTTCAGGAGGAATAGTAAATATTTTAGGAGCTGGCAGTACGGACTATTCCGAGTAAATAAGTTCATATAAACATGTGTCCAATTTTCAGTGGGTGTGAAGATATAGCTGTTTGAAGTTGGCGCGTACAGATCAGCTTTTTGTCTGTGGGGATGGATGAAAAGCGAAGTCTACAAAGAAAAAGTAAACACAAGAAACAAATCGGTCGCTCGCATTATGAATAGTGCTGCCGTCATAAAGCAAGAACACCAAGACGACCTCAGGAGAGCTACACTTACTGTTGCCAAGAGGGTTGAAAAGTGCATTGAAGTATAAGGTGGGATTTTTGAACGGTTACTTTGAACTGTTGCAATTTATTGAGATCATTTATGTAACCAATAAATACAATCAATATATCATTTGTCTTTCCTTCATACCTTTTGTAAGGCTTTTTATGCGTAACATTCAAACAGCTGTATCTCCAAACCCATTGCAAATTGGACACAAGTTTATATGAAATAATTTACTCGGAATAGTCCATACTAATGCCTCCTAAAATATTTACTATTCCTCCTGAAACACCCTGTACATACAGTATACCTCATGATGACGTGCTACAAATATCCCCGAAACATGTAGAAGTACAGGATAAATAGTGCATCAAGTTGGCTTTTATTACACAGATTTATCGAGATGCACGGTCAACTAAACATTAAAAAATGATTAGTTTTGTCTCGTTTTTCTTCCTGTGCCTTTTCTTTTCAGTCGTGCTGATCTGTTAGCCTACTGTAGGCCCGGAATTAATCCTGCTCTGTTTCAACATCTCTGCCCATTACTACAGGGAAAGCCCTTTGGTCCAGAAATCCTCCTCTGCGCTTTAGAATGCGTCACGCCTTCTGCCTCTCTTCTCACAAACCTGTACATACTACAAACCTGTACATACTACAAACCTGTACATACTACAAACCTGTACATACTACAAACCTGTACATACTACAAACCTGTACATACTACAAACCTGTACATACTACAAACCAGTACATACTACAAACCTGTTCATACTACAAACCTGTACATACTACAAACCTGTACATACTACAAACCTGTACATACTACAAACTACTTCTCTTGGTTAGTTATATTGTTTAATTTGATTGATCTAATGATCCAAACGTTCCGGAACATGATGTCTTAGTGAATGGCAAAAGTTGACCGACTGTTAGGAAATCGTAGATTTTTCGGATTTACGTTCATTCTTCTTCTTCCATTGGCACTACAGCCCACTGTGGGCTTTGGCCTGTCGAACAATGTCCTTCCATTTTTTCCTACCTGCCACCAACTCTCTCTATCTTCTCACTCCCAACACTTTAAGATCTCTTTCTACTTCCTCTTTCCATCTTTTCCTGGATCTTCCTCTTCTTCTCGTCCCTTCCAGTTCTTAAGTGAAGATCTTTTTGGGCATCCTATCCTCCTCCAATCTCTCTAGGTGACCTAACCAGCTTATCCTCTGCCCTTTTATCCATTTTACTATATTTTCTCCTTTGCTCATTTCTTCTAGTTCTCGATTCGTCCGACTTTTCCATTCCCCGTTTTGTATTGCCGCTAGTTTCATGTATTGTCGCTAGTTCCACGTATTGACGCTAGTTTTAAGTTGTCTTGTGTGTAATTGTTGTTGGTTTGTCCGCGTGTATTGTTGTAGTTGTCTTATGTGGGTGTCATCTTATGTGTGTATTGCTGTTTTTATTTTAGATGCCGGACTTCTGGCTAGAAATCAGTATTCGGAAGGTCCTGCGACCGGCCATCTCGACACAGGTTTTTCTTGTTTTCCCTGTGTCTGAAGGCAAATGCTGAGATGGTTCCCAAGATTCCAAATTGCCACTACATGCTTCTCATGTAGCCCTCCGGACTTAAATTCAGTAGTAACCGATTTCATGTTTTGTATACCTGTAAAATAACCACTGCCACCGGGTAACAACCAAATTGCAGTTAATAAATATTATTATTATATTTAGGACGCATTTGCATTCAAGCGGTAAGAAAACTCTGCATAGCCTGCTTGACTGTGATTCTTCGGGACGTGAATAACTACGGTATTTCGCAGCAGCAAATTTCATATACAAGTTATACCGGACTTATCTTAATATCAGGGGCATACAAATATCTGAAATTGATAAATTCACCACGAGCTTATTGGGCGGCAAATTCTGTATACTGTGAGGCTGTATACGCTGTGAGCGGACACGAGTTCATATTGTGGTGTGTCTGTTAAATGAATATTTTTCTTCATGGCTCGACATCCCCCAGTGTGCCGGGGCCTTCTTATTAACGAGGCATCACAATCATACTCAGACACATCACACTCTGTAGGGCTCCTCTGGACAAGTGATGGGCCCGAAGCAGAGACCTCTACCTGAAAACATACAACATTCACAGTAGAAAGAAATTCCTGCCACTGGCGGGATTCGAACCCATAATCCCAACAAAAGAGAGGCCGAAGACTCACGTCTTAGGCCGCGCGACCACTGGGATCAGCAAATGGGTATAATACACTGTTAACATTTTTAACGTGGCATTTAAATGATAATTGACAATAATATTTAAAACTATACAATTATAAATTTTAATTGTCTGATGAAAGACCCAGACGTAGATGGGAGGATAATATTAAAATGAATCTTCAGGGAGTGGGATGTGGGGGCATGGACTGGATTGATCTGGCTCAGGATAGGGACAGGTGGAGGGCACATGTGAATGCGGTAATGAACGTTCGGGTTCCATAAAATGCAGGGAATTTCTTGACTAGCTGAGAACCGGTTAGCTTCTTAAAAAGTACTCTGCTCCGTGGAGTAAGTAACGAACTTTACTCCCGCATTTACTCTCCTCCCCTTTCAAATCATACAGTCCTGTCGCTGCAGATATTACTATTACTTGTTTTTATGAGATACGTATCAATCATGTTCACTCATTTTCCCCTCTCAGTTCGTCACTGAATTACACGATAGAGCAATCAACATTTGCTCTTAACCTGGTTTTGCAGTCATTTCTCTTCCTTAATTGTGGGCCTGTCGCAGGCCAAATTGGTGTAGCAATAAAGCGTCCGAGTTGTTTCTGGGGACGTCCATTGTTCGAGACTTGGTTTACTTCTCTGTTGTACTCCTCTGTGTGTCTTCATACACTTCCCAGGCTTTCCTTCATAAAGTGGTCACAAATAGATTCTTACAGCCTGCCATCTTATTCCAGGTTATGTGTGTGTGTGTGTGTGTGTGTGTGTGGCTTAATGTCGTTACAACAGTGTTACCCAGTAGCCCAAGAAGCAGATCTTATAATCTCACACCATTAGCGCCATTGTATTTCGTATGGTTCTGTGCCGCAGCAAGGATAGTTATGTTAGACACCAAGCCCAGCACAAGCTAAAGGTCATCCGGTTTCCTATCAAGTAAATACCGATGAATCTTCCTCCCCAGAGGCTGAAACGAACAGAACTTGAAGCCCTCGTATCAGTATCGAAAGTGAGTGGAAAATTACCTTGCTTGGCCAAATGCCTTTTTGTTTAGACAATATGGCAGCGTTATTCTGACTTTCAGTTGATAGCAGTTACTAATAAATCAATGGCACGGCATGTAATTCTGTATGGAACAGTTCGTTAACCACACAATAAAATTTTATACGAACTGTTTGTTATAATTATTTTCTTTTCCTGTGGCGCTGCGGCCTAACGCGGGCCATGGCCTCTTGAAGTGTCTAGATCATACACAACGAAGCATCACAGTCGGTAGGACTCCTCTGGACGAGTGATCAGCTCGTCGCAGAGACCTCTACCTGACAACACAAGACACTCAACACAGACATCCATGCCCCCGGCGGGATTCGAACCCACAATCCCAGCAAGCGAGCGGCCGTAGATCCACGCCTTAGACCGCTCGGCCACTGGGAGCGTCAGTTAACAGTTATAGACATTGCTACTGCACTATAGACATTGCTACTGCACTAAGCTTTGAGATCGTATCGGGAAGATATACTGTGTAGAGGGTAATAAATTGCGGAACTTCTACGTTGTGATTTATACATTTGCACAAAATTGTACTGAATATAATATTAAAATGAAATATAGTATATACTTCGTGTAAACACCAGCATTTAAGTTCTTATAAACATTTTGGCCTGATGATGGCCTGCCTAGCCCGAAACTAGTCGCCAGTATTTAATTGAATAAAAATATAAGATAGTTGTGTTTGACGAAGTACATATTTTATTTCATTTTAATATTATACTTAACACGACGGGATGTCCTCTCCTAAAAAAAATAAACTAAATATGCCGTTCCAAGAAGTTCTTTTTCGCCTTCTCACCAAGTCCCGACAGCTTGGGTTCCCCATCTTTCTGTCCACTATCAATTTTTCCAGAATGACCCTGCGTTCTGGACGCAGTTACAGTGTTTTGTTGCACAAGTAACACAAGGATGTATTACAACAGCTGTAAGATTAGATTGTCTTTCCTTCAAACATAGAATTTATTACTGAAATTTATTTATTATATTATTAATTATAAGAATGAAACAGACATAAGGACTATTTTTCTCAATACTTCAAAGTGAAAGGCGTCTTTAAGACGTCTGTATGAGATTAAATTGCATTCAGTTTTGTTACTACACATCAGAAATACTTTAACTTATTAGAGAATATGAAAATATCGGGCAGTTCAATAAAAAGTTTGATCTCTCTTCAGCTTGTTCGTAAAATTGCGATAAGCGACTATTAGCTTTCGTCATGTCTGTCTGTCTGTCTGTCTGTCTGTCAGTCCATTCGTCCGTCTGTCCGTGTGTCTGTCCATCCAGCATGGAACTACTGGGCTCCCACTGGGGAGATTTTCATGAAATTCGATTTTGAGTATTTTTCGAAAAATATCGATATTCAATTTTTCATTAAAATCTGACCAGAATAACGTGCAGTTTACGTGATTACGTAGTTACATTTATGACAACGTTTCGCTCGTTTCTTAGAATTAAAAATGTTCCAGACAATGTTGTAGGGAAAATTAAAACAGATATTTAAATTTCGATAGATTTTTTTTTCTGAAAATCGCAACTTTTGTCAGGTAATGTGGAAAAAATATGATACAGCCAGGCAGGCCACAGATTGCAGTGTAATAGGATTCGTCCACGTTGCGTGCTGAATAACTAAGGGCACAGACACACACTCAGAATATGTAATAATAATGATTTCTTTTCCATGGCAAGAATGTTTGCGCGAACGCTCATCAGTGTTAACGTTTAGAATACGTAAATTGCAGGTGTCCTTTCCTGTTCGACAGCTTCTCTACAAAGACGCTTTATCACTGGATCCTCCCTACACGCGTGTTTCCGCTCTGTGGATTCTGAAAGAACACTGTTACAACTTCCGCGTTTTACACAACGTCTTCAGACTTTGGAAGAGAATTATTCTCCATTACTGGTTTTACTAATACATTCCAATTGTATGTGTATTTAGTGTATGTTAATGCCACAAACATTAGAAACCTGTTTCCTCTTTCATGTTCTGAATTTAGAATTGTGCATTTTGGGACAGTATTTCAGTCACCAATGGTGATGCACAAATTTAAGTTTCTCTTTAGGGTTCGTTTCTGTCGTGTTGGTGAAGACTTCTTTTGCAGAAAAAGAATGGAATTGAGAGACAACCAACTGATTCTTGAGCTATTTAACAACACCTTTCCACTGTATGTTTTGTTGACCGTGCGTCTCGTTATAATCTTTGTAAATAACCAACATGATGCATAATTCTATTCCATGTATGTTTATTTCTATTCTCTACGTATTTCGGAAAGCCATGTGTCCATCACCCCCCCCCCTCTGGCGCTGCGGCCCAACGCGGGTCATGGCCTCCTCATTGTTGATGTTTCTAGATCACACACAACAACGCACCACAGTCGGTAGGACTCCTCTGGACGAGTGATCAGCCCGTCGCAGAGACCTCTACCTGACGACACACAACACTCACAACAGATAAACATCCATGCCGTCCGGTGGGATTCGAACCCACAATCTCAGCAGGCGAGCGACCGGCCACCGGGACCGGCGTGTCCATCATCAGGAGATTAATTGTGTCAATATGACATCTGGTACATGTCACTCTCTATGCATACCAGAGGGTCATCTACACAGAGTGACACACACCAGATGTCGTATTGATACAATTAATTCTCCTGATGATGGACACATGGTTGTCCGGAACATGTAGAGAATAGAAATAAACATACATGAAAAATTGTGCGTCAAGTTGGTTATTTACAAAGACCTTTCCACTGCTTAGTTATATATATAGACCGAATTGGATTGTGAATATTGAATCGTGCAGTGAGGCAGTGAATCGCTGTTTCGAGGTACTCTTCTGACATTTATCTGGGGGTACTGAAGGCCATGACGAAAGACGTCTGTGCAGACAATTTCGGGGCTAAAATTTGCACCCGACCCTTAAAAATACGAAACAAGAAGGAACATTAAATTGGAACATTAAATTGGAGAATAGGTTTATGAATAAATTGATTGATAAAAGAAAAGAGGAATAAAAAGGAACATGAAAAAGATTGATAAAAGCTTCGAAATTAAAAAAAAATAATACTTAAAATAGGAGGAGAAAATGATGAAGATGGTGGTGAAAGTGGTGATAAAAGATAAAAAACACTTGAAAGCACAGTAGTAATTGCTTTTGTTTTTCATAAACCCGTATAATCCAATTACTTAGGCAGTCGGCTTATGTAGACTCTCTGTAATCGATCATAGTAGGTTTCCTGTCACTCAATATGCAGCCATTAAACAAGGAACATGCGTACGAAAAAATTATTTACACCTATGCACGTGCAAGATCCTGTGACGATTCCAGAAACTATGCCTTTTATATGTACGATCTGTATGCTGCAGCACGCCTGCAGTTGCTGTGTTGTCAGCATTCACAGTTTGCCACCAACTGACTCGTAATCTTTTATCGTCGCTGACGGAATTCAGCGACGATACACTGCGAACTGAAATACGCGTATTTCCGAAATGCCTTGTAAGACATCCATCCACTGTGTATCTCATTTTCAATGAACTTCGTACGCTCTAAATTACAATCCATTATTTTATCCGTGGCTTATTTAACGACTGTCATTAACTTAAAATTTGTAGCGTTAATTTATGATGTGATATATGATAGGATATGATATATGATAGGATATGATATGATATTATGTATGATATAGGATATGATATGATATATGATGTGATGTGATATGATATTATGTATGATATAGGATATGATATGATATATGATAGGATATGATATGATATTATGTATGATATAGGATATGATATGATATATGATAGGATATGATATATAATAGGATATGATATGATATTATGTATGATATAGGATATGATATGATATATGATAGGATATGATATGATATTATGTATGATATAGGATATGATATGATATATGATATATGATAGGATATGATATGATATATGATGTGATGTGATATATTTGTTAACTAATTGGGTAGCCACCCGGTAGCAGTAGTACTCACACACACACACACACACACACACACAATTCACAGAACGACACAAAACAAACAATACATAGAAAAACACAAAAATTATGGGTAATGAATTGGAAATATTTTTTAAAAAAGTTGTCTGAATAGAGGCTGTGTCGCGGAATTTGCTGTACAGTCTGACAACACCCGAGCAGTACCTAAATATCGTTAGCTGAAGTCTCGACTGGAATTCGAATCTGTAACATCTCTTATCATCTTTAACCATGCAAGGTACAGATAGAGCCTTATCGTATTTGCTGAGTACTTAATTAAGCCAGATGAATTCTTATATTGATTCCACTATTTCCAAGAAATATTTTGCGTGCGTCTGCATCGATATCGACATGAACACTTATGACTTACTTATAAATTAATCATCCTTGCATGTTGACATTCTTTCATTTCGCTAACAGCCTTGATATTTATTAGTTTCATTCTCAAAATATTACAATTATGAATGAATGAATGATATATTTAACTGCAATTGGGTGTAAACCCGGTGGCAGTGTTACACGTTTACAGACCGAAATTACATATAACAACAACAATCAACACCAACAATACATAGAGCAA
>Ga0131853_10016888_pt1 | contig 13305 bp, 9 predicted proteins | sample TergutLab28metaG_FD_92764 | JGI IMG/M metagenome (GOLD analysis project Ga0131853, IMG submission 92764) | Labiotermes labralis P1 segment gut microbial communities from Petit-Saut dam, French Guiana - Lab288 P1 (version 2) (version 2) | ecosystem: Host-associated > Arthropoda: Insects >...
ATTATTGTTTTAGGAATGGCGTTGGTGATGCTGTTTTCTTTTGTAATGTTTGGAGCGAGTAGTTGTGAGGTGTATGACCCTAGGCTAACCGAAATGCAGAGGAGGATTGAGGAATTAGAAGAGGCGGCAAGATTGCAGACAGAGAGGGTGGCATTGCATGAGCACAGGGCAAGTGCTGTTTTAAAGCTTGAGGAGCATGCGGCGGATAGAGGGCAGGATAATTTTACAATTGAGAATTGGAGTGTAATTCAAAGTTATGTAGTGGATGGTGTTTTGGCAATTAATGCGGCGTTGGATAAGAATGAGGTGGACGCGGCGCTTGAAGAGGCTAAGGAGAATATAGATTTAGTTGAAGATAATTTTTGTGAGGAGATGGCGTATATTTTGAGTCATTTTGATTTGTCTGACCCTAAGGTGGTTTGGGATGAATATTATTGGAATCCTAATCCTCCTTCAAGCTCGGTAGTAAGGTACAGGATAATCTTTAGGCGATTAAATGAAGGAATGCCTTTTCCGCAAATAGAACCAAGGCATTTTGGATTGAATTTACTTGGAGTTAATAACCCTATAGAATGGATTGATTGGAGTGAAGATAGAGATAGTGCATTCCTATGGCTGTCGCATATGTTTACATTTCCCATTATGGCGCCTTATATAGTTAGACAGTTAGAAACATTAGAATTTATTAGAGAAGTAAGACCTCAAGCTGGATCAATGGGTGGATGGTAAAATATAAGATAAAAATTAAATAAAATAATTTAAAAAAGGAAGAAAGAAACAAATGAAAACAAGACAAAAAACCAAGCTATTGCTAACACTGTTAGTAGCAATAGCATTAACAGCAGCAGCAATTATAAACATTGCGTTTATGAGTAATGAGTATGCTTTAACATCTGCACAAGCATCCATCAACAACCATCAACAAAACACACAAAGACCACCCGCAAGAGAGCAATTTGCAGCTACCAATTTTGACTACAACTCCATAAATGTTATTTTAACAACAGAAGCGACAAGACAGTTTTTGCATTATACTATTTATGACTTTTCAGAGGTTAATGCAACAGCTATAGCCGAACTAACATCATACAGTGCTAGCTATGTCCAGTCACAATTTACATACAAACATAGAAGCGGCGGTTTTAGAGAAAATACATCATCACTAATAGACATAAATGCATTCAAAAGAATATTTAATATAAGAATAGAAAACGGGACTAGAGATAGAGTATTTAAGATAATAGACATACTAAATAATCGAGGAGATATTTACCAAGCCTCGCCAAGTTTAATATTTGAATCTGCACCAGTAAACACAACTACCACATCAGACCCTACTCCAGCTTTTACAAACCAATGGGATCAAGGCATGCGAGATTTAATAGGCTTTGACCAGCTAGCGTCATTCAGAGCAAGCGCACAACCTGTCATTGTAGGTGTAATAGACAGCGGCATACACTCTGCACATCCAGAATTAAGCAATAGAATACATAGAGTATTGCCTCATAATGTGCAAACAACATGGCATAGAAACTTTGTTTTTATGGAGAATTATATACCCATTGTTAGAGCAGGTGAACCTATTGTTAATCCTGTAGATTTAAGGTATGGACCTGGAGGACACGGCACATTTGTTGCAGGCATAATAGCAGCAATGAATCCAAATGCACGATTTGTTTGTTTACGGGCTCTTGATACTGTTAGCTCATACGGTCAATGGGTTGCTTTGGCAATAGATTATGCACGATTTAGGGGTATACAGATTTTGAATTTAAGCGTGTTGGGTTATGGCAGGTGTCCTATTATAAGACAAGCTTTAGAATCTTACACAGGATTATTGATTACATCAGCAGGCAATCATGGTGATGATAGAAGCGGTTTTGAGCACACCGAATTTGCAAACTGTGCTGCTAGGTATAGGATAATTATGACGGGTGCGCATAATAATCTTGGTCAAAGGTCGGTTTGGAGTGGTCATTTCAATATTTTGAGTGCAAGCAGAGACTCCTCAGGATTTTGCTCACAGAATGAAAATGTACATATATTTGCGCCTGGTGGAGGGGTGCTTGCACTAGGCGGAGATATGCATGGAAAAGGTATGATAGCTCCACATACAAATACAAGCAGTGGTTTTCGCTACGCAAACGGAACAAGCGCTGCAGCGCCAGTCGTTGCTATATTGCGGAACAGTCAAAACACACTAAAAACAAATAAAATAAATATAGAACAAGGCATGAAACAGTATAAAAATGTATAATCAAGGCAAGTCAAACAAAATGGACTTGTCTTTTTTAGTTACTATGGTATGGGATGCCCCTGCACTTCTTATAAACAGCAACTCCATCCCAAAACAAAAACCGCCTTCCCAAAACAAAAACCGCCTTGAGATAAGACGATAATTTCTCCATAAGCCACTTCTCAAAATAAAACCCCTGCCGCTCCGCTTATCTCATACCCAAAACATGAACACCCCTAGATGACGGGCAACATAATAAAAACCCGCTGTCAAGCGTTTTGTGTGAACAGTTTGTGTAAGATTTTTTGTGGCCAAAATATTCACTCCATCAAACTCGCTAAACAATCCTCAATAAACCAAACCGCAAAAAATGTTCACAAACTGTTCACACAAAACGCTTTACAGCACTAGGGATTTTATTATGTTATAATTCCGTCCCCATGGTGTTCATGCCCCCACGACCATAGCTACAGCAGCTCTCACCATACACCCCTCACCCCTCGTATTCAAATGTAGTAGCTGCAATATCCCACTTCCGCTAGAGCTACTACACTCTACACTCCTCGCACTTCTTATGTTTGCAATAATTTAGCAAGAGTAGCATAGAACACTTTGCTAAATTGCGATAAATTAAGAATTATAATTATTAATGTAATAATTCGTCAAAACAGCCAAGACATTACATTTTCTATCAATAGCAATACCTAGCACACTTCTCACATACTTTCTCCTAATATCTTTCAAATACACACATATCGCACCCCTACATACCCCCATAAACCCAGCTATCTCAGCGTGTGTATTGCCATCCATCAAATACAATAGCACCCTCTCTTGTATTTCCGTTAAACCCATGCTCTCAATCGTTTTATCTACCACAGGACAGCCAGCACCCTGCTCCAGCTCTTCACACATCGCTAAATCCAGACACTCATCAATATCCACAGCTCTCTCAATCCCCGTTCGTCTTTTATAAACCATCTGAGCCACTATCCTAAAACACTTATGTCCTATAGTAATCCATTCCTTCTTCAGCCTCGTGTCCCCTCCACCAACTTCAATCAAATTATCCAAATCCCTACCCATATGCTCGCACAAAAAGCAGATAATCTCCTGCACAATATCATAAGCATCAGAGAAGGTGTATCCCTCACGATAACTCCGATTTATATCAAGATTAAGCTCACGATATAATCTATCAATCACTGGAGAAACATTGTATCTCCTATACGCTTTCATTCCTAAAACTGTCAGCATCTCACCAAGCTGCTTTACAGTTTCAGCAGTAATTTTTCTATCTCTTAGATATTCCCAATTAAATTTCATAGCTAATCCCTCCCGCATTCTCAAACTTATCAATGAATACTCGCTCCATCATAGAGCCATATTCAAAGAAAAAGCGTCCGTCACTTGACCTTAAATCAAATGTACAGACGCTCATTTTGCCTTGCGAAGTTATAGCAATAATAACCTCTTTTTTCTCAATGCTGACCTCAACAACATTGAATGTTATGAAATACTCGCCATTAAACAGCTCATATTCATAATCCCTTTTTGTTTCCTTTTCCATCTGGATTTATCCTCCAAGATTGTATTTGCCTTTTGGCATAACAAAAAAGGGAGCAGAGGCAGTAGCAGATGTCAACGAAAAGGCGAAGCCGCAGAAAAAAATTATTTCGCCATGCTTTGGATAAATTATCCATTCATCAGAGCGGAAAAATTTTTTTCCGTTGACATCTGCTCCTGACTCTGCTACCCTCCCATCGTCAAAAGGCAAATGCAATTTTCATGGAATAATCTGTCATATCAGCAATGCGTGTGAAATTAGCAATTAAGACAATATTCTTCTGTAAAAATAATTTTGAAAATTACAAAATATTTTTAATTATTGACATACAGTTGTCAACAATTGGATGATATAATTGAAAGGTACGGATGCGAAATACAGTTTGATATGGCAATATGATAATTATGGTAATGGAAATTACCTGCTTATTACCTTTTTGACATAAGACCGGGTTGTGTTAGAAAGCAAAAAAATTTCAAGGAGAAAAACAAAATGAACAGAACAAATCAAAGTGAACTAAGCTTTTCATGTGAAGCTGGTAGTGCCAAAGTAAATGTTTTTACTGGTCGATTATTATTTGAACGAACAGACATTGCTATGGGTGCAAACAGCTTTAGCATGGGGGTAAGCCACATTTATGACAGTCAGCAAAATTTGCCGACTGGACAACAAACGCACTTAGGAAATGGTTGGAATTTGAATATTCAGCAATACCTTATGCCAAACACTACAAATGAGCACCAAGCGACCTCATTTGTCTATTATGATGGGGAATGGTCACAGGCACGATTTTGTTGCATATGACAACGATACAAGGCCAAATCATTTTTATGACACAACAGGACTGGGGCTAGTTATTGTTAGGGGGAATAATCCATTTTTTGACTTGCAAATTGCAGGTGTGAGTTTTCAAAGCCACCTATATATAGTGGATGCTCAAGGTGGCAGGCTTGTATTTGACAGGCAATTTAGGCTGCGCAGAATTATATCAGCACAAAATCCTGACATAATTAAAGAAATTGTTTATGATAGTAATGGAAGGCTTATAAGCTTTTTTGACAGAAGACATAGAAATACTTTAACAAATATAACTTCAAGAAGAATTGAGTTTACTTATGAAGATAATTTGCTTAGAAGAATGACTTGTTTTCAGCGAGTTGGTAATGCGGACAAAAGCATGCATGAAGTTGCTTATAGGTATGACGCTAGTAATAACCTTACTAGTGTCAGCGAGGTGTCCGAAGGGGATGAAAAAGAGAGGCGTGTTGCTGTTGCTTATAAGTATGGGACAAATAATGATCGTTGGCTACTTACTCATGCAATTAGAATAAGTAGTGGATTGGCTATTCGTTTTAATTATGAGGAAGGTGCGAATATCAGAATCTCAAGAGTTGACACAGGATTTATGCCCAATCCACCGCCCTTTGTTTCAAATAGAACAATCGTGGGATCGGGACTGATAGTCGGCGGAACTAATGTGTTCAACTCAAAAAATCATACAAGTTTTGATTACAACAATGTAAGCACAGCGAGAACCAGAACATCTATAAGAAATGAGCGAAATGTTGTAATTGATTATTTCTTTAATGAAAAAGGATTTACTACAGGTGTTTTTGAAAGACGATATCCTGACAGCACAAGTCCTGATAATTTAATGACACTAACAAAGGATGGTGGTTTTAGACCAAATTTTGAAGGTTCCGGCATAAGTGGTGATGAGAGATTAAATGGTGCATGGCGTATAACGGTACCGCGAATTAATCCTAATGCTAGTGCACTTCAATTCAATGCTAATGTTATACAGCAAATTAACAATCATATCAGCCGCGAAACAAACGAAGATGATACTAATCAGACAAGGAAATATGTAATATCATTTTGGCTAAGAATTCCTTCTCGTCAAGGTGCAAATTTTAGAGCAGAAATTCAAGCTGGCTTTAATAATAGAGGAAATAACACAACTTGGGTCAGCTCTGTTTTAATAGATAATACTGCGGTTAATGCTTGGCAATATGTGACAATCCCTGTACATTTGAGAACTCAAAATATAAATGCTAACAATGCTAATAATCGTATAAATCTAACTGCTATGTCTATAGCATTGATTGACACTACTGGCGTTGGTGATATACATATTAATAATATTCGTATCACTCCAAATCAATCGCCAGAAATGTGGATAGGCTCTAGCGAAAATGACAATCAAAATGTTCCTTTACTAACATCACATTGGGCAACTGTAGGTTCAATCGGACATAAAATAGGCGATGCTTGGCATGATATAGGGGTTGATACCAATAATTTCATGACTGAATCGGATATAACTGCTACTTATTTGAACTTGGCTAATACAGGTAGAAGTGCTGATACAAGCACTTCACAGTTTGATATGGTATATTGTGGTGGTACAAAAAGAAGAAGAGTTAGTGATGTTAGAGTAATTTCAAGAAATCAATCACCTGCTAATCCAAGGGATGTTACTGTAGTATTTAGAGTTAATTCAACAAGCACAGATAATTCTGCAAACTTTCAATTTAGAGCCGTTTCACCAGATGAAAACTCATACTCAACTACTCGTTTTTGGTATTCACTTTCTAATGTGGCGCAACGAACTTTCACGCGCACTAGAAATAATGAAGGTGGTGATTGGACTGAAAGGGGGGATGAATATGTTACTCTTGACCATCGTAGAGGAAATCTAATATTTGAGCAAGATTCATATCGTGTTAGGACTACTTATACTTATGACAATTTTGGAAATCCTACTCATGCGGCAACAACAGCTAGGAATGCGGATCAGTCTCAGCGTGTTGGTCCCACGATTGAACATTCTTTGACTTACAATGGCAACAATGAAAGTGAAAGAGAATTTGTAGTTTCAGCAAACTCAAATGAAACGGCAGTTCCAGCGAATAGAACTTCTAAATCTTTTTCAAGAGAAAATCCATTTAATCGACTTACTAGATTTAACACGCAACGAAGAGATGGCGAGGGTATAGGTGCTACAACACATATAAATGCGGGACATTTTAACATGACAACTGGTGTCAGCCAAGATGCAACAGCTAGTGTTACGGGGATTGATAATCGTAATTCTCTTAGTCGGAATAGTGTTTCATATAATTTTCAAGACAAAATTGCCAGTGTATCAGAACGAGACAATCATGCATTCACATTTGGTTATAATACTTTTGGCGATATAACTGATTACAAAGAAGAAGTAAGAAATTCACAAGGGGTAGTGCAAAGTGAAAATACGATGCTTTCCAAAGTCTATCATCATCAAGGTGATGTAAGAGTAGTCGAGGATTTTCATAATAATGCTGTAAATAGGATAAGCACTAGGCTTGATAACTACAATAGACCTACTAATATGACTCGACGACCAGATATTAGTGTTGACCAAGTTAGCACTGTTGCTGAATTTAGATACCAAGATGGTGACGCAAGATCAGGTCGCACACCTATAAGTGAAAGCCCTCATGCTGCCAAATTAACGAGTGTACGGGACAATTTAGAAGGAAGAACATATGAATATAGATATGACGATGAGAATAATATGTGCGGTTGGTTTTATAGAAATAGCGGTGATACAAGCAATCCTAGAATCTTAAATGTTGTACAAAGCACTCCTACTCGTACACAATATGAGTTGAATAGAGATGGTACTAGAGAACGAGCTGAAACAGAGATAGTGTATGATGACACTCCTAATCGAGGTGGCACTAATCCTCGTATCAGCGGTACAAGATATCATGTGTCTATGAATGCAGCTGACTCACCTGATTTTGAAGTGAGAGATTATTGTTACAATTATGGTTATGATTTACTAGGCAGACTAGATACAAAAAATAGTATAGCTCATAGAATTTCAATTGGTCCAAATAGGTATTCTGATGTGGAAACAAGAAATACATATAGGTACCATGCAGGCACTAATTTAATTCTTGATATTACAACAAGGCATAATAATCTAACTAGAATCAACACTCATGAAGTTATTCGGAATGGCAATTCTAACACTTTAAGTTATGGGTATGATAAACGCAATAATGTAGAGCGAGCAACTGAGAGACTTTTTTTTGATTTTCCTATAGCCCCATTTACAAGTAATGAGCGTACTCGTCTATTTGACTATGACGAGCAAGATAGGGTAACTATTGAAAGATTTGGGGTTGGAAATTTTACTCATGAAAACATACCACAAACGCTTGACCTTAATCAAAGATATGAGTATACTGATGGTAATCGAGTTAGATTTATTAGAAATAATGCTACAAATGCTATTATAAGACAGTTTGATTATACAAACGGAAAACTTAGAAGAAGGACAGGAGAAACTGTCGATCGTCAATATGATAATTATGGGAATCTAATATCAATCGGATTAGGGGCTTCAGCAGCTAACGGGCGTACTTTTGATTGGGTACGCGGAAACTTGCTTGATACAATAACACCAGGAAATGGTTCGGGTCTTTCAACTGTACATTATGACTATAATCATCAAGGGGTTTGTTTTAGAAGGCATGTGCAGTTTGGCACTACCACAAATTTTATTTTAGATGGTCATAAAATTCTTGGAGAAAATAGAGGTACTAGTGCAAGTATGGTACGCTTGCGTTATATATATGATGCAACAGGTATAATAGGAGTAAGGCGAAGGATAGGGACAGGAAATGGAGATTTGCCTGGGAATTGGGAGAATTTCATATACCAGAAAGATGCTTTAGGGAATATTATTGGAATACTTAATCAAGACAGAGAGCTAGTATGTAGATATTTCTATACAGCATTTGGCGAAACAAGCATAAGAAACCCTAATGGTAGTTTAGGTAATTTTGCTAATAATCATATAGCAAGGCAAAATCCATTTAGATGGAAGTCGCACTATCAGATTGGAACAAGTGCTAACTCAACTGATGGATATTATATGATTACCGATGAGAGTGGAACAAGGGTTTATGACCCAACCATTTGCGGATACATAGGTGCCGAAAGACCTGAAACCTTGTTGTTAAATGCTGGTGTTGTGCATGGCTTAAATAGGTACGGAATTACAGTAAATAATCCAGTTGCTTTAATCGCAGCACTCTTTACCATCCACACGACTATCGCACTGTCTTGGGACAGAGGATATACACGGCGGTTTAGTTGGTGGGTGCGGAATATGTGGTGGGTGCGGTGGGCATTGCTGGCAGTAACAATAATCATATCGCTTGTCACATTGGGGAAAGCAGCGCCTTCAGTTGCATTAGCTATAGGACTTCTTGTTGTGAGTATGACAGTGATGGGGCTTGTGATTGGTGGGTTCAGTGGACCAGGCATTGGATTTGATTGGGGCAGAGCGGCTAATATGGTGTTTGATAATGCGTCTAGCATGATGCGTGTAGTGGCGATAGTGGGCGTGATTGTGATTATTACTTCAATAATTATTAGTGTGATGAATGCGGCGGTGATGGCAATTAAGAAGAAAATGGCTGCTATAGCTAAAAAGAAGGCTGATGCTGCGGCGAATATGGTTGCCAATGTGCAGGTGAAGAAGGGGACACTTACAGGCATTGAGTATACTCCCGAGGTTTTAGAGCAAATGGCTAATTCTAGCGATTTACATCATAGCTTCCCAAGTATTATTGATGATATTGCTTCGACTCATGGTAATGTTGGTCAATTTGCAGGTAGTAAAGATGGAGTTGTGAGAACAGTTGTAGAGCTTCCTGGTTCTATAAATGGAAAGCAAGGTGTTTACCAATGGATTATAGAGCCAAATGGTGTTACTGTCAACCATCGCTTTTTCAGCTTTTTTAGTTTACTATGAGGAGAACAAAATGAAAATATGGAATAATAAAATACCTATATGGAATGATAGGCTAGAATTATCGCAAGAAAATGTTTGTGATTATTTGTGGTCATTGTTAATTAATGGAACTGCCATAGTTTGTTCAATATTGGATTACGAAGATGTAATTAATTATTTGATTAATGATGAAAAAATAATATTAGGTGGTAAATTATTTTTCAAAAGTGGTAATATCAATCGTTTTGATGGTAGCAATTGGCATTATAATGGAGGCTCTCCACAAGAGTCAGCAAGCGAGGCACAAAATTATCTATCAAAGTTCTTGTATGAGGATGGCTTACTAGTATCTTTTTCAGCTGTTTCAGCTTTTAGACTGAAACAGTTACAAGAGATTAAAAATACTCTCAAAAAATAATTCAAAAAAGAAGGCTGATGCTGCAGCGAATATGGTTGCCAATGTGCAAGTGAAGCAACAATCAGCTATCTCAACGGGTAACTCTAAAAATAAACTATTAGATTCTGGTTAAACGCTGAATAATCTGTTCCTCCTTCAGAGAGTCGGGTAATCATGTCCGGCTCTCTATTTTTTAAGTTGCAGCTTTGAATGGGGAAAACAGTGACGGGGACACAACTTTCATACAATTTTATGCCAAATTTAGATTATGAAATTGTGTAATTTCTTTTGACTTGTGTGATAAAAATTAGTATGATTATCATCAAGGGATAATGGTATTGAATTTATGGCATACACATACAAATACATATTTAATGATGGGACAATAGATGATATTGAGGTTGATGAGGCTACATATGAGGCTTTGCGGAAGTGGGATAGGAAAGAGCGGTATAACAATGAGAAGAATATTACTGTGGATTTGGCGGTGTTTACAAAGAATATTGCTGATGGACTTGGGGCGAATATGGAAACTATAATTGAGGACAAGAATTTGGATGTTTGGACAGCATTGAGAGTTAAGGAGCTAGAGGAAATTGAAATTTTTGAGGATAAGTGTTGGGAGGCTAAGTGGCTAGACATTAAGGATAAATTATTGGAGTTACTAACATTTAATCAAGCCTATTCATATTATCATAGTGAGTTGATTGGGATGAAAAAGACGGATATTGCTAGAGAAATGGGGGTAAGTGAAGGGCTGATTAGGAAGTTTATTAAGAAAGCGGAAATGAATTTGGAGAAGCAAGGAATTGAGGAATTGGTTGTGTCTGATAGAACAAAATTGATGTGGGAGCAGTTGGAAAAGCGAAAAAACGATTTTCTATCGGATAGCTAATTCATAGGGGGTACGATTTTTTCAAGCAATTTTGGCTTATTATATATAGGGACTTTTTTGAGGAAACTAGACCCTCTAGGGAGAATAAAATTCTAAAAAGAAAAAAGAGGTTGTAAAACAAAGAAAATTCAGAGCGTATCAAAATAAAATATAAAACCGTCGCTATGCTTATATGCGAATGGCACTATTAAAATTAAAGTAAAATAATTAAGAGTAAAACGCAGTAGTTATTGAATTAAAAGTAAAGTAAAATTGTCCTCATAAAAAAAGAGAAACGAATTAAAATGAAACTTTAGTAAAGGTAAATCTTTTTATGCCTTGAAAAAGCATCTCCTATTAAATGAAAAAGCGTGGAATATAAATTTTTATTACCCTGCTTTTTTTCGTATTTTTTTGCAATAGTTTTTATATTAAAAAACAATCGCATAGGAGGTGCTACTCAAAAAATAATAATACTTGGTGATGGGTAAATCACACTATGCCATCCACTCCAAACTTTGACGGCTGGCGCTAAAGCGGCCGTCATAAAAGGGTGGGGCTAGTGTTACCCCCACCCTGTGATTTTGTGATTTCAAATAAATCACAAACAAAAAACATATCAACAACCTGTGATGTGTAGCAAATGAAACCCATTTGAAGCACATTGCAGAAACATTTAATAAAATATAACCAATAAAATTAGGAGGAATTTTTATTGACAGCAAGCACAATTATTCAAACAATTACAAAAGAGAAAGGACAAAAGAGTGATAAAAAAAATAGATATTAGACGGAGGAATTGGGTGTTTACAATCAACAATCCTATTCAAACCGAGAATGAATTATTGGCATACCTACAAGCATTACCCCACGCAAAGTATGGATGTTTTGGCAAAGAGAGAGGGGATGGAACGGATGGTAATCCTGATGGGACAATCCATTTTCAAGGTTACATAGAGTTTAGTGAACCTAAAAATTGGACTACTATAAAAAGCTATTTTTCCGAGCCTCATGTTATACCTAACGCTCATTTTCAAGCTAGGAAAGGCACTAGGCGGCAAGCTAGGGATTATGTCCATAAAGTAGGAATATACGCAGACAAAGCACACACAATGATTGGCGAGGTGGTTTCATTTGGAGAGTTTATTGACCGTGCGGCCCGCCGTGCAGATTTCGCCCGATGAGGGAGTATGGCAGGACGGCACAAACACTCAAACCCTAACAGGCAAGAGAGAGCCACAAGGACACCGAGTGCAAACAATAGAAATCCACTATAATTTCATAGGCAACCTACAGCCGATAATCTCCACGACATACAGTTCAAATCAATTCATAGCACAAAGGGCGAAGGACTTAAAGCCCACAGCACAGCCGCTCCTAATTGCCCAAAATACACAAACCACGACCGACATTGCCCAACCTGCCTAATATAATGGCAACCCCCAAAATCCTATCACCCCATGTGTGTTCCGCAATATACAAACCACTCCCTTCATAACAGGCACTGCCTCGTTAATGCTGGCACTCAATCCAAATTTAACTGCACAGGCAATCCGTGAGCTAATACTAACTAGCGCTGGGAAACAACGAGTGGAGCGAGGTGGTTATGTATTACACAATAATAACCATAGCGCAAGACCATACACTAATTGAATAAATAATCGTAGTAGTTGCAAAATTAGTTGCAGCTTTTTTTTATGTTTTGTATATAATGTAATGATACAAAGAGTGTTGAGATTGGAGTTGACTAGGAATAAAGCACTATTAGCACTGAAACTCCACCTAAGTACTTTTGAAGAGGAAGATTATTCAGTGAATAATTGGGGACGAGTGGTGGTGTATTTTGAGGCTGGTTTGGCGAGTGTTTATGAGGCGGAGAGTGTTGATGGGGTAGACGAGGCTTTAGAGCGGGCTAAAGAGAATATGAGTGGTGTGCCGTTTGAGAACTTTTTGTTTAGGATTGTTGAAGAGGAGATTACTGTATATTATGGTGAGGATATTTGGGTTAATGTTGAGTTTGTGAATCAAATGGGTAGGGTTGTGTGGGTAAGTTCAGAGTGGTTTTTTGAGGTATATGTACCTGAGTATACTGAGTTTCTAAGTGAAAGTATTTCCCCCCCTTATGGTTATGCAGTTTTTCTTAAAAATAAAGAAAGTATAAGAAATAATTATTGGGGTGATTATCCGAAAATTAGAATATGTAGTAGTTGGGGAATTAGTCGTGGCACACACGAGTTAAGTTTTCGCTTTGACTTTTTTGCATTTGGAGAGAAACTTGAATGGGATTTTGACCAGCTTTTATTTATGGGTAGAAAGTGGACCAACACAATCACATTAACAGTAATATAGAAAAAATAACAAAACACCTAAAGAAAAAATAAAAATTTAAAACACAAAGGAGAAATAAAAAATGAAAACAATGAAAAAACTATTAATC
>Ga0131853_10016890_pt1 | contig 13305 bp, 10 predicted proteins | sample TergutLab28metaG_FD_92764 | JGI IMG/M metagenome (GOLD analysis project Ga0131853, IMG submission 92764) | Labiotermes labralis P1 segment gut microbial communities from Petit-Saut dam, French Guiana - Lab288 P1 (version 2) (version 2) | ecosystem: Host-associated > Arthropoda: Insects >...
CTTTTTTGTGATTCATGTGCATTGCAGTTTTTCGGTTTGGATGTGGGAAATTTATGCAACATATTAAATGCATGTGGTGGGGGGGGGTGATACAAGGTAGTAACACATTGTCGAATATGGTGAGTACTGACGATATTCGAGTACTAGAATTTGCTTTTTAACAAGAGCAAAAAGAAAATTTATCTGCTGAAAATGGTGTGTAGCAGTGCGCGAAGCCCATTGATATGGTCAAATATTTTGTCTTTTCCAAACAATTCGTTGCTGTAAAATTTTTATAATTTGAGGTAGAAATTTAATGTACCTTTTTGCCAGAAAAATCGTGTTTGGTAAGTTCTTTGATAAAATATTTTTCTGACATTTTCCGATTTTGGAGTTTCTGTTTGACAGTTACGAGTCAGTTGATTGTCAGTGCTGTAAGAAACTGGTGTCACCATAAGTCAACATTTTCTTTGCGAGTTTTGACGGTTTTGTAGCGGTGTAGCTGAGGATTTCGTTCTGCTGGGATGTGACGCCGCCTCACTGGATAATTTATGTTTTTCTTGCACATTTAGCACCTTAAATATGAGACACTACATTGGCTCGAAACATCGGGATTCCATTACCCACTGACGTAGCGTCGTATCCTAGCAGCAAGGAATCTTCCATATTTTTTTCTCACACAATGTTGGGTTCTTTCAGTGGGTTATGGAGAAGCTCTATTTGAAGGAATGGGGACACTACGCTAATGAATTATTCTTCCATAAGAAGATGGATGCCAACGACTGTTAGAAATGATATTGCTTGAACATGTGGACACTTCATCCAAAATGTGCAATGTTGCTATTTGCAACAAAAAAAACATAGTTTTTATTACAAGAGCAAGCAAAAGAGGGGAAGAGGAAGTAGCCTACAAGTTTTTCGTGGACCTCTTCTTGTATAGACCCTACCTGTACCGTTTCTTTTGGTAATCTGAGGAAAGCGACTCGGGTCGACTGCTCTCTTCCAAATGCAACTACACTGACCCGGTTATCTTTATGGAACTCGCCACTGTACCTGGCTAGAGGATTCGCTACTAGATCATATTCAGATCTTGACGTCGAAATAATAATAACAACAATAATAATACTAATAATAACGGAGAGGAGTAAGAAAATGAAAAAAATGGAATGGAATAAACGTGTCCGATGGAGCCAATATGATATGAAGGAAGTGTTGTGGTGTTTCATGTACATTAAAGGTATGATTACACCGGTAAACATTGGAGTTACTGGAATAGTAACGAAAGGTTTAAAGAAAAATTTGAAAAATGTACCAGGAAAACATTCCGTAGACCCATTACGAAACATAGCTAGGCTTGGAAAATCACACGTAATAAGGAAAGTACTGTGATCTGAAACGTACAGCCTGAGCGGTAGGGATCACTGTTGGTTCAAGAGAAGTGCCAAGAACAAAACATCTGTGACAAGAGACAGCGTCCTGACAACAATAATAACAAAGACCTAACAGTAGAAGTACAGCGCATGTGGAATGTAAAATCAAAAGTGGTATCAGCAATAAATTGCGGCAGCTGGAAGATTCTCAGAATCGTTCGGAAGGTACTTACACAACATGCGGAGAGAGCACGACTTCAAGGAACAGCCACGCTGGGCACTGCACACACACTTCGGAGTGTACTAACGTAAAAGTACAAAACTTTTTTCAAGGGAAATAGCGTTGCCTGTGCCATGAATTGTAATCCCAGAATAGCTGCAATGTTGTCTACCCTAGGCCAAGTTCCTTTCAGGAACATAACTGAAAATACTCTGAAAAAGGTGATAAATAATAATACTGATGCAATCAAATATAACGGCACAAAATAAAGTGACAGCAATAAGTATTATAGAAAGAACAATCACAAGGACAAGCACGAGATAAACAATAAAGTAATACTAAGAAGAAAAGAGTATAAACTTAATGTTATTAAATGCAACAAATGCTAATCCACGGCAGTGTAACAAATTTATTACGTCAATAACACAACATATATTAGTCAGCAACCTCTAAAAGTTAAAAACTTGGCAACATGTTTCAGCTACAGTGAGCCATCATCAGGCCAAAAAGGAACACAGTTCTGGTACATTCATTGATTGTGCACTCTATGGGATCCCGTGTCGTTTACATTTTATATTATAGGTCATGTGTAGGCTGAAAGTTAACTATCAGCCTACACATGATTAATGTATGTTGTGTTATTGATGTAATAAATTTGTTACAATAATGCAACACAACGGGATGGCTGCTATTAAAATAATCCACGGCAGCCGCAAGTATTCATGCTTCAGTTATATTACTTTAATAACTTAAAATGCGCTGAATTTTCTGCCGTGATTTAAAATTCCTTCATATGACAAAAAAAAGTGAAGTGCCTTATAAGCGACGGTTCTTCTACTGTTTTAGAAGACCGCGGGGATCCGGAACTTACCAAATAACACAACTCGTATCTATCAGCCTTGCTGTAAGGAAAGCGTCATGTAATCAATATACTGTATTTCTTTTCCGCCTCTTCCTTCAGCCCAGACTACAAGCTCTCCTAGGATATAAAAATGTGAGGTGGTTTTTGGCCCTGCATAAGTATAATTGTTCGGGTCAGAACACTGAGAAAGGGTGGCGAGAAGCCGTTCGTCTGGTATATTTTGAATTTCTTTTGAAAGATTGTTGCCATATCAACATCTTAAAGAACAGCTAATTCTAAAACTTCCTTTCATAGGTTCTTCTTGCTTCATTGGTTATTTCATACGCGAGTAGTTCCCTTTCTCTTCCTTCGACGGGCTCTTTTGAATTCTGTGTTACACATTTAATTTATCTGCAATTTATTTAGATTTGTCTGAAGAATCTGCAATCTCGGAAACCCTGCATTCTGTAAAATAGTGTAATGAAACCCCTTTCAGATGAACTGTGACCAAGTCTGTGTGAATGGTAGCACCTTATAATGCTTTACTGACAACATGCATTTTGGCCAACTAACCATTCCAGATGGTTAGGCTAACAGTTAATTCGGATGTGGTTGGTTGTTATTCGAGGGAATTTGCGTCATTTCCGACTGCATTTTAGTCGAGTTAAAAAAATTAAATGCTCTAACAGAAGGTTTTGCTGTTATCTCCATGAAGTAAATTTATAATACGACTTGCACAGGAAACATAAACACCTTGGAGTTTTCACTTAAAATATTTGTGTGATTTTCTTGATATGCACTTTAATATTGCCCTTCTTGTCGTATTCTTGGCCATGGCTGTAGGACAAATTTATTCCTTCTGCATCCAAATACCAGTTATCTATTCAAATAGCTTATTTCCTCTAATGTTGTCAGGCACTTTAAATGCCACGAAATTTTTCCAAATTTTAACGTTCAAATCTGTTTCACGGACGAATCCAGAACAAGAAGATATGCCCCTGTAGACTTATCAGGTGTAAAAACGAGTGACATTTAATAATATTTGGCGTTTTTTTATCGTGTCTGTAGTTGTTTTTCTTACTTTTTACTAACTACTTCCAAGTTGAATTCGGCAGGTGATTTTTTCTTCTTCTTCCATCCCACTAGTAATCGAAGTACGATTAATGTGATCTTTCAGAACTGCGTGCAGTTTGGTACTGATTTCGTCTGAACCAAAGAAGTCACCACAATTCGTTTAATTAAACTGGGTAGTAAGGGACAGCATTCAACTCGCCCCGAGCAAGGTGCAGTAGAAATTTCTTGTGAGCACTCAGGTTTCTTAAGTGTGACTAAACGTGACTAACGTATTATTAAGCTGAGGTACTACAAGCCTCTCGAAAACTTTGCTTCATTTTCTGAGATGATTACCAAACAGTTAACTTACAGATTTCATATTTTCGCTTGTGGTTATGGTAACCGCCAAGGTCAACAATTAGTTATTAGTAAATTTGAAAACTTTTGACTGCCTTCATGTACTGCTTTCCAATGTGTCGTAGCTATATTCCCTCGCGTGCCTGTAGTCCGCTTTCAACATTTTGTGTTCTATAATTGTATACCGCTCAGACTTGAACATGATTTTAATTGGCTTGTCGCATTAGGGCGAAGATATCTGTAGCTTGTTTTAACAACTACTTGACAGCCCATCTTCATTCACCAACGTTCACGTGCAAAAGACAGAGGATTCGATTCTCGTAACCAATAGACAGCCTAGCAGTAGGCCGTAACCTATAGCCAGCTTAGTAGTAGGCCGTAAGCATCCGTATCAGATACAGAGAGTTGTTAAAAGTGTTATTTCCATTCTGCGTGACGATTCGCATATCTCACTTAGACCTTCGTAGCTTATTCGTACAAACGTAGTGAACCAGTTGTTTTTTGTTTGGTGGTGCTTAGAGAACTGTTTGTGTGGTGTAATTTTGAATGTTATAACAAAAGGGAGTAACTGTCCAGTTCTTGAAGGAAGGTGCATGTATCACAGAATTAGTCTGTGCAAGAATTCTAGAAACTGTTGACAGATTAAACTGTATTACGCGATCAGTTGAGCAAATAGTTCTAATGTTGAAGGACAAAACTAACACCGTGAAATTGTTTAGTGTAGTAATTTTATCAAGTGTTGAATTATGGAATTAGTCTGAACACTAATCATGTTACTCGCTGAAGTGAACAACGCATACCATGAAATTAGTTTTTAAAATAATTGTATAACCTTATCAAGTATGAATCATATAGGCTTGCTATGGAATAATATGGTGCTATATATATATATATATATATATATATATATATATACCATCTGTTGAAAAATGTAGCTTTTGATGGCATTAGCTTGTGAAATAATCGTATCAGCTATTTAAGGATGAGATATTTACAGTGCCAAGGAAGTAACTACTGCAGTGGTAGTTACATCAACTGTTGAACGGTGCGGCATGTACTGTTGAATTAATTTGTACCACAATATCGACTGGGGAATCACGAAATTTGTAACTTTGAATTGGTTTGCAGAGCAATATCATCCATTAAATAGTTTGTGCAATACGTATGGTCAGCTGTTAAATTGTGGTACGTCGTACTTTGCAGTTAGTTGTTGCGGTAGTTCGGTATAAGATTGATTCAGTTTGAGAGTCTGTATATGTTTCGTCATAATATTTCTGAAACCCGAAAGTGAAAATTAGCGTGTACGTGAATCTGATCATGAATTAGCAGATGTACAGGATCTTTCCTGTCAATGCTGTTATTTAGACTTGCCACAAACTTGAGTATTACTTGTGCATTTCTATTCTAATCTATTCGTATTCTATGCTTGCTACTGAACTGAAAGTTTAAAGTCACTAGTTTCAGGGCACACTGCGCCCTCTCTCAGCTCATACGAAGTTAAGGAAGGTTATCTATGTGCTGGTACTTGCATTGCCCTGTCGTATGTTACCACATTAAATACAAAGATTTTCTAGACCTTCCTTACTTTGCCTAAATCAGTGGTGGCCAATTTTATAGTTTTTATGCGATGGATAGTATTATAAAAGAACATTCGATAGCCAAGTTTTACCGTGTTAAAACCAAACGGCAACATTAACATTAAATTTCCTACATTAACACATTTGGAAATTCTAAAATTACATCCGTTAAAAATTGTTCTTTTTCTGGAAAGTAACGGAAAAAGGGAAAAGTAAGCCGTTAATACAACGTACTTTGGTCTTGAAATTACTGTTTTTAGTGTATGTAGTAGGGAAACGTAGCATACAATTATCATTTTACATTCCTCTTCTGGTTCTAAAAAGTAAATAATTTATAGACTTTTTTAATTCTTTAAAATTTTTAAACATGGACCTCATCAATACCTACCTCACAGAAAACCCTTGGCTTCTCCAAAAGAAAAAACAGCCCATAATAATAATAATAATAATAATAATAAATATAGATAAATTCTGTCTGCATAATACACACTCTTAAAGCCCTGAAGGCATTCAAAATTGCATATATTGAAGGACAAGTGTGTCGGCAATTGCACCATGGTTTAGCGTGGCCTTTGGGGATTGTGAAAATTGGTGACCAAAGGCTTAAAATCTATTGTTTCCTCTGAAGGTGCAGCATGAATTAGATGATGGAAGGAGTGGGTTCCTAGACTTTGATTTGATGCGTTATTATTAAACAACTTTACATGTACTTCGCATATGCTTGTTCCTAGACACTGAGCAAAGCATCAGAAAGATGCCACTCAGACGTCAACAATTTCGAGAAGTCTGTGCTACACTTATTGGAGAGGAACATAAGATGTGTTTTGTAGTGCGAGTCGGTCTGTGCATTGCTGCTTTTTCCTCCGGACGCAGTTGGTTTACTGTGTGGGCGACCACTGGCATTCGCTGTTTCTTTTCTTTGCGGCTGTGTTTACGATCACCACGTGGCGCGAGGGACGTAAATGGTGAGACTTAGTCAATGAAATTGTATCTTCCCAAGACGAACAAGACCCGCCATCATTTGAGCATAATATATTTTGAGAACGTGGGCAAATAACGGGGGCTGTCACCCGTTGTGCACGTTCAAAGCCACAACTACGGTCGCGGGATTTTTGAACTTGCCAATTTTAGAAGACTGTTATTTAGCCCGAGTTTTTATGGGCAGGTTTGAGAAAACTGCATGTCGAGGGTCTTTATAGTGTCTGATCTTCACTGATCATTATTAAGATGATAAAATTATTGATGACGTGATGGGCGGGATATTTAGCTCACATTAAAAATTTAAAAGAACCTGAAAAGACGCAAGAAATATTTTTAAAGATCTAGACATAAATGGAAAGGTTATATTAAAATATAAAACATATAACATATTAAATTAATTAATAATTAGAGTAAATGATACTAAAATGTAAACTGAATAAAACGAACCTTCGTCTTCCATTAAGGGCGGGAAATTTAATCAGCAGTTGATCAACTATCAGCTTGTAAAAGAAGACGCAGATGTATAGAGTTTGTTGCATGCTAAGATGCACTTATTGGACTTTTGGTTGTAGCCGCGTAGCGTTGAAATTGTGATCGCGTGCTACGGATAACTTACACTCACTTCACTGCAAAAGATAAATGCAAGTCAACGCGTGGAGAATTTTCGTTATGCGTCCAGGCTGGGTGTCAATAATTCACGGGCTTTGTGAAATTTATTTCACAGCTCTGTATCCACAAAGACAATAGGCCTACGGACTGCTGTAGTAAAATTAGAATAATCGCAAAATTATTATGGAAGTAAAATGCATTGCACAGAGTTTCCTGTAACTTCAGCAGGTGTTAACGCGCAAGGCCTTATTATTTGTCTTTTTGGTCAATCATACCATTTGCCTGTGTGTAAAGTCCATCAAACTGCCGTGTGGTTTCTGTTAAGTACAGCCTTTATGACTTGCAATGCTTTCATTTTTACAGAACGTGTCATTTACCCAAGGAAAGCTCGAGTCATGACGCAACGGTACCCTGTCACCGGAGGAACGCCCATCACAGAGGAAGTAGCTATTGTATGTATACAAAGAACACAAATTGTTACAGATGCCATTGAAAGAAAAGCCAGTGGATATCAAATAGTTTAGTTTGGCAATGGGCATTGCCCTTATAATGTTACTTTGATTTGTATCGTTCTTAAGTCAGTAAAATTCAATACAAGTATGAGACAAAACAAGTAAAAGTAATTATTTTCCTAGGGTTTCGTTGTTTTTTGTGTCGATATTACTGTAATATTAGCTAAAACCCTACAGAATGAATTACACTCGAATCACGAAATTAAATTTACTCATATAATTTGAAATTAAATTCCTAATGATGATACGAAACACATCCACGCCACTTTCTCAGCCATTGCTACCACCACATGGCGAGAACGTGGAATGAAGGTAAAGGTAAAGTGTAGGAAGGGGTAGATCTATGCGTCACTCGTTGTAACATCAGCAGTAGATGAAGGTGAGTGGTCAGTTATACGCCCTGACCACCTTTTTCTCGAGGAAAAAGCCCACAGTACCTATTGAAGAGGAGGCTGGATGGAACCCAGAGGTATTCTGGATGGACAATTCAGTACAGAAAAAATCTCTTGCCTGTGCAGGGAATCAGACTACAATTCTCCTGTTTTCCATTCCATATTCTGGAAAAAACACTGGCTGAACATCCCTGGTTGCCACAGTAATATGGAGTATATTTGGGTGTTAAGAAATAGAAAACAGAAGAAAGAAGACTCCCACTTTTTTCTTGGAGATTACCAATCTATGCTTAAATTTCCATGAAAATTATTTAATGCATTGAAAGGGAAGTTCCCTAGATATTACTGCTTGTAGTTGGTTTTTTAGAAACTTCGGACTGCAACTGGATTGCTCACTTTGTATTAATTTCTTATTCGTTAAGTAAACATGCCCTGAATTGTTTGAGATAAAGATTATAATCTTTATTCGTCTCTCATAATGTGCGCATTTCAATCCATTTTTATGTTTCTTAGTGAAGTAAATATATTTTCAGGTATTTTTAGGCGCTTTCGCAAAATTGCGAAAAGCGATTGTTAGCTTCGTCATGTGTCTGTCCGTCCGCCCCTCCGAATGTAACGACTGGCACCTATCGGACAGATTTTGAAGGCATATGAAATTTGAGCGTTTTTAAAAAAAACCTCTCGAGAAATTAATGGTAATTAAAGTCTAATATGAATGACGGGTACTCAACACGAAGACATCTGTATATTTGTGATAATATCTCGCTAAATTCTTAGCAGAATATAAATGCTTCAGACAAAAGATGTAGAGAAAGTGACAACAGATATTTTATATTCTATACCTTTCTTTCCGAAACCCGTTCCGTTTATGAGATAATATGGAAAATATGGCAGGACCATGACAGGCCACAAATATCAATATAATACGGCGCATGCGCGTTGCATGTTGGATGACTAAGGCTGCAGACACACATTCAGAATATGTAACCCTTATTGCTTTTCCGCGGCAAGAATGGTTAACGCAAACGCGTCTCAATATTGCATTCCTACCAACATTGACTGTCTTTGGCAAAATTTAAGTTATAGAGCGTTGAAAATACCATTCTTGGTAAATAATTTTTTTATGTACATGTGTATGCTACCAGGTGTCAATCCAGTTGCAGTTAAGAATTATATATTATTTTATATGGTATCATATCATATATCATATCATATTGTATCGTATGCTATCCTATCGTATATATTGTATCGTGTCATATGTCATATCATATCATACATGACACCCATGGATCATGAAACACTTCAAGATATCAAATTTGAGAAACTCTTTGAAGTGTTCAAGAACTAGAAAAGTTTATAGATTTTGCCTTCCTGCATTTTTGTACTCTAGTTTCCCTACATGCTTTACTTGTTGCTAGTTATATTATTAAATTAGGTACTTACCATTTGAGGGTAACAATAATTATGTGCAGGAGCTGCGACAAGTTGCATTTGGATGCTCTGTGACTGCTCCTAAACACGAGTGGCTGCGTACAGCACTGGTGTTCCGAGATCCAGATCAGGAACTGGGCTATGGTCTCAAGACACCACGTAATGGCACACGTGGCCTAGTATCTGTGGTACAGGCACATATTATCAAACACCTGCTGTTTGAAAAACGGGGCAAGGACCAGCACCCTCGACCAGATATGTGAGTCTTATTTAATTACTTTTCCATACAACAATAAATTGTTTCATAATAATGTTTTGTGTTTCCCATACAAACTTTTGTTTAAACATTGAGACATGTTGGTTACAGTGCTTACCATTAAGAGAGAGAGAGAGTGTGATAGCATAATGTCAGGGATGCACTAAATAAGGGTTTTAAAAATTTTCAATTATTCAATTTTTGTGTTTTTGAAAAATTAATGTGCTTTGTTTGTTACATATGCATAGTGAATTTTTGCTACAAAAAAATACTGTTCTGCATGTAGGTGCCTATTCTCCCACCTTCGCCATCACTGTCTTGCCTTGTACAATATGTTGAAGTGGTCTCAGAATATCTTCTTTCTTTCCCCAGTTGACTCCAAGCTATTATCCATTTACTATGTATCTGTTTAAATTAGAACTGATTATTTCAAATTAGTTAGTATTTGTTATAATAAACTAATGTTTATGTGTGTACTATATATTTACAAATCTTTCAGTTATTATTTATCTAATGTGAATGTATACAGTACCACATATTACTCTATCTGTAATTACTAGCTTCATACATTAATGGACTTCCATAACCAGTGTCTTACCAAATGTGTTTCAAAACTACAAGTAATTCTGAACTGGAGGGGACCAAGGTTCTTCATGTATACACAAGCAGGCAAAGTAGTAGAACTTATGGGAAGTCTACTTTCAAGGAAATATCTGTCTTATAAAGTACAGGATTATAACCAGGTTCATCCTTCCCAGGTAGCTGGGATAATGTAGTCATTGTAGTCCATATGCTGGAGGCTTGACAATCGGGGGTTTGAATCCCAGCAGGGGAAATATGTCTCCTTTTCTTCTTCAAAACCTCCAGACCAGCTCTGGGGCCCACTGACCCTCCTGTTTAGTAGATACTCCGGGGCATGAAGTCAGTTATTCATTTCCATCTATTACCGAGGTTAAAAATGAGTGACACTGTGCCTCTACTCCCCCTTGTGTGCCTTCAGGGCATGGACAGGGGCAACTTTACAATTTTACCTTTTTCATCCTTCCCATACAATCAAAGGCCAAGAGTCCAAAATCTGTAAGTGTAAGTATATTAATAATTGTCCAACGAGATGCAACACAAAGCAGTCTATTTATTATTCTGCAAGTTCACTCTACATATTTTGGGTGCCAACAGGAGTACACAAAACTGTAACTACAGCCTCCAGTACTGGTCATATTTTTTGTGCAGCTACCTCCTTCCAACGTGGCCATTAATAATTTTCCGAGATGCAACACAAAGCAGTCTATTTATTATTCTGCAAGTTCACTCTACATGTGTCAGGTTTCAGCCACACCCATCAACAGGAGTACACAAAACTGTAACTACAGTCTCCAGTACTGGTCATATTTTTTGTGCAGCTACCTCATATAGAGTGAACTTGCAGAATAATAAATAGACTGCTTTGTGTTGTATCTCGTTGGACAATTATTAATATAGATCAGCAATGCACGGAACCATAAACATGCAATTCGTAAGTGGAAGTATTAGACAGTGAATTACAATTACTGTTAGTCATTCAGATAAGAGAGGTGGAGGAAAGACACTGTGTATCAATTTCTTCTACAGACATCTTCTATGAAAAACATTTCCCATTCTACTGTACCTTCAACCTCAAATCATCTTATGATGTGGAGGAAGAAATTCCGAGATGGGTTTTGCTGCTTACAGTTTTACAAGCAGAATGGGTCTACAACTTCATATCAGCTCTAAACAATATCTAAGGCCTAACATTTCTCATATTCCCAAAGTTTTAGCTTCCACAGATGGAAGCTTGTGGTTCAAGGATACTGTGGTGATTCTCTGCATGATGTCCAAATCTCTGACCTTTGACAAAGTCAAGATTTTATGAACATGGAGAATGAAAGGCCCTCTTATTTTTTAACTGGTCCACATTAAGCCATTTTGTTGTGTGTGTTGTCATCATTACACTCCATCTCAGATGTGTGTTTCTTTACCACTGTCAGGTTTTTGGAAGTTATAGGTAAGAAAATCCATAACTGGAATCACAGAAACTTTGGGTATGTCTCATTTAGTATAGATTTTAATGATCCAAAATTGGGAGGTTGATAGATAAAAATAAAAAATTAAGAAAAGACTGTTCCAAACATTATGATGTAATATTTTGTAACTAGGATGCTGAAACCATCTCGTACAAGGCAGATAGAAGCATTATGGACTGCCATTGCTGACATTTTATGGAGAATTGGCGAGAAAAACAAGTGTTTTGTGACTCTGCCCCAGAATCTGATCCATGTTCCACAGAGCCACAAGTACCTGCAAGATGGCGTCACAGAGAAGGCAAGAGCTTCATAGTCTTTTCTCAATATATTCTGAAACTGTAACATTTCTGTAATAATTCAAACTTCACAGCAAAGGATAATTTAGAAACATGGATAATCCTAGGCATATACTGTAATTTATTTATTATGGTATATACCTGATAGTAGATACATAATACATACATAGCTTATGTTTATTGTTTGCATAAATAGACCATGATTTTTGTTTGCCTTTGAGATTCCCTAATAAAAGTAAAAAAATGTTATGCACCCCATTTTTCATTATTCACTACCAACTTATGATCATTCATGAATAGTATGCAAACCGGATAATCCACGAACAGATAAACATTAGTACACTGTACATTACCTTTTAATGATGTTGGCTGAGCTTGAAAGATTTGCATCATTCAATTTGTACATCTGGTAAGAACTTTAAGGAAACATTCCATCCATCCCTTTCTCTGCATTAATCTGATCATAAACTCATTGCCTTTTTGTTTGTTTGTGTATGTGCAATCCAACAAATTGTCTAGCGTTTATAGTCTGTCTATTGTGCAACAAATTAAATGGTAGAAACAATCCAATAAATAAATAGAGTCAGACCCTGCTATAGTGCCACTGTTTGTTCACTGCAATTAAGGCAGCATATCAACAGTTATGCTAAATTGAAACACTGTATAATAAAGAATTTCTCTTTACAGACTTTCATGCATGCTAAGTGAAGGTGGTGCTCTAGTAGGGGGCATTACATTAGGATTTCACTGGACACACAATTTTAGCAGCATAGCATGGAGCAATTAAGTTGCTTGGTCTCAGTGGGCCCAAAGTTTTCATGACTACCTGTGAACACAGACTGTGCAAAGTGGTTAAGTATGGCCCTGCAGACATTAATTGAAAGATATGAAAGTAATACAGATTATTGGAATTTCATGTTCTTTCTTTTTTTCCAGCTGAATGTGTTTGAGTTTACGGACCTAGAGGATCTACAAATCTTCCTTAAGCAATACATATACCTTGTAAGTCCTGTAAATCAGTGATTTATTTTCTTGTTGAAATTTGGTCACAACACAGCATCTGATATACTCGTATGAACATTATAGTAGCCCAGATACACAGCTCTCATACTGCTGGTTTGTGCAACACTTTACACATACATACATACGTACACACATACACACATCCATACGCACATACATACATACGCGCACACACGCACACGCACACATACACACACACATACACACATACATACATACATACACACACACACATACATCCATACACACACACACGCATACATACATACACACATACATACACACACACACACACACACACACACACACACACACACATACATACATACACACATACATACATACATACATACATACATACATACA
>Ga0131853_10016891_pt1 | contig 13305 bp, 15 predicted proteins | sample TergutLab28metaG_FD_92764 | JGI IMG/M metagenome (GOLD analysis project Ga0131853, IMG submission 92764) | Labiotermes labralis P1 segment gut microbial communities from Petit-Saut dam, French Guiana - Lab288 P1 (version 2) (version 2) | ecosystem: Host-associated > Arthropoda: Insects >...
ATGTCAAATGCTTAAATATAATTATAATATAATGGTGATATAGTTATTAACAATTATAACATCAGAACAATTACAATTAAGTTGTGTGAGTTGTTACTAATGTCATACACTATTAACAGGGTTAAAATAATTAGAATTAAGATGTGTGTTGTTATCAGTATCATATACTGTTAACAGGGTTAGAATAATGTATCAGTGAATCAGTCCCTTAAGGTTTATACTCTTCTGTCTTCCTTATATTCATAATATTCATTCATCGTGTAGAAAGAATACATAAATTGTAAACTGTAATTGACGTGTCCATTGTTACAAGGGTGACTAAGTGGTTGAGCAAATAAAACCAAACTAAATGAAACGAAACAAAACCAAACACATTTTGGCCACTCATGTGGCCATCTTCAAGCTGGAAAGAACAAGAACACAAATACAATTTTAAAGTGTCTGAATCAATCCACAGTTAAAATTATATAATTGATTTAAATTCATGACTGAAAGAGTATCTTACTGACAGGTATAAAATATGAGAAGAAAAAGGTTGCTGTACATGCAGTACAGTACTGTGGGTGATGTACATGGAAGATACATGTGGTGAATTATGGTCCAGGTGGGTGAGTGGTGATATAAATGGCAAAGTGGACCATCCAGAACTATATTTCCATTGCTTTCACACACCAAAGGACCAGGTTATAAAGGACTAAAGAGTGCAAAGCAGACAGCTGTGTGTTGCAACAGATCTGCTGAAACAAAATAAGTGTAGAACTGAATGGGTAGGTCACTTCCCCATTACAGTAAACATATGCACACACTCATCACAGCAGTACAATTAGATGTCAGTGATACAACACAATACAACACATTACTGAACCTAACATATAACTACAATAAAACAAACAAAATTTACCACTGACAAAACAGCAGTTGGTGCCAACTGACTGAAGCTCAGAGCACTTCACAACTGCTGCAAATCAAAATTATGTTGTCCAGCGCACAGGCAGCACCTTTACTGACTACCGTTTTTCATGCCATACTCTTTTTGGAATGTAGGACAAAATATTGCCTGAATTTAAAATGTATTTAATACAATGTGTTGCCTATAAAATTACTATAGAACAGTACTAGAGATAGAAATGTCTGTGTGCACGCCATGAAGGTATACAGGGGGAGCAGAGATACAAATCCACACATTCATAATCTTGGCATTAGACAGAGGTCACTGGTCAGCCTCATGCTCTGGCCACTTTACTCCCAGAGTATCAGCCTGCTGTATGAATTGAATAGTAGGCTGCATGGGTCCCAGAATCAATCTGGATGTGTAAGAGAAGAGAAAAATGTCCTACCCCTGCCACGAAACCAGACTTTAATCATCCAGTCCACAGTGTAGTCACTATACTGACTTTAAAAATAGCCAACCCACTTATAACATTTTCTCCTGCTGCAACTCCAAACAAAACCAAACTGCATTAACCAGCAAAAATAAAACAAGTTAATGAAATACAGCCTACCAAGATAGTTATTGTTTTCAAGGTCAAACTTTCCAATCTCAAGGAACCGTCCTCCTGAAGCGAGGCACCGTACTGAGGCTTGGAGCTTTTCCTCAGCAAGGGAGTTCAGAACAAGATCCACCCCTCTGCCATTCGTCTCTGACATAATGAGTTGCTCGAAAGAGGTGTCTCGAGAGTTCCCAATGTTGTGGTCGCTCAACTGAAACAGACCACAATAAACCCCCACATTAGCAGTTCATCTGATCCTCTCATCATCCATACTTTTGTAGAATATCTTGGAGCTGTTACTGTGCAAAGTTGTGGGGTGAGAACAGTGTTAATTTGCTGTAATGTCTTTTTATACAACAATAGTCATTCTCATTTGCCCCAAATATTGTAAAAAGTATTGACTTTTCTGTTTGAGTGTTGTGATGTGAAGTCTGTATTACTACAAATGACTAATGCTGGTACTGAAATGCATTAAGTGGACACATATTTAGTAGCAAAGAACATAAAATTGTTCTAGGCATGCTTTCATCTTCATTTCTGTGTGCACATGGCACCATCATACATAACTGACATGTATTACCTTATGGCCTAAACTGTCCAGTCAGAATCTGGACATCCCTAGCAAAATCTGCTAATTCATTTTAACAGTTCCTATGCTGTAACCTGATTCGCCAACATATGCCTTCTATACTGTAGTAGTTTGAGGCTTGTAATCAATATGCAGCTGTTGGCCAACAACCAAATGTTTCAAACACTCACAACCACCCAAGATCTTCACCAGCAGACCACAATCCTTTGTCATGTTATAAAGTTCAACAGACACAATACAATTTTTTGCTTCTTTCCACATCCCTTGAAACTCATTATTCACTAAATATCCTATCATTCAATAATGATAATATGAGGGTGACTTGTAAATGATTAAAGAGTAAAAAAAAAAATCAAAACCCTATTACAAGCACCTCTAATTTAATATAATTGCCATCTCTACCCAGGTCTTCTCAATGTCCTCTTTCCTTCACGTTTCCCCACCAAAACCATGTATGCATTTCTTTTTCTCCATATATGCTACTCTAGTGCCTTGTAGAGAACACTTTATTCCATTCTATATCATTTCATTTTACATATTTTTTGTGTTGTTAGTATTATAGTTACAGCTGGGTACATCTCCCACTTGAACAAACAGGAAGTCCAGATCACCTGTCACTCACATAACAACAGCAAACAGCTGAAACTGCAGAAAAATATTGCTAAGTGAATGCAGGAAATGCTGACTTTGGCTTAGAAGAGTGGTGTGGTTTTGTAAAGCGACAAGAGAGAGAGTCTTGGTTGAACCTTCGGTAACGACAGACACCTGGGGGAGCAGAGAAGGCGCAAAATTTGTAAGATGTTGGCTTTGTTGCTCATCACTGTACCATGTAAGTGTGGTTAGGTTGTTCTGTACCAGATTGAAGCACAGAAATGATTTGGATTGTATTTGGTTTTATTTGAGGTGATCAGACTTTCTTGATGGAAATTCCTTTATAGGAAATTGTAATCTTTGTGCTGGAGAAGCACCTTATGCCGTGCCTTAGATTTTGATTGGGTTATTTTTCTTTCTTTAGTGTTGTATATTTATGTAATATGTGGTAGAGTCGTAGAATATATTATTAATGAAATACTTCATAGTAGTGTCCAAAGTGGTGGCAGCAAATACCCTTTCTAGGTAATGGTGTCGGAGGTAGGGACAACCGCCATACCCCATTACAATATGGTTGGCAGCGGTCAGGGATGTACAGAGACCATTTTGCTTTTAGAAGCACGCGCCAAAATTTCCGCATTTTGAGAATGGTGACATTACATTGTGCATAGTTAGGGAGATGTAAATCGTAGGACGCTGCAATGTTATTCACGTTAGAAGAGGTGGTAACATGGCTGACATTTATTGCGAATTATTAATCCCTTTTGTGTGGAATTAGCTTATTGTGTGTATACAGTTCTAATTTACCTTGTTGTGGAGTTACGTTACGGATTGACTTCAAATTCTGGAATATATGCTCAGTGGTTCTCGGTTCTAAAACTGTGGTTGAAACAAAGTAGTCACAATGGCAGAAAGTTTGGATAACCTTGTACAGAATTTACAAGCAGAAATAAAGTAACCTGCGAGCTCAAGTTAGCTCAGGTAGGCCTACAGCGCCGAAAGACTTGTCCCTAATTTCCCTTATACCCAAGTGGTCCGGAACAGAAAATCAGTTAATGTGAAGGAGTTTTTTGAATCAGTGGAGTCATCAGCCATAATAGGAAACTGGAGCCAGTTTGATAAGATACAGATTACAGTCCTGAAACTTACAGAAGTCGCAAAAGCATTTTATAGCAATAACCCAGAATTACACAGTACAAGCATTTCATGGGAAAACTTCAAGGCCAATTTTTTTTTTTTTTTACAGATTTAGAGATGTCAGAAGTGACCAGTATCACTTTATTCAGCTTCAGACAGCCAAGCAACAGAAAGATGAAACCCCTAGAGAATTTTTGGACCGGTGTCGCTCACTTGCTATGAAGACAATCCCTAAAGTTGAGGACCCTTTGCTTCAGAAATATCACTATGACCAAGCTCAACGGATGTTACTGTCGACATTTATAGCCGGACTTACTGGAAATCCGGGACGTCAGGTTAGATTTCAAATGCCTGCGACAGCTGATTTGGCACTTCAAATTGCAATTACGGTGTTTGAGGCAGAAGCACAGGAGAAAAGAAATTTAGCATTTTTTTTCAAAGTCTGAAACCCCCAGAAGAGGTAGAGGCAACTTTTGTCAGCCCTGGAAGACCTTTGGAAGATCAGAATATGGACTTGCTGCTCGTATTAGCACAGACGTGCCGCATGTAGGCCAGAAACAGCGTCAGCAAAATGCCTGTCCGACAAACATTAGCCATGAAGGGAAACTGCTTTGTTTTAAGTGTGGGAAACCAGGACATTTTGCCAAAGAATGCTTTTCAAATAAATTTCCCCCCCCCCATAAAGAACGAGGGAAAGAATCAGCATACCAAACCACAGGAAACGGAAAAGTCAAGCAGCACTTATGCTGATGCTGCTTGTTGAAACACCCATCGTCCGGAAAACTTGTAGCTGGTGGGAGTCATGGCAGCAACTTCCATCTTAAGTTACCCGTAAGAGCTGTCAGTAATTTTGTTACAGCCCCCGTGACCCTAGATCATGGCACTCATACAGTGGTAGTTAAAATTCAGGGTGCAAAACGAATCCTCACTGTAGATTCGGGATCCAACTGTAGTCTTTTGCAGCCGGGTGTAGCGGAGGTACCATTCGAAAGTACTACATTTGAACCTTTCGGAGTAACGGGAGACAGCCTGGATATCGTGAGGGAACGGCAAGTCTTATTTCAAATGGGTACAGTCACCTTCAGCTATTCATTTTTGGTTTGCAAATTGCCAACTTCCGCGGGTGGCATTATTGGATTGAATTTTTGTACACCGCGACAGGCTAGATTGGACTTAGGTAGCATTTCTTTGACAGTATGCCTGCATTCAAATTTGGATTTGGTTGCATCATCACAGCACGAAGCTCTCTTGGATGAGTGTAAGCAGAGAGAGGGGCGTGGCCTGATCACCCACGTCTCGATTCCCCAGAATCCCTCCTGGGACGGTGGTGTTGAACCAGGGTGCATTAAATCCACTAGGAATAGCAATTTGAGAAATTTTGAGGAGGAAACACCACCCAAGACTAAAGAAATTAATCTACAGCCGCAAGAAGTAGCATTGAATAATTCTGAAGTGTGGACAGTCATCAGCAATTAAACAGTTGTGTAGCAGCCCAGAGCTAAGCATACGGTACTAGGAAAAGTACAAAGAGGAAATTCTAGAAATCCCTCCTGCCTTTTGTGTGTGGAACCGGCACATGTACCTATTGAAGGCGCTTTCCACTAGTTCTACTCAGGTAAACATGCATGCGCCAGACGTCCCACATGATCTCAAGGTTAGTAAGCAGCTGAACAGCACTCCGGATATATCCACCAGCTTCTATAACACTGATGATTGCGAACTTTAGCGATGAGGAACTGACCTTACCTAAGGGAACGATACTTGCGGTAGCCCAAGAGGTTTCTGAGAACTTAGTTGTCTCAGTTTGCTATGAGGATGACGCGGATAGAGGTACAAAGCAGACATTTTTTTTCTGGAAGCTATAAAGTTTCACCTAAGGGTTTTAAGAAGTATGTGAGAAGCTAGCACATTTGTGTCATGCCGAGAGGAAAATTATAGAACCTGTTTTAATTAAATATGCAGGGATTTTCCACGACGATGAAGACAACGATTTTAAGAGCACTAATGCAGTAGTGCACAAAATCGAGACAGGAGATGCACCTCCTATAAAGAAGGCACCATATAAAACCCCATTTGCTCTAAAACAGGAGATGAACAAGCAGGTTCAGAAGATGTTAGATAAAGGGGTCATAAGTCCAAGCCATTCTCCCTGGTCATCGCCAGTAGTGTTAGTGCTGAAGAAATCTGAGAATGGAGTCCTGAAATATAGGTTTTGCGTCGACTTTCGGGCACTGAACGCTGTCACTAAGTATGATAGCTATCCTTTACCCTGATTTGAGGAGAGAATGTCGACCCTCTCTGGTAGCAAGTACTTTTCAGTACTAGACTGTTATTCAGGCTTTTGGCAAATTAATATCCATGAGCCACACCTCGAAAAGACAGCCTTTTCAGTACCACCATTAGGACATTATAAATTTAATTGACTACTGTATGGAATGTCCAACAGCCCAGCTAGTTTTCAAAGGTTAATGGATCTGGTCTTGAAGAACTTGACAGGATCGGAATGTTGGGCATTTATAGATGATGTTATTGTCTATTCAGATACGGCAGAAGAGCATGCTAAGAGATTATATGACGTTTTCGAACGGTTTAGAAGGGCCAATTTGCAACTTCAACCAGAGAAATGTGTCTTTGCAAAAGACAAGGTTACATACTTAGGAATTGAATTATCTTACCGCAGTATTGAAGCGTCGCCGGATAAGGTGAAAGCAGTGCAAAATTTCCCAACACCCCAATCATCGAAGGATTTTAGATCATTTCTCGGTTTAGCGTCTTTTTACCGCAGATTGTGCCTCACTTAGCTGACATTGCAAAAGCTTTGACACAGCTAACGAAGAAAGATAAAATATGGGATTGGAACCAAGAATGTCAGGAGTCATTTGATAAGTTGAAGAGTAAATTACGCAACACCCGTGTTGGAATTTCCAGATTTCAAAGTACCATTTATATTGACGACTGATGCTGCTACATTAGAACTACGTGCTGTCTTGTCTCTAGTACAGGAAGGCATTGAGAGACCCATTCCCTTTGCAAGCAGGCAGCTTAATAAAGAAGAGAGCGTTTATTCAACATCAGAACTAGAGACTTAACACATGTATGGGCTACAAAGTATTTTAGGTGTTATTTATATGGAAAAAAATTTTTAGTGAGAACTGACCATGCAGCTCTCAAGTTTCTACGAAATTGTGCTGACCAGAACAGCCGCCTTATGCGCTAGAGCCTACGTTTGTGTGAATTTGATTTCGAGATTGAACATGTACCTGGTAGCAAAATTAAGCACGTAGATGCACTAAGGAGGCACGTCGGACTGGTTGAGGATAACCAATTAATGAGCAAGGAGCTCATGCTTAGGGAACAAAAGAAGGATTCATTTTGTAAAGAGCAGATACAGAACCGGCGTATCACAAACGTTGAATAGTTTTTGGACATGGATGGAGTTTTGTATAGAAGGGTGAAAGGTAAACAGCCTAAATTAGTAGTTCCACAATCCCTGATACAAGATGTAATCGCTGAAAATCACAACCTCATTTTCGTGGCCCACCTGGGGAGCAAAAGGACATTTGAGCTGATATCTCTCACGTATTGGTGGCCGTAAGTGCGACAAAGCATATAGAGGAGTACATTAGGCATTGTGATAAGTGCCAGACGCGGAAAGGCAAAAAGAATTTCAAGCTCCGCTAGGAGAGGTAGAAACCCCTTCAGAACCTTTCCAGGTTGTATCACTCGATATTACCGGGCCTTATTTTGTAACACCCCCCCCAAAAACAGATATTTGTTGATCTTCATCGATCATTTCTCAAAGTACGTCGAAGCCTTCCCGATCCTGGACGTTTTGGCAGTAACTTATACAAGAGTCTACGTTACACAAATTGTAGCTAGGCATGGTAGTGGATCTACTCTGATGACAGATCAAGGAAGTTTATTCACCTCGGCATTTTTCCAGGAAACATGTAAGATTTTGAAGGTTAGAAAAGTCAGGACATCCGCTTATCATGCGATGAGTAACGGGATGGTGGAAAGATTTCATAGAGTCCTCCATGATTCTACTGCGAATTACATAGACTCGACCGGTACAAATTGGGATGTTGTGTTGCCATTTTTTAAGGCTTACAGAGCAACACTGCACAGTACGACACATTACAGTCCATTCTATCTACTACATGGTCGAGAGATGGTTTTTTCAAACGAGGGAGATTTAAAGGCCAAAATTTCGCCTCATATACAGGACGTTGACCAAGTTCAGATATTGGAAAACTTGAAATTTAGTCTACGGAAAGCCTATAAGGAAGTTAGGCTCGATAACCGGAAAGCACACCAGAAGAACAAAGCCTATTATGATAAGAAAGCTAAGGAGAGGAAATTTGAGGTTCGTGATAAAGTTTATTTGTTTTGACCTGCTAGGAAGCCAGGCGGGTGTCATAAGTTTAGATCATTTGGCAAGGACCTTTTATTGTTGTGCAGAAATTGTCTGATTTGAATTATAAAATAGTGGACAAGAAAGGAAAGAATTTGTGGTTCATATTAACCATTTACAGAAGTCGTACGATCAAACTTCCTGGAGTTTCGAAAACACACGTCGTCCTAGGCAGAAGTGTAGACAACTGGATACAGAGGAGACGCTTGATGAAAACGTGGAATACAGTCATGGCCTATCGCCACTGGTTATGAACGCGAACCACAGGTTATCGAAACGCAAGCCTTGGTGGAGGAACAAGAACAGATAGACCAAGATCCCCAAGTGCCTGAAAACGTTGAAACCCCAGATGCAGATAGAGATAGGAGGAGGCAATTGCCCGATTCCTCGGCACAGGACCCAGATTATGAACCCCCAAATTCTCTGCGTTCCAGAAGAGAGCTAGCTACAACAACTATTGTACCACCCGTAACCAGGAGTCGTGCCAGGTTACAGTTGCAGGAGAACCCTCCTGTATAAGGGCCAACGTAACACGAGATGTTGAGAGAGCTACGCCAGGCGTTAAGAATGTGAGAAATACGCAGATTATAATAGTTAATTTTATGATTTCTTCAAATATAAGAATGTGAGTGGCATACACATGTAAATACACCAACAGGACAGAGTGTATGGGTTGAGCATACGGTCCACTGTTTGGATTGGCCATCTTGTTGACAGCTTTTTTGACATCAAACAACATAGCGGACAAAAAAAAGCCATGTGAGCAATGATAGCTACACATAGCAATTATGGAAAACTCATTTAGTGTGAATACTTAGACATATGTTATGTTGTTGCAGGATTTGGGAGTATTTCCGCTCACCATACTATTTCCAATATGGAAATTCATCAGAACACAATTTTTATCAAGCAAAGAGATATTATATTGACAAATGATGCATGGACTGTGATAGTAAACCTGGATTTCAACACCTACGAGCAAACAAATACAAAGCTAAGGGATGATTTATTTTACATGCAGAAATTCAAAACGCCATTGGCCCCAGTTCATGAACAAAACCACACAGAATATGTATTACAGATATTGGAAGATGAGATTAATGCTTTTAGAGAAATGTTACCTCGTCTTGATAACAGACGTGCTGTGTTAAGTGCAGTTGGTTCTGTGTTAAAATGGTTTTTTGGTATGGCTACATCGTTAGATGTAGAGGAATTACACAAGAGAGTTGATAAGATGCACAGAACGGAAGGAGACATTGTTCACTCAGTCAATCATCAAATGACATATTTGAAAACTTTGGATTCTGCAGTTAAATTTAGTACAGAAGCCGTTGAAACTTTATCTGAGAAAGTGAAAGATATCGTGCTAGATTCAAATAAATGGAAGGATAAGACAGACATAGCAATCCACTGGATAAATTACACTCTTTACAATCAAAGTAGCATATTTACTCATATTCGTCAGTTAGAATTTGCTATTTTGGAGTTACGAACCTTAGTAAAGGAGGTTTTAATTTCTTTGGACAGTACTATGACAGCAAAAATGGTCTATGAATCTAATTCCACTTGTTATGTTAAAGAATATTCTTAAGAATGTTACATCATAATTTCCAGATGGTTATACCTTATGTGTTGGTTTACAACAGAACAATATAAACTTGTTTTTATGAGTTTATGGACATTTCTGTACTTGCTGATTATCATAGTGTGAAGTTGGTTATGTTAATACCTTAGAAAACATTTGAGAGACATTTTTTACTTGTACAAACTGATCACCTTCCCCTACAAAATTTCCAATTTGGATAATTACATTTAATTGACTGCTGAATATGACAATTTGGAACTAGATGACCCTAATCAACGCTTCCTTTTGTAGAAAGAAGCAGACATAAAGAAGTGTAGAGGGAAAGGCATTATGATATGTCCTGCAGACAAGCCAATTTATGGTAGGAATGTCCTAACTTGTGAATCGAGTTTATACTTCCAGAGGGACGAAGCCAGGACACCATGCAGCCGGCAAATCTTTCTGCAGAATTTCGCCCCAATATTTATCTGACACTCCCATGCCTGGTTATAGAGCTCAGTGGCAAACAGCAAGTGAATCTGAAGTGTTGTCGGAATGCCACCTGGATAACTTCGACGTGGTCCCTACAAGGAAGCAGCATCTTGCACAATGCCAGTGCTTGCCATGTGACGGAACAAGACTTCCAGCTGTACCCAGCAACGGAAGTCCATTCAGAGTCAATCATCGAATAACATGATGACGTACGAGCACTTCATATCAAAACTATCACCCACCAGGAGGTACAGATACTTCAAGGACGTTCACCCCCTGATGTAACAAAGCTGGAAGATATAGCCGCAACTTCGGAACTGTTTAAGCACCGAGACCTAGATGCTACTCTCGTGGTGCATGCAACTGAAAGGAAACTTGATGACAGATATCATTTTTACTGGTACTTAACTATTCCTACCTTGGTTTCTATCCTTCTGACAATTATGATATGCAATAGTTACCCATATTTATTCAGAACCCTCATTCACAAAATCCGTTGTACCACATGACCTGTCGTAAATTCCACAACTGGAAATAAATCACAAAGTCCACCAGAAGTCCAATCAGAACAGCAACCTACTACCAGTCAGTTACAACCGAATGGAAGTGGAAAGGAAACTGAGTTCGTTGCCTACTCTGTACAAACAGTGGCTTGAAGCAGAGATTCCCAATCGACAATACAACCATGATAGGAGATGAGAGTGAACTACTTCTTCTTCATCGTATCCTGCAGCACAGCATAGAAACAAGGGAAATCCCCGAACGCGTGATGGGAAGTGCGCAGTGCTTATGTATGCGAGTGTCAATTTTGTGTTCATGAAAGAAAATTTGGTGATTTGAGTGTTAACACGTTCTCGAGTGAAGTATGGGAGATGCTCTTGTACTGAGCAGAGGTGAGTAGTGTGAACAAATGTGAAAGAGTGTTTATTGTACAGTCCGAGGCAAAAGGAGAGTAGGGCTAAATAACAGTGCTCACACTTGAGTGTTCACACCATATATGGGAGGAAGATTTTTATCCCATTTTACAATAAAAGTCCTGAGTGTAATGTACTTTAATTTTGTGTGTGGTGGAAAGGCTTACATGTTATATAACGACAGATACTGTCAGTAACTATTTTGCCTTGATGTTATGTTTCTTTCTACTTCATATACAGTGAGTAGAATTAGTGATTTGAAATTATTCTATTGTTTGGTTTATTTCATAAGAGTTACTGTTTAAATGACGCAGGACGCATCATGGTTTTAGTAGTGGAAAGTCCATTTCAACCGAATAATACTAGTATTTGGTGAGGAGCACAAATCATGAAGCTCCTCATTATGCAGATTCCTCCAGTCTCCAGTTTCTTCCACCCGCTTAGGCCCAAATATCTTCCTCAGAATTCTACTCTGAAACACCCTCAATTAATGTTTTCCCCTCAGTGTGAAAAACCGAATTTCAAACCCATACAAAACAATATGCAAAATCATGGTTCTATATAGTCTCTTCAGTATGAAGATTCTTATCTGAATGGTGGCAAGTATAACCTAAATTTACAGTTTCTTCACAGAACATTCAAGTACCTGTGGAAACTGCTTTTTGATGAAGTCCCGTTTCTCCTGAGTACCAACAGTGGTGTACACTGTAAATCCAGCATGCAGACAAATGTTGATGGCTGCCTGACCGACACCACCACTGCCAGAGTGGATCAGCACTGACTCACCTTTCTTCATGTGCCCAATCTGCACCAGTGCATAGTAAGCCTATCCAAGACAAAATGAAGTAATAAGTACACATTTATATAGTTAATTTATAGTAAAACTGCAGGAATTTTATTTAGTAGTACACTACTCCCTAGATGGTTGGGATATCCAGTTGGTAAGGTCAATTTTGTACTAAAAATTATCCAGGTTTCCCTCACATGACTCAGTCACCGGTCAGGACAAGCCAGTGAGAGCCCTGAGGGAATCCATTCTTTGAGACACATGATCACGATCATGATGATCATCATCAACAATCTTTATCATCACGTTTATGTGGGGTATTTACAATTATACACCTGAAACAAACCATTTTTCTAGAGTATACAGAGTTGCACCTATTCTGTATTACAATGTATGCTACATGGAATGTTATTTCACATGTTACAAGTGTTTTGTACTTCACATTAGTGCTTTCTGAATGACGTATGTGTGCATTGTCTAATACGGCTGTTTTTTCTTCTCTTTTGTACTTCTTTGATTTCATGCTTTCCTGGTATGTTGCTGAGGTATTTCCTAAATGATCTTGAGATCGTTCCAGTTGTCCCCATTGTTACTGGTATCATTTCCGCTTTGAATCACCACCACCACCATCATCACCATCTTCATCATCATTAACAAAATAGCTAACAATATAACTGCCATTCCCCTCTTGGAGTTGTGTTCCACGGGAAATACAGAAGCCACTATCATGAGTGGGCAACTTTCTTGATGGAAAATTTGTTGCTTATGGATGTAACCACCATAAGGGTGGGGAATTTTTATGTACTTTTTCCCCAGAATTTGACCCAATAAATGCAGGACATGGTACGTATTGGAACTCTGTTTATGCTTTTTGTAAAAATGTTACTTAGGGAAAAGAATGTCAAGATTTTTCTGTGACTTTATTGAGCATAATGCACAAAGACATGTGGCAGAGTGTGGGTAACGCTCCATGCACTTTTAAGTTTACCAACAGATGCAGGTGAATGGCTGGCTTCACAAACAATGCACTTCTATCCAAGAAGAAAATATTTCAAAGTCTTTTTGGATTTGGCAATGTGTAATTGGTGAGTCATTCCTTACATTAAGAAAAATACTGTCGCTTTCACCTTCAATGGTAATCAGTCCACGAATAAAATCTCTTACCTGGGGTTGGAGTGGAACTCCATTTCTTTGGTTGCCAAGCTGACAGCCTAGTCACTATGCTGGCTGAGGTGTTCTAATTCTAAAAATGTTACACAACATGAAACAATAATCATAAACAACTTTTCACCTGCACTGGAAATCTATCTTTATGCTACTTAAAGAC
>Ga0131853_10016893_pt1 | contig 13304 bp, 17 predicted proteins | sample TergutLab28metaG_FD_92764 | JGI IMG/M metagenome (GOLD analysis project Ga0131853, IMG submission 92764) | Labiotermes labralis P1 segment gut microbial communities from Petit-Saut dam, French Guiana - Lab288 P1 (version 2) (version 2) | ecosystem: Host-associated > Arthropoda: Insects >...
ACGGAGTTATGACCGTTTGAATCTCGGAATAGAAGGTAACGATTACTGACAATAAACGGAACAAAATAATAAACCAGCATAATACACGATACATTTAAAGTACTAATGTAAAGTTAACTTCGTGAAATTACCTTTAATTTGAATTTATCTGTGCTTAACGCTGATTTTCGAAAATGCCACCGCCGACCGCAACACAGGCTGCCGCTCGGTTGTGAACCGCGCGGGTAGAACTTAGCACCCCACCTTTCCCCGCACGCCTTAGGTACGTATAAAATGTCAGTAGCTGGCTAAAAATAGCGACCCGCCACCTGATAGACGCGGTTCACACGAGGGCGTGTACGGGAATTAAAAAAGGGCCATAACTCCGTAACCGTCCAAAATCGGACACATGTTTATATGAACTTTTTTGGTCACAAAGACCTAGGAAATTACCTCCTGCAGTTATGCCCTAATGTCGTGAAACACACTGTATACATACATATAGAATGTCGCTTCTGCAAGTAAGGTAAAATTGTGTGCATCGATTGGAAAATAGAGAATTACATATCCGTAAAAAGATGCTTTAGGTTCAAACACAAGGCACATTAACCTAAGGGAGTGGAAACTTGCCCCTCTGTGCAGGAAGACAGATTGCAGACAGTACATTCCCCCCACAGGAATATAAATATGTAACGTTTACCGAATTCATACAGACTAATCCCATCTCTCCCAAACACTCTTCACTAGACAACAAATGTTCCAGCTTGCATTCACTTATGGACAAGTACAGACAAAGCATAATCTACTGACATGGCTGCGAACCAGAATACTTTTACCAACACAGTCACACGCAAGAGAAAATATGTCCTACTTACCTAAATTAAATTCTTCCAAATAAATTTGCAGCATTCAAGAGTTTCAACAGATAATCTTGTAAAACTATCTGCTGTAGAATTAACACACATATTACTCATCCAAAAACAGTTCACATTACAAAATATAATAGTCGTTGCTCATAAATGACAAAATCCTTATCCACGGAGCGCAGCCATTGTAGTTACCAACAATCAAATTGACACAATGCTCATAATCCAAATTTCGGGCAGTGTGTCCTGGAAGTGAAAATGGACAATGTAAAAATAGTTCTTGCCAGCATGTACCTTGACATAAACCAACACTTAGGCGATAATTTTGCTTAAGATCAATGCTATAACACAACACGCCAGAAGTGAGCGAATAATATTAGCAATGGATAGCAACTCAAGTTCCACCTTATGGCACGACGAGCACACAAACACAAAAGGCAGAATTCTTGAAGAATTAATTACCAGATATCAACTACACACACTAAACGAGTTTAGTGACTATTCTACGTTCAATAGGACTAGATGCAACAGCAAAATCGACCTAACAATCGTTAACACTCCAATGCTCAGAACAGTGAATGAATGGGAAATCTGGGATCAGGAAATTCTGTCGGAACACAAAATCGTCCGATTAACCATATGCCAATTCCCTGGTGATAACTCAACACCACGCACTCAAGAACCCAGGTACATAGTCGAAAGGCGAAGCATAAAAAAAATTCAGTCAAAATTTATTCGACTGACAAAGGCAATTATCTGCACGACGCACAAAGAGAAAGATACAGTCGACCTGGTCTCAAAATTTGTAAAGCTGGTTAAACCACAAAGCGACATCTAGGAAACAATAAACGAATTTTAGGAAGACCTATCGACTGCCTGCAACGAATCCTTAGCTCACAGCTGGCACCCAAAAAGGCGACGACGAAGTGGTCATTGCTCTGGTTGACCGATGAGCTAACATTTATGCGCAAAAGATTGAACGCTTTAAGACGAAGACGAGGCAGACTACAATAACAACTACCCACAAGCACGGCTGATGATATAGGATTAATTACAATTGAAATTTGAGGTAAAAAAACTGCAAGTGAAAATGGTATTGCGCTTGAGATATATAAAAAAGCGTTTGGAATTTTCCCTAGATTCATGACAGCAATGCACAACGGTTCTATGAATAGAGAAATCTTCCCAATGAGTTGGGAAAGTATAAAGCTGGTTCGCATTAGTATGCCCGGCAAGGACAACAGCGAAGACGAAATCAATTTTCGTCCCATAAGTCCAATAAACACATGTGGGAAGGTACTAGAATAATTATTTATACACAGAATTAACCACCACGTATTCTCCAACAACTATATGGACAAACCTAATAGGGATTTACGTCGCAAAAGCACGACCGATACGGCCATGACGTTGAATAAAGTTGTTAGAGATGGACTGACAGCAGGAGACGTATGAGTGATTGTGAGCCTTGATGTCAAAAGTGCCTTCGATGCCGCCTGGTGGCCTGCAATTTTGAACGAAATGACCGCTTACGAATGCCCTAAAAATTTTTCAACTTAGCCATAAGCTACTTCACTTAACGCTCAGACTATCTGACGAACAGAAACAACCGGATCGAGATAGAGGTACGTAAATCGTGTCACAAAATCTCATGTTGCGTGTGGGAGTAAGAAACATACTCTATAACACAACACTAAACATCAAATCCACCAAGCGTATAACAGAAGTTGCATTTGCAGATGGCCTCCTGTTAATAATTAGAGGAGAATATGTCAGGGAAGACGAAAACTTCGCTAACATAGAATTGACCAACATGAACGCATGGTCAAAAAAAGAACAAGATAGTCTTGAACGAAGCAATATCCAAAACCATGATAATTTCAAGGAGGAAAAGTAAGGAAGCAAATGAAATTTTATTTTATCTAAACAAGTATCCTATTAAACAATTTACAACAATTAAATATATAGAAAATGTTATTGAAGACAAGTTTAAATTAAGCCTACATATCAGCCGTGCTGCGTATAAATGTGCTAAGCTAATTTTCTGCTTATCCAAATCAGCCAAAATCCATTAGGGAATTAAACGCAAATCCTTAGTACCAATTTCAAAAGGAGCGATCAACCGCTCTTAATTTACGGTGCACCAGTTTCGATAGACGCTCTCAGATATGAATTCAACAGACGTAAGTACATCAGGATGAAAGGCTCATGAATTTAATGATTGCCGAAACGTATCGCACTACGTCCAGCGAAGCTTTATGCATTTTGGCAGGAACCACACCAATCATCACACAAAGCTGAAGAAGCAGACAAACGCTACGACGTCTGGAAATGACACAGAGCGAATAAACAAAGAACATGCAGGGAGGTTGACCGTGAAGTTGGACTTAATCAATGGCCGCTCCTTGCCCACTTCATCAACATCGCAGGGAACAACGGATGCGACGACCAAACTATTCGGATCTACACAGACGGTAGCAAGTGCGAGGGAGGGGTGGGATCCGAGGTGGTGATTTTCGTCAACAACGAACTGATGGCACATCACGAATTTAGACTAAACAACAGATGCTAGAAAAATCAAGCGGAGCGCCTCGCCATTGTTAATGCGCTGGATTTAATAAACTCAATCGAAATCGCGGACATTAAAACCCGCACGATAAGAATATACACCGACAGCAGAATTACTATTGACTCTCTGAAGGAAACAAGCCACCATAATTATCTTATTGAATAAATTAGGAATCATTTAATTAACTTCAGAAGTTCTGAATGGTCAATTGAGTTCTCGGGGATTAAGGCCCACGCAGGTAAACTTCGAAACGATCTAGCCTAAAGCTTAGCCAAAGACGCGGCTAGCGACAAAGATATTCCAATCGACTTTCACAGAATTCCCGAGACAACCCTATACAGTGAACTCGAAGAAGAAGCCACACGTAAATGACACTAAGAATGGGAACAGTGGAATAAGAATGCCGTAAATAAACAGTTCTTCCCAAACGTGTGCGAGAGGATCCTCAGCCGAAAAACAAAAAACCCGAACTTCAGGACACTATTAACTTCAAATGGTAAAACCAAGTCGTTCCTCTACAAATTTAAAGTAACGTATAACGCAACGTGCCTTTGCAAGGCGAAGGACCAATCTCTAGACCACAAACTCACCAACTGCAGAAGCCATGAAAAACAAGGAGACTTACTTAAGCAGAAAATTCTAAAAGCCGCGAACAAGCATGTTAGTAACAAGTAGTTAACAATTAAATATTTGAAACTATTTCTCAAATTTACCAAACAAATAGATCTGTAAGATTAGAAAAAATGACCTTACTACAACCGTTAGATTCATAATTCTGTGAAATAGATCCATCGAGATGTGAGCAACATATGTAAAATTCAAAGTAATAGTAATTCTAATACTTTAAAGTACTTGCTGTACAAACTAAACTTTTAATATCGGTTCCTCCTAGCTCGAAACGGGAAATGTAAACCTAGCATGCAGCAATACTACAAGTAAAGGAACATGCTTATATTATAAATAAAAAATTTATTAATATGTAATTACATATATATATACACATACGTACGTACATATATACAAACATACATTGCTACGTACATACATATATTCATACAAACATACAAAAACATACATATATATATATATGTACACATTCACAAATACACACATATATATATATATATATAAATAAACATAGGTACGTACACTCATACTTATATACATACAAATACAAACCTACTCACCTATACATAAATAGATACATTCACACATACAAAAACAAACATAAATACATACATATTTACGTAAATATATATACGTAAATAAAACGTTTATACATACGTAGTACATACATACTTACATAAATACATTCATCCATACAAACCTTCATAAATAAATACGTACATGCTTACGTACCTATACACATACATTCTTACATAGATAAATACATACATATATTCATACATACATTCGTACATACACACAATCATACATACATAAATGCATACATACATCAATTCATATGTACACACATACGTAGAAAAATACATACATACAAAAAGAGTTACATAAATACACACACACATATATATATATATATAAACACTACATACTTAGATACGTACATACGTACGTAGGTAAATACATAAATACACAACTACACAACAATAATACATACATACACAGATACGTACATACATTCTTACATACACATATAATCACTTACGTGCTACATACAAATATACGTATGTATTATTTACATACGTACGTACTTACGTACGTATGTAAATAATACATACATACAACTATTCAAATATACACACACATACATAAAAAAATACGCACATGAATACATATATACATGCATACATACATTGGAACATAAATGCGTACATAGGTACACAAGTACATATGTAAATGCATACATGCATAAATACGCATACATACAGACATACGTACATATTGGAAACTCTAGACAAGTTATTCTAAACATACACGACAACATCACCACTAGCAATACCGAAGAGACATTAATTGCGCAGATCCCAGGACTCAATCTAGCCAACGGAAACATCAATGCTAATTTAATTTATGTAGCAAAAACGCTCTAAGAACCTCGTTGTGGAGGTAGGAGCTGTGGTTAGAATTCCCTTCTGCAAATTAATATAAATCTAGGATGGATCATTTGCGAAATAGAGGTCTATGTGTCCGTAAACAGATACTTTAAATACTCTCGTTTCAACCACAAGACTCGAGACTGTAGGGGAGAGGAAACTTGCCCCATCTATGCAGGGAGGCACAGATTGAGAGACTCTACAGACTCTCGAATACAATATAAATTTGTCAGTAATAAAATATTTACCAAATACAAGCCGATTAAACTTGTCTGTGCCAGCCACTCCTTACAAGAGAAGAAATGTTCCAGCCTGCCGGCACTTATGGGGAATTAAGACAAAACACGAACAATTGATATGACTGTCAACCGGAATAATTATACCAACACAGTCGCACGCAACAGCCAATAGAACACCCTTACCTACAGTAAAATCTAAAAAATTAATTTGGAACATTCTAGAGTTCCAACAGATAATCTTGTAATATTAACTGCTGAGGAAGGAACAGACATACTACTACTCCAATATCCATACACAATACAAAAAATATGCGTTGTTCCTAAAAGATATTAAATCTGTATCCACGGGGTTGGTGAACCAAGGGCAGCCATTGTAGCTACCAACAGTCAAATTGACACGGTACTCATAAAACAAATTTCATACAGTCATACAATTGTTCTGGAAGTGACAATGTAAAATATTGAAGAAGTTCTTGCAAGCATATACCTGGATATAAGCCAATACTTACGCGCTAATTTGCTGAAGATCGCTGCAATAATAGAACACGCCAGTAGTAAGGGAATAATATAGCAATGGATTCCAACTCAAGATCCACCATATGGCACAACAAGCAGACAAAAACGAAAGGCAGAGTTATTGAAGAGTTCCTAACCAGCAATCAACTACACACACTAAACGAAGATAGTCCCTATACGACGTTTAGTAGCAAGAGGCAGCAGCAATATCAACCTAAGTATCTTTAACACTCAACTGCTCAGAAGAGTGAATGAATGGGAAGTATGTGATCAGGACATTTGCTCGGAACCCAACACCATCCGATCCACCATAGGTCAAGCCCTCGGTGGTAACTCAGCACCACGCAACCAAGAAACCATATACATAATCCAAAGGCGAAAAGTAAACAAATTTCAGTCGAAAATGGTTCGAATGGTAAAGGCAGGAATCTACACGACCCACGAACAGGAAGATCCAGGCGACCTGATCTCAACACTGTCCGAGCCGTTGACACAACAAAGCGTCCTCGAGAAGACAAGAGACGAATTTTATGAAGACCAGACGATTTGGTGCAATCCATCTTTCAGCACAAAGCTGGGACCCAAGAAGGCAACTTCGAACAGTTCAGTGCCCTGGTGGCCCGATGATCTAACAATTATGCGCCAAAATTAAACATTTTAAGAAGAAAGTAACAAAGAAAGAAAAACAATCAGAATTTGATAACCCATCTTAAGGGACAATATGTAGAAGTTAAAGCCAGGTTGGCATCGTCATTAAAGAAGGAAAAATTCAGCCCTTGAAAAGCATTCTGTAACTTAACACCAGCTAACAACACCTGCAACCAGTTACAGTAGTAGTAGCAGGTAAGGTGAAAATAAAGAAACACTTAACTACCCTGGGGAAACCGGACGGAACTGAAACGAAGGACACAGCCAAAACTCTACGGCACAATCCTGAATAATTCGCACCAGAACACAAAAAAAGAAAACAACGTCGAAGACGACGATCATCGCAGAGCCAGGTTGTAATCACGACTACCCACAAATACGGCTGATGATATGAGGTACACTAGAGTAGAAATTACAACGAAATAGGAAGCTTGGGGAACAAAAAAGCCCCAAGTGAAAATGGTATTACGGTAGAGATATATAAAAACGCCTTTGAAATTTTCCCAAGATAAGTTACAGCAGTGTACAACGGTTGTCTTAACAGGGGAATTTACCCAATGAGGTGGAAAGGAAAAAAGCTGGTTCCAGTTACTAAGCCCGGCAAGGACAACAGCTAAGACGTAACCACATTTCGCCCCATAAGTCTTATAAACGCAGGTGGGAAGTTACGAGAAAAATGATTTACAAACAGAATTAACAACCTCTTATTCTGTCACAACTATATGAATAAAATCCAGTTCGAATTAACGCCGCAAAGGAGCACGAACGATGCGTTCATGACGGTGAGAAAATTTGTAACAGATGGACTGAGAGCAGAAGACATAGTAGTGATTGTGAGCCTTGATGTCAAAGTTGTCTTGATGCCGCCAGTTGGCCTGCCATTTTGAACGGACTGACAGCTTACGAATGCCCCAATAATTTGTTCAACATAGCCAGAAGCAACTTCACACAACGCTCAGCCTATCTGACAAACAACAAGTAACGGATCGAGGGATAGGTAATTTAAGGGTGCCTCCAAGTCCGGGTCTCTGAAACATAGTGTAAAACACAATACTAAAACTCAACTTCACCAAGCGTAAAAAAGCATTAGAATTTGCAGATGACCTCCGGTTAATCATAAAGGAGAATCAGTCAAGGAACACGAAAACTTCGGTAACGTAGAAATGAGCAATATAGACGCATGGTCAAAGAGGAACATGATAGGCTAAAACGAAGCTAAATCCAAAACCATGCTAATTTCAAGGAGGAAAAAAGGAAGCAAAAGAAATTTAAATTTATTTAAACAACAGACATATTAAACTATTTAAAACAATTAATTATTAAGGATTAGTTATTGAAGACATGTTTAAATTTATACAACATATCAGCCAACCTGCGCATAAATGTGCTGATCTAATTTTCAGCTTATCCAAATCTGCCAAAATCCATTGGGGTTTAAACACAAAGCCGTAATAACAATTTGAAAAGGAGCGATATTACCTTACTTACTATACGGTATGTATACAACAGACGTAACTACAGCAGAGTGAAAAGTCTTATGATCATACTGATTGCCAATGCATATCGCTGTACGTCCAGCGAAACTTTATGCATTTTAGCGGGAACTACACAAATCATCAAAGTTGAAGAAGCAGCCAAGCACTACGACGTCTGGAAATGCCACAGAGCGAACATGCAGAATGTTGACCGAGAAGTTGGACTCAACAAATGGCCGAACCCTACTGACTTCATCAACTTCCCAGAAACCGAAGGATGCGACGAACAAATATTCGGATCTACTATGACGGTAGCAAGGATTAGCGAGGTGTGTTACCCGGGTTGGTGATCTTCGTCAACAACGAACTGAGAGCTAGTCACGAATTTACAATAAACCACAGATGCTAGAAAATCAGGCCGAGCAACTCGCCATTGTTAAGGCGCTGGATTTAATAAACCCCTTAGAAATCGCGGACAATAAAACCCGCACGATAGGGGTATACACCGAGAGCAGAATTACTATTGACTCTCTGAAGAAAAAAAGAAACTATAATTAACTCATTGAAGAAATCGGGAGTTGTTTAATTGACCTTAGAAATGTTAAATGGACGATTAACCTCTTGTGGATCAATCCCCACGTAGGTAACATTAGAAACCAACTGACCAAAGACGCAGCTAGCGACAAAGATATTCCAGTCGTCTTCGACAGAATTCCCAAGACCAATCTGTACAGTGAACACGAAGAAGAAGACACATTTAAATGGCACGAAGAATGGGAACACTGTAGTAAGGCTGCCGTAACTAAACAGTTTTTTCCAAACGTACGCGAAGGTTTACCCGCCGAATAACAATAAACCCAAACTTCACTGCACAAATAACTGGTCAGGGTAAACACAAGAAAAACCTCTAGAAATTTAAAATGACTTATAACGGAACGTGGCCCCGCAATCCCAAGGATCAAATTCTAGACCACATATTGACCAAAACACACACCATAAAAAACAAAGGGACTTACTTAAGCAGAAAATTCTATAAACCGGGAACTAGCCAGTTACCAAAAAGGAGTTAACAAATAAACATTTTAAACCATTCCTCACATTTACCAAACAAATAGACTTGTAACATTAGTTGAAAGAACCTTACAGCAATTGATACATTTATAATTCTGTGAAGTAGAGCCAACGATATTATGTAACACATGTAAAATTGACCTGTAATAGTAATTCTAACACTGTAAAGGACATGCCATACAAAGAAAAACATTAAAATCTGCACTTCCTAGTTATGAACAGGAAATGTAAATCTAGAATGTAGTATTACTAAGATTAATGAATCATGCTTTTATTATAAATAAAAAATACACACGTATGTATAAATACATACATATTACTTACATAATTACATACATACATACGTACGTAAATACATACATACATACATACTTAAATACTCACATACATACATATTTAGTAATTGGGCGCGTATAGCACACAATTTTAGAAGGGGTAAGCTTTCGGTTGTTTAGGGAAGCTCCTTTTGATGGTGGAAGCAGCCGGCCTATCTGGTATCGCGGTCCCTACGTTGCCCACCCTACACCCTCGGGCGATTTGCCACGGCCATGGGCAAAGCCCCCCGAGCTCCTAAAATTCCTCGGCCCGAAAAAAACAAGAAGGTCCGAAGTACCGCCGTGTGTTTAGTGTTAAGAAGTGTTGAGTGCAAGAAGGACGTAAGTAGCGCCCAGGGCTTTCGGCTTGTAACTAGATATTTCTTCAAGTTGCGACCTCGCCCTCCGTGAGCATTGGTCTCTGGCTCATGTGCAGCCTGGTATTGTGATCCCTATGTATCCACTCCTACGCCGATCCCAGCGCCGAATTGAGTGCAAGAAAGACATAAGTGCGGTCAAGGCATACACTTCCTTGAGCACAGTATTAAAAAGAATTAGGGTGGCAGCCGCCGTCCCGCTTGGTATCGCTGTTCCCCGAGCCCAGTGCAAGAAGGTCCTAAGTGCGTTCGAAGCACAACTCTTTCTTTAGCATATTATTGAAAATATCAGCTTTCGACTTTTTTATCCGGGTGGGGCAGCCGCCGTCCACGTTTGGTCCCCAAGTGCCCAGTGAAGGAAGGACTACTTTGCGGTCCACACGCTACGCATTCTTTAGCATAATATTAAAGACAATCGGCGTTTGACATTTATATTTAACCGGGGAAAATTAATCTATTTGCAATCGCCGGCCGGCTTGGTCTCCCGGGCTCTGTGCAGGAAAGTCTTAAGTACAGTCGAGGCACTACTCGTTCTTTAGCCTCGGTCCCCCACCCCTAAGACAAGCCGCTTGACCAACGCAGGACAGAGTGGTAATGTCCGAAATATTTTATCTGTGGGAGGACGGGAGAAATGCCAGCCGAGGCCCAATTTGATCCCGTCATGTGTGTTTAGCTCTGAGTGTAGTGCAGGATGGTCTTAATTACGGTGCAGGCACTACTTGTTGTTGAGCTTCGGCGCCCCCGTGTAGCGTGTTATTGCGGTGCCCCCAGCTCTACGCCAAGCCCGCCCGCCCGCTAGCCCCGTCAGATAGTGGACAACGTGACCTGCCACCAGACAGATAGGTAACGTTTAAAATTTTGTCCGTGACGTGCCACCGGACAGACTGAGACCGTCAGATGTAGTTACGTGTGGACGGCCCCACTGGGCTAACATGGTTAGGTGGTGGTGCCACTGTGTTTAAATTAAAAAACTTACAATATGGCGGTCATGCAGCCGTGTGGATTGGTACAGAACCGCGGTGACTGTGACGTAGCGCGACGTATAAGGTGATGGGATGAGAGAAGGCCCGCGTGCTTCGAATGCGTGAATGAAGAAAAAGGGAAAATTTACAGAGTCAGAATTGGTAGTAAAAAAGGATGAAAGCAAATTTCAATGAACGACAAGTCCGAACGTTGACGTGATAGACCTGTGAAAATACGAAAAGTTCAGTGTTCCCTAAAATATGGCATGTAAGACTTCGCTTCTGATTAGCGGGAAAATTTAGGAACATGTATGTGAAGAGGCGGAAGACAAGTGTGTTGGTCACCCCTGTGGCAGCCCGTGAGTAATGTAATGCATCGGTGTTCGGGGGATAAACTGTTGCTAGTGCAATATGTCACGCTCAGTGTCCAGGTACAGGTAGAGTAGTAATTGAAAACGTGCAAGAACGAGACTTTCACCTTAACTGTCGCTACACCTATCTAAGTGTAATTGAACTCGCGCATGAGCGTGACGATTTCTGGCATGGCATAAAGTCACATAACCTGTCGAACTACAGGTACGAATACGATTACACTTGCTAAGCAGACATCTTTTTTAAACTTAACGCAACGCGATTTAATGGCTACAGTCAATCTTCACGTACGACATTATTTTCGCTTGGTATTTAAATTTTTGTATATGGTTTACAAAAATATTATTATTTCAGGAACCAAAAGAGATTTAACAATGGATTAAACGGCATTTTTTGGGAAATAAGAGGCAGCCATATCTACGTTTTAATAATTTTCGTTAATGAATAGACAAAAAATTATATGGTATAAAAAAATTTCAGTTTCCTTTAAATGCATATTGGCTTGATTCAACAGTTTTTGTAATGAGGTCGCACGTGATGTTGTTAGAACTGTGCCTTTGTGTGGTAATCTTCAAAACAGTTATTCTTAACGCACAGTCCCACTTTAAACTTATGGCACTTCCAGAAAACGTATTTTGTCACACCTCTAGCCTTACAGACACGACACCTCAGCTGCGTCTCAGACGGGGTAGGCCAACGTTTGCTGCCGCAGACTTCAAGACTAGCGACACGCTTTTCAACTTTAGGTGGTCTACCTAATGGCCTTGGTACTCTCCGTTCTGGTCCAGCATGTGCCAGCATATTCCTCACGAGGGTAAATCGAAAAAGTCTATGTGAAATCTTTTTACCCCCAAAAGAGGAATGAAGGATATAGGTATTGAGAATGGTCAGGTCTAACAGATGAAAGAACAATTTTTTCGTCCACTTGAATGTGCGCCGGCTAGTGGAGTAACTGTTGGCCATTCTGTCACCCTTATCCACATTGCCCTTATGATGGTTATAATCCATCACAATTTGCGGCTTTATGGCTTTTCCTCTCTCATTGCAGAAATTACCTTCCGCTGGGGCATTATGCATATTAGTCAACATGCATATGTCTCTCTTGTCCCGCCACAGTATTGCCGTCAAGTGAGCACTGGTTCTGACGCGAATATCTCTGGTTTTCAATTATGTTGTCTTCAGTTTTAGGTCTTGTGGCATGACTTTCCTGTTTGGCCTGACGGTACCACAACAGTAAATCTGTCTCTTCAACAAATCATCAAATAACTCAGGAGAAGAAAAGAAATTCTCCATCTATAATCTGTGAATATGTCCTTGTATCTTCCTAGTTAGTTCTTTCACTGTCACATGGGTAGCTATCACGTGCTGTGCTGTGCTCTGTCTGTCCTTCCCCAGGTATACATTCATGCCATATGTGTATCCAGTCGAGTCACAAAATTTGAAAATTTAGATGCAGAAACGCTTGCGTTTTTTTTGGTATGTATTGTTTAAAAATAACCCTCCCTTTGAAATGAACAATAACTTCGTCAATAGCCAGATTTTCGGAAGGGTTGTAAAATTTGGAAAATATGTTATTTAGAATTTCAAACAGGTCTCGTATCTTCCATAATCTGTCAAAATTTTCGTCTCTCCTATCAGGTTCATTCCTGTTGTCAGTAAAAAGTAAGTAACGAAGGATGTGAAGGTATCTGTCTCTGTTCATCATGGTGCTGTAGAAAAGTGTGTATAGTTGATCAAATGTTGACCAGTAGTCTGTCAGTTTGTCTCTTACACCATGTCCCATCTGTACTGTCAGTGCCAGAAACACAAACATTTCGGCTTCAGTAACGTCAGGTTCAGGACAGGGTCCATCGTCAAGT
>Ga0131853_10016894_pt1 | contig 13303 bp, 13 predicted proteins | sample TergutLab28metaG_FD_92764 | JGI IMG/M metagenome (GOLD analysis project Ga0131853, IMG submission 92764) | Labiotermes labralis P1 segment gut microbial communities from Petit-Saut dam, French Guiana - Lab288 P1 (version 2) (version 2) | ecosystem: Host-associated > Arthropoda: Insects >...
ACCTTGCGCAACAAGCACATCTATTTGTGCCAATTCCACCACACCCAAGTTGATTGTTAGTTTTTCAGTTTCATTTGACATTTTTATACCTCCAAGAATCCAAACAGATGGTTAATGGAGGTATTTTATCATTTATAAATTTAATTGTCAACAAAATTTCATTCCATATGGAAGGTATACAGAAGTCACAAGTGACAAATGCGTAGATAGCACAAACCAATCCATTAATAAAATGGGTCTGGCTCAATATTAACCCGAGCTAAAATATGTGGTGCGCCAATTGACGACCTTATTCCGGTACGTTTTTCGTACTCATCATGAATAAACCACTTAAAATCATCACCAATTAGTGTAATACTTTGCAAAAAGTCTATGCCAAAACCCCAAATCATTGCCGGGTTTATTTTTTTGCCTATTACACTATTTTTAATTTCATATGCTTCGTTTACATGACATGCAAATTCATCATGTTCGGATATTTCGGTACCAAAACCGTCTACTAGGTAATATCCTTCTTTTATGGTATTTAGCATGTCTTCATGGTTATCTTTCCCCGGAAGCAGTGCAAAATTTCTGAAATGAACCTCAGGTGGTTTGCCAACTCCTGCGGAACGTGCATTGCCGGTAAGCGGCAACGACATAATTTCGGCTGACTTTTTATCTGTCATACACTCGTGAATCTGCCCATTTTTTATTAGCTGAACATCTCTTGCCCATGTATTTTCATCATCAATATGGATAGGGCAAAGGCACTCTTTGCCAAAGGCTGTGTGTGCAAAGTCTATGATGTTTATATTTGGGTTTAGTGATGGGATTTGTAGAAATTTTGCGTTTGGGAAGTATTTTGTCATCATGTCTCCAGAGCCGTGTATTCCTACTATTGACTGGATTAGTTTTGATGTTAGTTTTGGTGCTAAAACACATAAACAATAACAATGATTAAATAGCGATTCTTTAATTATTGAAACGTTATCAATGCGGCTCACCTTATAAAAATCAAACTTTCATCTTCAATTTTTGATATTCGATTACAGTATTTTAAATTTTCTTCTTTATGGCTCACGATAAATATAATTTTATCTGATGAATTTTTCATAATTTCAGAGTAAATTTCTTGTTCTGTATTATCATCAAGTGAACTTGTTGGCTCATCCAGAATAACTACATCAGCATGTTCAGTAAAAAACCTTGCAAGTGCAACACGCTGTCTATCCCCTCCAGATAAATTTGCTCCGTTTTCGAGTATCATTTCATTAAAATCATCAAATTTTTTCAGAAATGATATTTTTTCATATTCTTTAGATTCAACAGGCTCTCTTCCAAAGTTAAAATTATTTATTATTGAATCTGTTATTATTGGAATGTCTTGAGAAAAATATGATACGAGTTTTGTATAGTCACTTCTTTTTATACTGCTTAATGGAATAGAGTTGTTTATATAAACTTCATCGCTGGTTCTAAAATTAGCTATTATTTTAAGTAAAGTACTCTTTCCTTTTCCACTTTCACCAACAATACCAATCACATCGCCTCTTTTAAAAGACCCTTTGACATCACGAATTAAAGTTTTTTCTCCAATGTTTACTTCCTTAATACTTAAATCAATAGAGTTAATTTGTTCAATTGAAGTATCCCCACCATTATCAACATTGCTCATTACTTCACTCAAAAACGCATCAGCAGACTTTACCGCAGCTATTGTATTATTTGCTCTGGTTAAACCACCAATAGCCTGTGTAAAATATGGCATTACCAAAATAATAAATACAGCAGAGCCAATAAAATTAGTATCGTTTAGCATCATATATGCTAATAAAACAGTTAATATATTTGCAAAAATTATATTTACAGCAGAAAGGCTTGATGACACACCAATTGCATAATTGTTGACCTTGCCAACAAGTCTCCACATTTTATGATGAATGTGTGATAAACCAGATATAATTCTATCATTATTATGATTTTGCATTATAAAGTCTGTACGAGAAACTAAAACATTTTGGCTTGCTACATGTCTCGTATTTTTTTCTCTCAATTCGATAGATAAGATTTCAAGTTTTTTATTTAACAATTTATAACCAAAATAAGTAATAGGTAAGGTAGTAAACATTAACAACGCAATTAATGGGCTTATTAAAACTGATATTGCCAGAGTTATTACAATTGTTAGTACATTAATAATTATTGAAGGTAGTGCCTGTAAGTAATAACTTGAATATGCAGCAATTATATTTCTTACATTTTCTAGTATAACCAATGGCTCTTTGTTTATATAAGAGTCATATGACATTTTAAATATCTTTTGATATATGACATAAAAGGCATCTCGATTAAAATTCGCTACAACTTTATTTTGAACAAAAACTGTAAATAGTTCAAGACCATGCGCCAATAGTAATACGCAAATAATAACTAATACATGTAGTAATGATACGTTGGTTTGATTATTTATTATATTTGACAGCATAAGGGGTGTTACAATAAACATTGCAACACCCAACAAACGAATAAATAAAAGTGAATAGTAAACTTTGTATCTTATTATCTTTATAAAATTAAATCTTCTTCTTATTTGCTTAACATCCATTTATTGCCTCCATTTTGTCTTCAAAAAATCTTTTAATTGTTTTTTTTGCTGACTCCTCACAAAAATCACAAAAATACTCGTTGATTGCAGTAATATCACTATATACATTAAATGCTGTAGCCCTGCAATTTCCATTGCATAGTGATTTTGCAATGCAATTATTACATTTTTCATGGGCTATAATTGATGCGTCAGCTAAGATATCATTAATATTATTCATTTTATACTTTTCCAGCCAGTCTGCATCAAAGATATTACATATTAAAAATTCTTCTTTAACCATCATTTGACATGGATATATATTTCCATCTGAACTTATAGCAATAACTGTATCGCCTGCGCCACATCGCACAGGAAAACCAAGATCACTATCTAACAAATCATTCGCAATATAATCTGGAATTAGCTCAAACTCGCATATACTACAGGGAGTAATTGGTATCTTAGTGTGCGATATTGAGTGTACTTGTAGCAATTCGCCAAGAAGGTTTACATCATTTTCACTACCTTTTGTTATAACTGAACGTACAACTAATTTATCACGATATTCATTTGTAACACATAGTATATCTTCAAGAACGCTTGTTGAATTTATTCCTTTTCTCATTTCAGATTTTAAACCATCCAGACTTATTATACATTTATCCACAATGCTTAATAAATCCTTATTTTCCTTTATTAACGTTCCATTTGACAATAAAGTAATTTGAAGCCCTAAAAAACGTGCATACGATATTACTTCACGTATATTTTGATATATTAAGGGCTCTCCACCCGTTATTGTTACAGATTCAAGCCCTTGCTTTTTTAATAAATCAAGTGCGGTTTTCCATTTTTCAGCTGATAACTCCTCCCTTTGTTTATTTGTTTGATCAGCAATATAACAATAATCACAAGATAAATTGCACATCATTGTGATATGTAGATACGCAGTCTTTATACATTTCTTCCGTTCTCCTTTTTCTGCACGTTTAGAGCGATTTGCATAGTCTTCTTCATTTATCATCAATACTCCATTATCAACCAAATTGCTAATTTGCTCATCAGTCAAATCGTCGTTTAACTTCGTAAAGTCATTTATAGAGGAACATTGACTCAAGTAATTGTAAATTTCTTTATGCACAAAAGTATATGCATTAATATGATAATTGTGTATACCATATAGCTCATTTGAATTATCTACATCTGTCAAAAATATATCTGTACTAAGCCTCATTTTAATACCCCTTCATAATTTAGTAAAATATGGGAGTTGATATAGGAATACAAACTGCGTATAACATCAACCCCCATTTTAACTATGTTGTAATCAAGTTATTAATTTCCACCGCTGCCAGAAAGCAATCCACAACCACACCATTGATTACAAGCAGTGACACCGGTAGATTTTGGTTGTACAGGTATTACATCCAATTTCTTAAACATGGCAATTCCCCTCATTTCTAATCAGAATATATTTGAACATGCCAACAATTTACGCTTCTGCAGAATTAATATATGCGTTTGTCGTCTGCTCTTCTGATGCTTGATATAGTACTACAGGAAAAAAATCTTGTAAAAGACAAAACCCTCACACTTTTGTGAGGATTTTGTCCTATTATTTTAAGACTATAAATTTTACAATTACTGCCATAAGAAACATACTAAACTTATGGAGGTAATACCTATGTTAAAGAAACTTTGTAAAGCTGTTTTGTGTGCCGGACTGGGTTGTGTGATGATTACAGCAACTGTTTACGCACAGCCTACTTATGAGCAACAACGATGTGATGAAATTGGGATTGTATTTATACCTTTTGACAAAGATAATCCTATACAATGTGAAGACTGTGAATAATCAACACTATTTAAACTCAATACCAAAGTCATTAAGTGCATCTTCTTTTTTTATCTTTTGGCTCGATTTATTATCAACTAGACGATAACCATAATAAGATTGGGCGAGTAAGGGGATAGCTTCTTCATCTCGCCCCTCTTTTTGTAAGTTCCATGAAATACCACCAGCAAAGCGAGGAAGCAAAATTAGATTACTATATAATTCACAAAGCTCTAACCCTTCGGTTGCAACTCTTCTGGCTTTAAAATGGTTTCCATCTAAGCCTTGGTATTTAGCAATGTTTGCAAGCACAGCAGGATACATTCGTATTTTTTCGGAATCATCAACAATAAATCTGTCCATACTACTCCTTAAATCTTCGAGTGCCTTTATTCCTGTACGAAACCCTTTTTTATCACTGTTTTTAAGTCCCTCTTCACACGTATTGATTCCAACATTATTGATTAAAACTATTTCCATGTACGTATGCCGGGTTTTAGCGATTTTATCCATGCTAAACTTCGGCATTGTTACTTTTAAGGCTTCAAGTATCATTTTTGAATGTGTTTCATCGTATCCATGTTGTCGTCCATAAGCTTGTGCTTCTGCACGTTTTAAAAACTGTTTATTTACATTACTCTTTGCAAACCCAGGATTATTTCGCATCTCTTCAAGTTTAACTTCAAAAGCCGAACCAAAATCAATAACATCCATACGTGCAAGCATGATATTTGTTTCATCTCTTATTTGCTTTTGGAAAAAATAAGCCTCTGATGCAAATGTATCAAAATATCTGTTTATATCCCTTCCATAACGCTGCATAATTGCTTCTACATTAAATATATTCCCGACTGAAACATTCAGATTTGTATTTTCATCATTGCTTTCATACTTATTAAGCATAGTACGGTGACAAATACCTCCTGTAATTTCATCTGCACCTGCTCCGGATATTTCACGTATACTTTTCATGAAGCTGGCATGGTCTTCGCAGTTGATTATTTCTCCAGCTTTTTCTGGAAATTTTGGGATTAGCATTGGCAGTTTATCAACACCATACAACTCAAACTCATGTCCAAGACCACGGGAAAAGTTAAGAACTTCATCTGCCATATGCTTATTTTTCAAAAGGGTATAACCAAAATAAACAGGCGGTATAAGCTCCAAGCTTTCATGAGTTTTCCCCAGTTTATTTAATGCTTTAATTTTCCTAAACTCAAAGTCTGCTACATATCTTCCGTTGTTACGCTTCTTGGTAAATATTTTGCCTTCTTCACATGTTGCAAGTACTTCATCATGTTTTCCCATGCTATCCAAAACATCTGAAATAGCAAGCAAAATTGGTGCAAGCATAACTTGTTTTGTTCGGTCATCTTGCGGAGATATAAGCAATCCTTTTTTTGTTTGATTAAGCAAGTCGTATGATATGCCGTGTTCTCCTTTTTTGTGGTAAGCAAGTGCTTGTGAGCAAATTAAGTCCGGTTCTTTAAGAAGCAGTGCTTTTTTGAAAAAATTTAGTGAATTAAAATCCGGATATGACAAAGCAAGCCCTTCTGTTGTCATATCAATAATTTTGTCCGGACTCTCATTTTTTATTAAAGCTATTCTTGCTTCACAGGATAAAATAAACTGCCTGTTTACGCCATCTGCAAAAGCCTCGTGCTTGCTTAATTCATCTACCAAAAACTCAGCCGCCCTCAAGCATGAGCGGTCGTACTCCGCCCACCTTAAAGCTTGGTTTATTTGGTCTCTTAAATTGTATGCCCAAGTGTCAACAACATCAAACACTTGACTAAAGTGCGTGTATATTGATACATCAGCTGCAACCGTAAGTTTTTCAAACACACTATATCTTGGACTATGTTTTATTTTTTTAATACGAGAAATATTTATATCTGCATCTTTCTTCATTTGTAATAGCTGTGATACAACTTCAAAACTCCACTGTTTTCTTAATCTCAGATGATTAATCATTTCTGGTGAGAAATAACCACTCATTGTAAACTCTCCTTTTTTTCACTATTTATTTTTTAAACGATTAAATCGCTCACTTATCCGCTTAGCTCTATTTTTTGTTTCATCAACATCAATAAACCATTTTGACTTTTGTTTATACAATGTATCACCAACTTTTAAGCCTTCCGGCAAGCTTGAAACAGGCAAAGTTTGAGTTTCTTTTCCATTTTCAATTGTAGCCCAACTGCTCTCTATTTTATCTACTGCCCATTTTGGTATAGGGCGGCTAACGAGTTGAAATTCTACTGCCATTTGTTATCATCCTTATCGTTCCATGGTGGTCTGTTCTATAAATTCTAATATTTCTTGCTTCTACACGATTCATTACATCACGGTGGGGGTGTCCGTATCTGTTGTTTGCCCCAACCGAAATTACAACAATACTTGGGTCAACAGCATCAAGAAAAGCCTGTGAGGTTGAAGTCCTGCTTCCATGATGCCCAAGGTTTAAAACATCTGAACTTAGCGTAAGCCCACTACTAAGCATTGATTGTTCCGAAATAACTTCCGAGTCACCTGTAAACAAAAATGATGTTTGCCCATGAGAAAGACGTATTACAATTGAAGCATTGTTTGAACTTCCGCTAAAATCGGCAACAGGTGCAAGCACTGTTAAATTAATAATTCCTGCCCTTATTCTGTCACCTTCAACCGGAAAAATTACAGGAATATTATTATTTTCAATAACTTCAAGAAAGTTTTCAAATGTTATTGTATTGTGAAGTACATCCGGCATAACAACAGAAGAAACTTCCATTCGCCCCAAAACTGTAATTAAACCACCAATGTGGTCACTGTGAGGGTGTGTTGCCACAACATAGTCAAGGTGGCTGACACCAGCCTGACGTAAGTAATCCATTACAACAACGCCTGCCCTATGCTCACCGCCATCAATCAAAACAGCATGGTCACGGGAACGTATTAAAATACTATCACCCTGTCCAACATCTATAAATGAAACAAAAACTTCATTCTCACCGGGCATTAAACCTCTGGTTGGAAATATGTAATCACCTGCAAAAATATAAACAAGTGAAAATAAAAATAATAAAAACGTAACAACAAAAAATGAGCATCCACTATTTCTTTTGACACGATTTTTATTTATCTTGCGTCTTACCGCCCGATGGGGTATATTTTTTCTTGGTTTACGTCTCATATGTAAAGTTTAACATAAAAATGTCATATTATAAAGGTTGTGTGGAGAAATGAATATTCAAATATTCGGCAAATCAAAATGTTTTGAAACTAAAAAAGCAGAGCGGTATTTTAAGGAACGTCGTATAAAATACCAGCTCGTTGACATTGTCAAATTTGGACTAAGCAAAGGTGAATACCAAAGTGTAAAAAGTGCGGTTGGTGGTTTTGAAGTTTTAATGGATGAAAAATCAAAAGAATATGAAAACCAATATATAAAATACCTAGCTGAAAAAACCGACAAAGAAGAACGGCTTTTTGAAAACCCGGGAATGTTTAAAACACCTATAGTACGAAACGGCAAAAAAGCAACAATAGGCTACAAGCCGGAGGTATGGGAAGAGTGGATGAAAAGTTAAATCCCTTCAGCCTGCTCCTTCATTTCCTTTGCAGCTCCAATTGTAGCGTTTGTAATTTGTGCACCACCAATAAGCCGTGCTAGTTCATTTACAGCAGCTTCTTTATTTAAAACTTCAACAGACGTGGTGGTACGAACTACTCCCTTTACTTTATCAGTGCTTTTTTCAATTAAAAAGTGAGTATTTGCCATAGCTGCAATTTGAGGTAAATGCGTAATACAAAGTATCTGGCGTTTACCGCTAAGCCCTTTTAATTTTTCTGCAACCTGTTGTGCAGTTCGTCCGCTTATCCCTGTGTCTACCTCATCAAAAATTACAGTTGAAACACTATCTGCTATTACAGTCTTTATTGCAAGCATGACACGAGACATTTCACCACCCGAAGCAATTTTCCTTAGTGGTTTTATAGATTCACCTTGGTTTGGGGAAATCATAAACTCAACCAAATCATTTCCGTCGGGGGTAAATGAAGTTTTTCTTGTTACTTCAATTGCAAACTTGGCATTTTGCATACCAAGGTCTTGAAGAATTTCTGTTATTTTTTTGGAAATAACATCTGCATGTCTAGTACGCAATTTATTTATTTTGTCACACATAGTTGTTATATCTTTTATAATAGCACGTTTTTTTGACTGAAGATTTTTAATTTCTTCCTCACTATTTTCAATGGAATTTATATTTTTTGTAAGTTCTTCTTGTTTTTTAAATACGGCTTCTATTGAAGGCCCGTATTTTTTTCTTAGGCGGTAAATAACATCAAGGCGTGCTTCAATTTTTTCAAGCTCATCCGGGTCTGCGTCAAGTTCACCAAAATATCCGGAAAGCTCTTGTGATATATCCGTAAGCCCTGCAAGTGTTTCAACAAGGCGCTCGTATAATTCTACCTTGGATGAGTCAATTTTTACTACTTCCGATAAAAGAGTAACTGCACGAGATGTTTGATCGGTGGCAGAAAGCACACCCTCGTTGGTGCTTCCATCAAGAAAATTTAATGCCGCAGCGGTATTTTTACTTAGCTTTTCAAGACCGCTTAGGCGGTTTTTTTTGTTTGTAAGGTTTTCTTCTTCGTTTAGTTTGACAGCAGCTTTGTTTATTTCATCAAGTTGAAAATGCCACACATCAATTTGCTCTTGACGCTGGTTTCCAATACCTGCTAAGGCTTTTAAGTTTTTATTTACTTTTTTGTACTTACCAAGTAAAGCTTCAAGCTTTGCTTTTTGATTTTCCAAGCCCTCGCCACAAAAACTATCAAGTAAAATCATTTGCTTGCTCGGGTCAAGTAAACTCTGATGTTCGTGTTGACCATGAAGTGCAACAAAAAGAGCGGCTGCCTCTTTTAAAATAGCTGCAGTTACTGTCCGCCCATTAATTCTGCAAACAGATTTTCCACTACTTGCCATAAGCCGCCGCTCCATCATGAGCTGCCCATCTTCATATTCTACACCAATAGTTGTTAAACCATTTTTTACATATTCATTGTTTAAATCAAACTCCACAATACCTTCAACATGAGCAAAGTCAGCCCCTTGGCGAATAAAATCACGCCCAAGCCGCCCACCCAACAAAAAGTTTATTGAGTCAACTAAAATGGACTTTCCCGCTCCTGTTTCGCCGGTCAGGATATTTAAACCATCACTAAAATTTATTTCAACTTCATTTATTAGTGCTACATTTTGAATTTTTAAGTTTGTAATCATTGACCCAATTTCTCCACAATTTCTGCTGCTTTTTCTTCACTTCGTACAACACACATCACAACATCATCACCTGCAACACTGCCTAAAATATCTTTGATTTTCATAGAGTCAAGAGCAAGAGCAACTGCTGCTGCCATTCCGCTTAAAGTGTGAAGTACAAGCATATTTCCTGCATAGTCTACTGAAACAAGACCATCACGAAAAACCCTCGCCATGGGGTCAGAAGTATCACTTACCAAACTTGGTGCAATATATTTTTGCCCATTTGGTGTATTTTTTTTAGAAAGTCCCAGTTCACGAATATCACGGCTTATAGTTGCTTGCGTAGCCTCAAAACCATTTTCTTTAAGCCGGGCTATGAGTTCATCTTGTGTATAAACTTCATATGAATTTATAAGTTGAAGTATCATATTTTGACGGTCTTGTTTCATAGGATTTTCTTCTTTCTTAACGTTTCATAAAAATTTATGGACTCTGTTTTTAAAATTGTTGCCTGGCAGTCTGCTTTTTTTACTAAAATTTTATTGCAGTTTTCATTTTTTACACCATCAATTACAACCGGTGAAACCGGATTTGAATGTATACTTACTTTATCACTGGCTGAAAGAACAAGAGGACGAGCACTTAAACTGTGGGGGCAAACCGGAGTTAGTACCATCATTTGACCACCGGGGGTCAAAATTGGACCCCCTGCCGACAAATTTAATGCAGTTGAACCGGTTGGAGTTGAAACCAAAACCCCATCCGCACGGATATCATCAATATGCTCATCATTTATATAAACCGAAAAAGTACGAAGCTTGCCATATCCACCAAAGTAAACTTCGTTTAAAGCAATATGATTTTTGTATCCACTTGAAGCAGAAAGCATCATACGCTTTTCAGAAATAAAATCCCCTTTTATCAACTTTTCCAAAGCTTCATTTAGATGCTCTTTTTCAACAGCAGTTAAAAAACCTAGATTGCCTAAGTTTATCCCAAGCATTGGTATATCATAAACCGCTGCAAATTGAGCTGTCCTAAGCATTGTACCATCGCCCCCAAGCACAATAAAAAGAGAGCAGATACTTAGTTCTTTTAAAATTTTTGCCCTTATTCCTTTATACTCTAAAAACAACTTGGCTTCACTAGCATAAAAATATGTTAAATCCTTTTTTGTGTTTGCAACAATTCCAACGGATGTAAGCATTTATCCTATACGACGAAGAGCACGTTCGTTTACTGTATAGTCAGCATTATCCACCCAATTAGTAAGCATATCTACAAACGCAGCTTCACGCCTACTCCTTGTAAATTGCTCACGGAAAGATTCTTCCATTTCTTCATGAGTAGCATCAATACGCTCATACATTTCTACAAGAAAAAACAATCCATTGCCCATGATAATACGAGAAACTTCACCTTCTTGAAGTTCTGTTATTGCTTCCCAATCAGCCCAATCTTCTAAAAACTGCATAAGTTCAAAGGCACTGTGTACCAATGTTTCGGCTTCTTCTGTATCAATAATCGAAAGCTCATGAATAAGATTTTCAAAATCTTCTCCGGCAGCCAATCTGTCTTCTGCAAGAATCATATCGTCAAAGTTTTGTGACACGATATAACGTACATAAAATTCTGAATATAAACTTGAGTTTATTTCAATATATTCAGCAAGCCCTTCAGCAAACTCTTCCGGGTTTAGCTCATATGTTGGAACATAATAATCCACTAAGTGAGGTACAAGAAAACTCCATGAACCCATAAGTTCCGCAATACGCTCCATATCTACTCTTGTTCCCGAATCCCCAAAAAACATTGTTGCATTAATTAATGATTCGTCCATTTCTTCTTCTGTCATATAAAAACCTGCATTTTCAGCACGGTCAAGAATCACAAGTGTTGTTACAAGTTCATTTAAAGCAAGTTCATTTGCACCTTCCCCAGGCTCAACTAATGAAGCAAACAAACGCAATTCATCTGTTGGAATACGCTCACCTTGGAATGTTATAATATGCCGTGTTGCAATATTTATAAAAATTGCCCATGCCACTGCTGCAACAATTACAACACCAATTGCAATAAATACAGCAACAATCAGATGTTGCTTTTGTTTTAATTGACGCTCAATTTCCATGTTTCTTTTTTTCCTACTGTTCACTTTCTATATCCTCCTTATTAATGGGGCTCTGCCCCAAGCCTCGCCATTCCGCCAAGCAAATTATCTATTTTAGTAATAATAGAATCAAAGTTTAAGCAATGATTTTTAAACAACTCGTTTCTTGTTCCAACTTGCAAAAATAAATCCGGGAAGGCAAATGGATAAATTTTAGGTGGAGTTTTACCTTCTCTATTTGAAATTAATGTCATTTCACTAATTAGCATTGTGTTAAATCCACCAACTTTTGCACCATCTTCAATTGTAAATATATAATCAAAATCAACAAGCCTGCTTGCAAGCCCTATGTCAACAGGCTTTACAAATCTTGCATTTATTAAAGCCGGGGAATGTCCTTTTTCAATTAACGAGTTTGCAACCTGGCGAGCAGTTTCAAACATTACCCCAACTGAAACTATAGCAATCTTGTCCCCTTCAATCACCTCTTCACTATTTTCAAAATAAATGGGAGGGACTTCCCTTTTTACTGCAATATCCTTTGGATAACGAATAACTACCGGTGCATTACAAGTTAACGCATAATCAAACATTAGCCTAAGCTCTTCACCACTTGAAGGTGCCAAAATAATAAGATTTGGGATATGAGATAGGAACGAAATATCATATATCCCTTGATGTGTTTCACCATCACCAGCAACTGCCCCTCCGTGGTCAACGGCAAAAATCACCGGAAGCTTTTGTATTGCTACGTCATGCAAAACTTGATCATATGCCCGCTGCAAAAAACTTGAATACATTCCAACAACAGGCCGAAGCCCTGCCCTGGCAAGACCTGCTGCAAAAGTTACAGCATGACTTTCAGCAATTCCAACATCAAAAAATCTTTTTGGAAATTTTTCTTTGAACTTTCCAAGACCGGTACCATCCGGCATTGCAGCAGTTATTGCAACGATGTTTTTATTTTCTAAAGCCTTTTCACAAATATAGTCAGAAAAAATATCTGTATAACTTGGCAAACCGGTACTTTTTAAAGGCTTCCCAGTGTTTATACAAAAAGTTCCAATACCATGAAAACTGCTGGGAGAATTTTCAGCCTTGTTATATCCTTTGCCTTTTTTTGTTAAAACATGCAAAAGCACAGGTGTTTTTATATTTTTTACTCTTTCTAAAACATTTAAAAGTGCCTCTATATCATGACCATCTATTGGTCCAATATATTTAAAACCAAGCTCTTCAAACAATACACCCGGCAAAATTGCATGTTTAATTGTTTCTTTTACAGCTTTTATTCCTTTTGAAATAGATTCTCCAACAACAGGAAGCTTGTCCAGAACATTTTGCACATCAACTTTTGCGTCAAGATATCCGCTTGCAGTTCGTATTTGGTTTAAATGTTTTGAAATTGCACCAACGTTTTTGCTAATTGACATGCCATTATCATTTAAAACGACCAAAAGCCCGGTATTTGCTCGTCCAGCGTTGTTAAGTCCTTCATAAGCAAGACCACCGGTCATTGACCCATCACCAATGACTGCA
>Ga0131853_10016895_pt1 | contig 13303 bp, 12 predicted proteins | sample TergutLab28metaG_FD_92764 | JGI IMG/M metagenome (GOLD analysis project Ga0131853, IMG submission 92764) | Labiotermes labralis P1 segment gut microbial communities from Petit-Saut dam, French Guiana - Lab288 P1 (version 2) (version 2) | ecosystem: Host-associated > Arthropoda: Insects >...
AATACTTAAAAAAATTTTAAAATTGAAGTTTAATTTTTTTTACTGCGAGGTTTTGCTTGGTAAGGTTTTGGGGAAGTAAAGCCCCCCCCCCCCCCCCCAAATAGACACTACATATTAGTGACACTGGTAGTATCACAAATCCCATGGTCACTAAATTAATATGAAGTGAATAATTTAGGCACATATTTATTATTGATACAGACACACTTCGGGGACAGCAGTAGCACAGTGGTTAAGGTGCTGTGCTACAAATCGGAAGATCGCTGGTTCGATCCCAGCTGGTGTCAGTGGATTTTTCATTGACATAAAGTCCTTCTGATCGCACTATGGCCCTGGGGTTGACTCAGCCTCTAACAGAAATGAGTACCAGGAGTATTTCCTGGGGGTAAAGGCGGCCGGTGCGTAAGGCTGACAACCTATCACCATCCTGTGCCATTGTCACAAAATGTAGGAAACTTAACTTCCTGGAACCCTCTGGGCCTATCCAGGCCTGTAACGGGACTGATTTACCTTTTTACAGACATACTTCAACACTACACCATCTGTCACCTGTACTCTAATGCCTCAGCTGAACCCCACAGCTAAGATTGTTCTATGTTTTCTAACTGCAATGTTTCCCTCCTCTCTTGCACTCTTCTGACTGACATTTCACTCCTTCCCACAATACCATATGGAAAGAAACAACGCCCCAAACACTGGTCATTGTGCCAAAGTCTTACTTACTTACTCCATGGTGCAGAGTCCCTCTTGAGAAGCTAACTGGTTTGCAGCTAGTCAAGAAATTTCACGGAACCCGAAGGTTCAATACCGCACTCACAAGCATCCGCCACCTGCCTCTATCCTGGGCCAGCCCAATTCAGTCCATATACCCACATCCCACCTTCTGGAGATCCATCCTAATATTATCCACCCATCTACGCCTAGGCCTCCCCTGTGGTCTCTTTCCCTCCAGCTTCCCCACCAAGACCCTATACACCCCCCTCTCCTCACGCATACATGCCACATGCCCAGTCCTTCTCATTCTTCTAGATTTTATCACCCGCACAATATTGAGTGAGGAGTACAGGTCATTTAGCTCCTCGTTATGCAATCTCCTCCATTCTCACGCTACCTCGTCCCTCCTAGGTCCAAATATTCTCCTCAACACCATATTCCCAAACACCCTCAGCTTCCTTTCTTCCCTCAATGTCAGTGACCAAGTTTCACACCCATACAAAACAACCAGCAAAATTATAGTTCTATATATCTTAATCTTTAAATTTTTGGCTAGCAACCTAGGAGACAAAGGTTCTGCACCGAATGATAGCAAGCATTTCCTGACCTCAATCTGCTCTTAATTTCTTCCGCAATAGAATTTTGATTTGTTAAAATTGTTCCCAAGTATTTAAACTCTTCCACCCTCTCGAAGGTACTATTATCAATCCTGACACTGTGATTTTGTCCTGCATTCTGATCTCGAGACCTGACCATGTATTTAGTTTTATCAGCACTTACTTCCAGTCCAATCTCCCTAGTAGCAGCTACTAAAGCTTCTGCGTTTTCCTTTACCGTATGTATACTTCTTCCCAGTATATTAACATCGTCGGCATAAGCCAGAAGCTGATGTGTACCATTTAGTTTCAAGCCATCCTGGTTTACCTGAGCCCTCCTAATGGCGCACTCTAAAGCAAACTTAAAAAGCAGTGGCAAAAGAGCGTCTACTTGTTTCAAACCATTCCTAATAGGGAACCTGTCAAACACATACTCGCCTACCCGGACTCTGCTACGAGGGGTGTTCAATAATTTATCTACCTAAGCATGAAAGAAGGCAATGAGCAGATTGAAACAAGTCTGTGCATGTTGGGACATGTCTTGAGGTGTCACATATGCAGCCTCAGCTCAGTGCGACTCTGTCAGAGTGACAGCATGTCAAGTGAACCTGTGAGTGAAGTTTCTAAGAAACTTCTCGATTTGGAGCAAAGATCAGTTATAAAATTTCTTACTAAAGAAGGTAAGAAGCCAAAAGAGATACTTGAACGCATGGTGGCAGTTTATGGGGAGTCTGCCCCTTCTTACTACAAAGGGAAATTTTGGAGTAAAACAATTTAAGTGGGGAAGATAGTCGACTGAAGATGACCCTCACACTGGGCGTCCCATGGATGCGACTTCTGAAGAAATGTGCCAGAAATTGGAAAGTTTGATTTTGGCAGATAGGCGAATGAAGGTGTCGAGATTAGCGGAAGAGACAGGCATCTCAGCAGAAGCAGTTTGGGCCATTATTCATGAAAAGCTGGACATGTCCAAGGTCAGTGCAAGATGGGTCCCAAGAATACTGAGTCCTTTTTGGAAGGACATTCGTCGCCAGTACTGTCAAGAGAACTTGGAGCTGCTCACTGAGGATCCGGAACATTTTTTTCAACGTTTGGTGACAGGAGACGAGACTTGGGTATATCACAGTCCAAAATGGAGTCCATGCAATGGAAGCACAAGACTTCCCCCACCCCCAAATTTTAGGGTTGAAAAATTTGCTGGCAAAGTCATGGCAACTATTTTTTGGGATAAGAAAGGACTTCTGCTTTTAGAATTCATGCCACAGAAGACTACCATAACTGGACAGACCTATGCTAACACAATTACCGCTTTGCGAGAGGCCGTCAAAGAGAATAGGCGAGGAAAGCTCTCAGCAGGCGTGCTGCTCCTTCATGACAACGCGCCAGTGCATATGTCTGCAAAATCTCAAGCTGCCAATCAGCAATGTGGGTTCCAACAGCTAAATCACCACCCCACAGTCCAGACCTAGCTCCCTTGGATTATTTTCTATTCCGAGTTATGAAAAAATTTCTTCGGGGTAAACGATTTTCAAGTGATGAAGAAGTCAAGGATGCAGTCACGACCTGGTTTGAAGAGCAGTCAAAAGATTTTTTTTCCAGGGGGATAAAGTCATTGCAACAAAAGTGGGTGAAGTGTATTGAGTTATTAGGGGACTACATTGAAAAATAAAAAAAAAAATTTTTTTGTGATAAGTTGTTTCTTTCTTACTCAGGTAGATAAATTATTGAACACCCCTCGTATATGTTTCAGTCAGACTCATCTTAATTAACCTTACAAGTTTCCTAGAGATATCAGACTCAAGGAGAATCTTATATAAGACCTCTCTCCTAACTAACTCATAAGCCTTCTTGAAGTCTATAAAGAGTCTACCTCTGATAAGTCATTTTCAGGTAAGACATCCCTGTTGTGTTCAATAATCAATAGAATATATACAATTGAACAGTCTAAAACAACTTTTTATTAAGTAATTACAATTAAAAGATAATTAAATCATTTTTAACAGCAACATGTTTCAGCTCCTCTTATAAAGCCATCTTCAGGTTGAGCCCTAAAAAAGTGTTATATACAATCAGCAATGCTACTCTATAAAGCATTGCTAATTGTATATAAAAAGGTAAAGCAGTCCCGTTACAGGCCTGGAGTGGCCCTGAGGGTTCCAGAAAGTTAAGGTTCCCAGATTTCATGACAACGGCACAGGATGGTGGTAAAGTTGTCAGCCTTACGCACCGGCTGCCTTTACCCCCAGTAAACGCTCCTGGAACTCATTTCTGTCAGAGGCTGAGTCGACCCCAGGGTCATAGTGCGATCGGAAGGGTTTTGTCAATGAAAAATTCCAATGACACCAGCTGGGATCAAACCAGCAAACTTCTGATTCGTAGCACAGCACCTTAACCACTGCGCCACTGCGGTCCCCTATTGCTAATTGTACATAACACTGTAATCTGTAACTGCCACATTAAGGCTGTACACCGATGGATTATTTTCTTGTATTAAATACTGGCAGTTGTGGCAGAGGTAACAGTAGTAATAACTGTAATAGTAACAGCAATAGTGGTAGTAGTTGCAGTTGTTTACTACCACCACCACCACCACCACCACCACACTCACGATGACAATGACAATGCCTAAGTTACCCCAGGACCATAGAATATAAAATTCAGTTAAGTGTCACATTATGCATTCACCTGTCTCAACACAGTGTCAAATGAGAAGGGAAGTTGGTTTTGGAAGGCAATTAGCTAATCATTTTCATTGAGTTGACAGTGGTTCCTTTTAGGCACTTTTCCCGTCTGCCTCCTACAGGAAACAAATGAAACAATGAAAAATCCTGCAAGGATAGCAATTAATGCAATTGCAATTCAAAATGAGCACCTTCTGAATACAGGTTTACAGCATCAATGCTACAACAACCTGTTCTGTAAGGAACGGACTGCAGGTTACTAATATCGCACCAATTGCATTCCAACCATTTCCGGCACCTTTACCTTCAACTTGACAATAAACATGGAGGGAGTATTTTCCTCCAAAAAGCTTGTTCTTATCTGACAAACTACACCATCACACCCCATAAAACTGCATTCTTAACACATTGCCGTCGGCTCACGCAGAAATGCGTGATTGCTCACCCATGCGTTGTTGACGGGCCCTACATTTCTGCGTTTTCTTACACGACGTCCAACACGCGCGTTTTCGAGCTGGTCTGACACACTGATTGCTTCAAGGTCATCGTCAGCTACATGCAGGATGTTTGGATCTCAAGTTACAAGCAGACAGACGCTCTTGAACCTTATTTTAGAACGATAAGACTGCAAAATGTTATGGGAATGAACATTAAAAGCGTTTAAAACGTCCGGTCACCAGGGGGTATTTAATTAAAAGACCAGCCCGAAAGCAATGTGTTAATACATTACTGCTGTTATCACTTCAGATCTTACAAGAGATTATCAATCATGAGAGTATAAAAAAGGTTACAAATTGTAAATGTACAGCAAAGTTGTTGTGACCTTCTTCAAGGTACTCGCCTAAAATGACCATAAAGCATTATGACAATATGAATCAGGATAGCAGGAATGTCACAGTGATTCAAACTGGGTACTTCTACACACAGCTCATCTGTGTAAAAGTTGTGCTATGACCAAACAATTACACTGACACTTACGCTTCCTGGAATCCCCCTTTCAATTTCTTCTGGCGAAGTGCTTCTCCTAGCTGACTGTTGGGGAGGCGCATTAACATTTCGGCGCATTTTGACTGATATGAAAATTTACCTAAGAAGTAACCCATAATGGCTGCTACCGTGACTTTGGGAGTTGCACCCCATCGTGAGTGTGACTTCAGATAGCCTGCAACACAGCAGCCAAGTTTCATACATGTAATTTGACGGTGAACTATGAACTATGTCATTTTTCTCTGACAGTAGTAAATCCTCCTCTAAAGGAGGTGGCAACAGATGAAGTTACAAGTAAAACTGGATAACAAAAAAGGTTTGGTAGGTTGCATTATGCAAGAAACGCGTAAACAAACTTCACCATTTTACAACGAAATTCCCTGCATCATCCACTTCATAGACAAAGCTCAAAGTGTGAACATGTTATAAAAATGGTGGTGGCAGTTTTTAACTCCAACAGTGAAGACCTAAATCATTTCCATTTCAAATCCTTCATATCACAAACTGACGATGATTAAGGGAATATCTTGCAATACATATATGTGTGTGATGGATGGCTTAGTCATGGGACAGTTTTCAAGCATTCTTTATCGCCGCGGCTGAGAGAGGCAATGCTCTGGCTGCACTCAGTAATGAAAAGTGGCTTGGGATTTGGTACTGATGTGTGGTAATAGCCATAACTTAAATACCAAACTTCAAGGTCAACATACTCATTTACGGTGTAACATGAAGCTTAAACATTTTGGAAACAGGTGGAAAATGTTACTTCTGTCAGTTTTCTTCCTTTGATTTGTTTCATAAAAATGCACCAGTACGTGTTCCTTTGCAAAGTGTTTGCGTACGGGAGATAATTTATTTCTTTGCAGAGAATTTTGAAATGAAATTCAGTCACTTGTGAAGCCATGCTGCTATATCAACACCACCTAATTTTTCTCTGCAAAATAAACTGCAACCTAACCTAACCTAACCCAAACATAAAACACCAACAGGCCTATGAAATGGGTGGAGAGGGCAAATGCACACATAGCAAAACAAAAATAACCACACACAGCAGTAACGGTTCCATAAAGGTCACAGCCTAAAACTCTCAAGAGATAAAACAACACATCAAACAATAATCCTTTCCTTCAAAATGAAATTAAATAAAAAAAAGCTAATTACCACATACACAGAGTAACAACCAAAGCCATAAAATGTGAACCCTTTCAAAGACTGTTTTGTCAGATGCCATGCCCCATAATGAGAAATAAACAAACACAAACTCAACATTACAATAAACTTCCTAGTATGTGTGCACCTGCCGTGTTTCAAGTACATAAGTGGGTGAACAAGTGTTCATATAATTACCAGGACAAAACACAGATTTTTTTATTATTAATTAACTGTATTGAATTAAACACTTAAATGACAATTCTTGGTAGCTTGTTGTTTGACTGTAGTCAATCCTATGTTACTTTGTGTGACACAAAATTGTTTCTTAACTACTGAACATACAATAGTTTCCTAACAAAATGGCAGTAAATGACAACTGCCTCATGCAGCTCACTATTGTTACACTTCTGTTATATGTGAAGGTTCTTGCACATGTTATCTTCACTATTAGAGAAAACTGTACACATATATCTATTATCACCTTTACAGTGGGTTGAGAACAAAGAAACACTTCTGCCTCTTGTGGATAGAACATACGCCGTTGTTGTTTGCTTGTTCCTTCATGAACTCAAATGTTGCAGTTTGTCTCCTTGTGAGAACTATTACTAAATGTTACAGAAAACACATCACTTTCCTGCCCTGTGCAGTATTTATTTACCCTTGTTAATTCTGAGCTACATGCTGTTGCATCTAAGTAGCCAAGCCCGAGTGTGGGAACTCACTTTAACGTGACTTATGCATGGAGGCTTAGGTCGCACTGAAGTTATGCTGTGTGCCTATCACACAAAAAAGTGATGTGGCTCACTCACATACGCGTGAGAACACGGGTGTGAACTAGTTCATACTGGTTAGATTCAGTCCTTTGGTCAAACAACTTACTTTGTGATGCATCAGCTGGGACATGTGAGGCTGTATTTCATTAGGTGGTGCAAGTACATTACAGTACAGCACAGCACACGCAAATCAAATGAAACTCAAAATAATAAGTGAACAATTAACACGAAATTTTGCCCCTACATTTACAATGTGTGGAAATTGGACCTACCTTTGCTGTGCAACAGACTGAACACTTGGTCACATTCTTAAGGGCATGCATGAAGTGACTGTTAGTGTCACCAGGTCTGTCACCTATCCACTGTCTACATGGAACAGTATGACTCCCACTGGACCATTTTCTGTCCGATTTTATATTTTGGATGTTCACTGAAATTTTTTTATTAAAACTGGACAAAGTAACAGGCACTGTACATGAAGACCTACGTACCTGGACATGATTCTTGCTGTGTTTGGTCTTTTTGATTGAGACATTCTGTGTTTACTGTCAGGTATGCACTGAGGCTGAAGAAAATTTGGGCGTCTCAATGTAGGTCAGCATGATCTGTAGGCTGCTGTTTCCATAATACTGATTATAATCAATTATAAACCTCCTGCTAAGGTGTAGCCAGGCTCATAATGTGTGTTGTGTAAAATGTGCAAGACCCAATTTCAAAATCCTGCATCCCCAGTGTACTTCTTATAAATAAATTTAAAATCTGGGAACAATAAGAGAGTGAATGTGCCAGATGTGCTCCATGGGCATTTTTAAATGTCACTTCATATCACATCACATCATGCAAGTGAACAATGGAGATTCTTAAGTTTGTTTAATTTCATACGCGATTTCCTTTTCCCATGTATGTGTGCTACCACATACACAGTGCGATCCATAAGTTCTAGGATTGATTTTTTTTTTAAATAACAGAACTAGAGCAATCTATTGGCCAACCCACTAAGTAGTATGACTTAACACCTGTTCACACACCGAGTTTCGCTTGTTTATCTTCGACAGTGTACAATTTATAACTTGTCTTGTAATGCCAGTTTTCTCTATGTCATGGATGGCAGAAATGAACAGTGAGTTGCCATACAATTTTGTTTCAAAGTCAGTCTACCTGCGACAGAAACACTAGTATTGGTGCAAAACGCTTATGGGAATGAGGCTCTGAACCAATCCAATGTTTTTAGGTGGTATTCAGGATTTCAAGACGGAAGGGAGCTGGTGGAAGATGACGAGAGAGGTGGCTTTCCAAAATCAACTCAAACTGAGGTAAACATTGCTGCTGTTGCTGATTTGGTCAAAAAATGACCGTCGAATCACATCAAGAATGATAGCAGAATCTTTGAACATCCCCAAGACTGTAGTTCCTCGGATTCTGAAAGAGGATTTGGGAAAGAGAAAGTTGTGTGCACGTTTTGTTCCACACTCCTTGACGCCTGAGCAAAGGGAAGATCGAGTCACATCTTGCCAAGACATTATCGTGATGGCAGATGCAGATAAAAATTTTTCAACAAAATTATTACGGGAGACGAGACCTGGTGTTTTGCCTATGACCCAGAAACAAAGTGACAGAGTTCTGAATGGGTTGGTGAGACATCCTCTCCACCAAAGAAACTGAAATTCCAAAGGTCTCACATCAAGACCATGTTGACAATTTTTTCGACTCTCACTGCGCAGTGCACAAAGAATTTGTACCAGAGGGAAAAACAGTAAATGCAGAATTTTATAAAGGAGAAATGGATCACCGCCTGAAAGGCATTCAATGAGTTCGCCCAGCAGCGTTCTGCTCTCGAGATTTTTTCTTGTTGCACGAAAATGCGCCCGCCCACAAAGCTGCAAGTGTTTGCCAATTTTTAACCAAAAAAAATGTTACAACCCTTTATCACCCCCCGTACTCTCCAGATTTATCTCTGCTAGACTATTTTCTGTTCCCCAAGTTGAAAATGAAATTAAAATGACTCAACTTTGCAGGTGTTGCCAAGATCCAAGAAGCCATAACTGATGAATTAAAGAAGGTCCAAAAAGAGGAATTTTCGGCAGCTTTTCAGAAACTGTATGACTGCGCAAAAGCCTGTATATATGCCAATGGAGCTTTTTTTAATTAAAAAAAAAAAAAAGGTGTCTTCCTCATGTGTCTTCGATTTTTAATAAAATCAGTCCTAAAACTTTTGGACCACACTGTGTACTCTTGGTAAATTTCATACTCAGATATTTTTGTTAAAAGATTTCTCATCCTTTGTAGAATGAAAAGGGAGGAGAAAACATATTTAACTTTTACTGCAATAAATTTTCTTTACTTAATTACTGTGTACCATAAGGTTCATATTTCAGCCCTGTAAATTCAGTGTACTCACCACAATAACCCCAAGCCTCCATTCGCCTATATAAGGTAAACACAGACAGACAGACAGAGTGAGAGAGTGGGGAGACAGATAGACAAACAGAAGGTCACTGCATTAGAAGAGCAATGGTTGGAGTGGTATTTCCCCCTGCATACAGCCCAGATTTTTGACTAATTTACTTCAACTAAAGTCCTTCAACGGAAAGAAACTAAATGACAAAGATATACATTGCTAGCGAAATGGCAAGTTGTTCAATACTTGCGTAGCATGCAGCAATTCATTTGCTAAGATCATGGGCTTCAGGAAAGTGACTACATGTAGTTCTGCCAACATACACCTACTTACCACGCCATACGGCGCCACATCCCACAATGTCATACACATGACAACTTCAAATGAACACAAAAAAGATTTTGCTTCAGTTAACTTTCCCCTGTATTTTGACAACTCTGTTTACCAAAGAGATGAAAAACATTGAAACCCATTTTAATAAACCCACCTGACCGAACTCCGTAATAAGTTCCAACACCCAAGATGGTTGCCAATGGAAGGCAGCGCTGGTAGAAACTATCACGATTGCACTGTCTTAGCACCCGCATCTCCTCATTTGAAAAGCGATAGGACTGAAAAAAAAAATCAAATTGCAGCTCTGTCACACTTTGTATACAGCATACATAACATCAGCATTAAGATTACAGTCTGCCATGATTGGCAGCATATACTAACACTTCAGACAAACCTTCTATTTAAATAACACGGCACTGCTTCAATGATGTGAAAACCTTGAACATATACCTACATTAAAATCATGGCTGATGTTAACCTTTAGACGCCTAACGTCAACTATAGTTGATGTACCGCACCGCTAACCTCCAAAGTTGCATTTTATATATTTATTCAACAAATATAGGTACCGAATATTTTAAACATGGTGTATAATCTCCATTTTTTTTCTCTTCAAAATACAGTTTTATTTCATAATTCTAATGTATTTGGTTCCTGTATTATTCACATTTTATATACAGGGTGTGCTAAAATTAAAAAAAATAATTATGGCACCAAAAGGTTAATGTTAAAAAGTTCCAACATTTTTCATTTTGTTCAAAGAGAAAATACCTGATTTCTCATCCTCTGCAGAATCCAAAACAGAGGACAAAGACATACCAGTTTTCCTCACCTAATAATGGAATGGTAATTAAACCAAGAGCAATGATACGAATAGGGCATTTAGCCCTTTCTCTGGCTGTGGAGGGCTTTTTAAATGCCACCAATATTCTAGCAAGCATTTTAAAAAAAAATGAGTCAAATATGATGGCAAATGTAAAATTATCCATTTTACATCAATGCAATTACAAGTTAATAACAGGGTTTCTGAAGGAAATGTCTGAATATCTGCCTGGAATAATATCAAACTCTTGTGTGCCTGTTTAGTACTTTTTCTCTGTGTGGTATTTGTCAAAACATAGAGTTTTTTTTTTTTAAATGCCACACTGCAAATTGAACACACAACACTGGTTCCTTTTCTCTATTTTATGCTGAGCAAACTCTAAATTTTCCCTCAGCTGTACCTTTCTTTTTCACTCAGAGGCACATATACCATGTTATGGATTTTGAGGCCACCCTGTAGATGGTCAACTACATCTGCCACCGGCAGTTGTTTGCATGAAGGTTCTGTCAGTGCTGTTGATGTTGAGGCTAGTGATTCACCTTCTGTGCTCTGATTGTCACTTTCCCTCTGTGCTGGCTGTGTCATTTTCTTAACACAGTCACGTATTAACCCTTTGACACTGGACTTAAATCTCTGACACCGGAATTAAATCCCCCCCCCCCCCGACCCCTTTAGTGGTCATTCAGCTATTTAAAGGGCTCACTGTGCAACATATATACATGTCGTTCAGCGGCTAAGGGTTAAGCTCTCAAAGGCATAGCCCTTGCCCTTTTAATTCTGGTTTGTAATGTATTTTTGAAACAATACAGAACTAGGCAGCAATCTGTTGCCAAAACAACAGAAATCCCTCTGTCCATTTCTCAGGTTATCTGCAGTATGTGCAATAATGCATAATTAGGTCTGCCCTATCCATGCCTTGCATAAATATATTACAGCCATCATTTACTTTCTGGGTTCATGTTTTCACCATTCCAGTTTTTTTCTTGTCTCCAAAATCTTTCCTGTGTGAAAGGCTGAAATAAGCTTTACAACTTACTTATCCATCCCTACTTGTAAAAGAACTTGGCATTTACACAAGTATGTGCACTCTTTTTTTTCAGATATTTGATATCTTCTTTCATTTCCTTCATTTCAAGTTATGTTGAAGGACTTACTACTCACAAGATAAAAACCTGGTGGTGGATCATTCTCGTGGCCCCATGCTCCCAATATATCATGCCTTTAGATTTTGTCCTGTAGAGATGTGTCACGGATTATGTTTAAAGAAATGCTATGGACGACACTGCAACCCTTCACACAATAATTGAAGCAATCCAAAGCTCAGCAAGGGAAAGTTGACCAGTACATAGGCAGCACTGGTCTATAGGCTTCATATGATCAGGGCCACTAAAGATTCCAATGTTGAAGTCAAATGAATTACAAATGTACTTTTTGAGAGAAGGAACAATTTACAAAAGACTGCATATTTCTGTTGGGGGTTATCATGTAATAAACTGTTAAAAATACAAACAGAAGTGTTGTGGACACACTGTATCAGAGGTTTATGGTCATGAAGAGTCTTTTATTCATGCACAGATGAAGATTTTGAAGGCCTGTGTTGAGTCACTGAGTTGCACGAACAACCAAAACACAGACAAATGTAAATGCAGTATTTGAAAGAGCCAAAACTATGAATGCATTATATCATTTACTATACTAGAGAACCACATCAGTCAGCTGTCTAAGCAAGGAAGTTGTGTTCAAGGTTGGAAATTTCTCCATGTGTAGTGAAGATTTCACAATCATATGTTCAGTCCTGCAGGATGGCAGGTAGCAGGGCAATCCCATGCAGCACAGTGTTAAAACATGCCTATGCCAGGGCAAGGGTGGCATCAATTTGGCATTATATCATGGCAGCACCAGGGAAAGAGTTAGTACGTTATACCTATTTTATGAAGTATATCCCAAATACTGTGTGTATTAACCCACACTGGCCATGCATTGCATTCTTATGACAAATCGCATGCGAAGTCCAGCTACAAAACTGTGCATTCTTTAGATGGCAATACTGTTGCCCTTGAATTAAAATCACCACCCTGTAAAAAAAGAAACCTGAGATTCCCAGATGACAGCAATTACACCTACCTCAAACAAATGACTGGTCTACTCTAAAGCAGCAGAGCCTCTTCCTGTGTTTCTCATAGTCATGTTTTTACTAACCTTCATTCAGTAACACACTGGAATTACTTATCCACTGAAACGTACTTTATCAGAATGGTAAAGAATAATATACATGCTCTTTACTCTTACTGACTTTGAAATTACTCACACCTTCACACCATGGAATGTTAGGGCTGCCAACATATGATGAAAATTCAAAATCAAGTTACAGTGATCTACATGGACCCACATGATAAAACAGAAAGAATGCATCCAGCAACTTTACACTACCAGTTTTGATGACACAATGTTACATACAGAAGTTATGCTTAGAGATTCCGTGACTGAAATGTTACATTATCAAGCTTCACTTTTACTCAGTGTTTGTTGACACAGTTCTTCCAGCAGTCTTACATTTGTCAGGTGTGACAACACATGCAAAAAAGTATGTACTTCATGGAGGTCAGACATGTCAAAAAACATTTATACCTTCATGGATAGGGTTTGAGGTATCATTCTATTGACACTCAGGGAGGTTATAGGCCGTTCGGAACCTGATGGCACACGGGAGGGGAAGTTTAGGGGAAAGATGCGAATGGAGTGGGTAGCCAGCAGCCTTGCACTGTACGTCGGAACATGGTCTATCCATGGTCTATCCGCTGATCCGCACTGCTCGACTGCCAGCAGTCGACTGAACTGACCCCCCC
>Ga0131853_10016896_pt1 | contig 13303 bp, 10 predicted proteins | sample TergutLab28metaG_FD_92764 | JGI IMG/M metagenome (GOLD analysis project Ga0131853, IMG submission 92764) | Labiotermes labralis P1 segment gut microbial communities from Petit-Saut dam, French Guiana - Lab288 P1 (version 2) (version 2) | ecosystem: Host-associated > Arthropoda: Insects >...
GTGTGTGGTGTGTGTGTGGTGTGTGTGTGTGGTGTGTGTGTGTGTGGTGTGTGTGTGTGTGGTGTGTATGTGGTGTGTGTGGTGTGTGTGTATGTGGTGTGTGTGTGTGTGTGTACGTGGTGTGTGTGTATGTGGTGTGGGGAGTGTGTGTGTGTGTGGTGTGTGTGTGTGTGTGTGTGAGGTGTGTGTGTGTGTGTGTGTGTGTGTGTGTGTGTGGAGGCGCAGACATTCTAGTATATTGCTGATGTATGTAGCAGCAATTCTTTCCAGTGGTGCTCCCTTCATTGAAGAAACATCAGGTTCCCTTAAATGTAGATTTGTACACAGGGGAATAATTTTAAATTTCCGTCCGATTTACTATTTCGTCTAACGTAATTGCATACTATCACATTACGAAATTCAAAGCATCATTGAAAGCTGAACTTAGCAAGGAATTAATATTCTTCTTAATGTTAAAACATATATCTACGCATACAGGTAAGGCTCACAGTCTTCAAGAGATTATTCCTACTGCAAAAGTGTCAACAGTCTTCAATACATGAAAGAATATTTTGTGGGTTATTTAATGACGCTGTCAGTATCGAACACTGCACAGCTCTGAGTGGTAGGGTGACTGATTGATTCATGAGGGGCTTCCAAGGATACGGAGCCAAAGGGTCGTCGCCATATCAAGGTAAGATACCTGGAACTTGCGGGGAGTGTCTGAAAAAAACAATAAGATCTCCCAAACAGAACAGACGTTGTCCTGGCCTAGATTCGTACCATGTACCTCGCAAATATAATCCAGACTCCTAGCAGCTACACCAGCCTGCTCAGTCACACCGAACAGAGAATATCCAACGTAGGTGAAATCATTTTACACTCAGCCACTCGAGACAGAAAAGTCTGTACTGATGACATCTCCTAATACTTATTTCAGGCTCATACACAGCCGGTTATGGGATTAATTACTTTATTTATATATTTAAATATACATTTACATAAAATTACCCAGCCCATCCAAGTGGCCGCGCGGTCTAAGGTGTGGGTCTAAGGTCGCTCGTTTGTTATTGCGAGTTCGACTCTCGCCGGGGACATGGATGTCTGTCTCTTGTAAGTGTTGTGTATTGTAGTGTACGATGAAATCTCTGCCTCGGACTGGTCATTCATCCAGAGGAGTACTACCGAGTGTGGTGTGTCTTCAGTGCGATCGAGGAACCTCATAGAGAAGGCCTAGGCGCTCTAGAGCTGTCGATCTATGAGAAAAAATTATTGATTAACCAACGATAAGGTCAGTACATCAAAACAAAGCGTCGAATGTCACGACTACCTGTGTATAAGAGATAGAACACAGTATGAAAGGAAACGGTACAGACATAATTGAGGCACTAGCCCGGTATTCACCCTAACGAAGCTAAGAAATATCATGGATAGTGTCCGAAGATAGGCAGTGGCACAGCAGAGAACATAACGGGGAACGCAACCAAAACAAATAAAAAAAGTTACAGCTTCAGCAAACTCGCCTATGGTTTTAACGTTAACATCTGTTCAGAAACATCTGTACAATCCAAATGGCTCAGCAGCCTGTTGTCACTGATATACTGGGGTGACTGCAGATACGAAAGTGTTTGATGTATCATTTTTCCTTTCATACGCAATTCGTTTACGCTGTTTTATGCCGGCATGACAATGACCTAATCTTGACACACTTGTAACACTACGTTTAACACGTGGACTTGCATCTTGATATCATCGCTGTGGACTATAAATCATATTCGTCACAGGGAAGTACAAGGGGACCATAAGTGCGGTCGAGGTCACCAGGTATGGCAGCTACAATCTCACTTTTGTATTGTAGATTAAGTAAAATCTTCAGCAGAAGTGGGGATAACTATAACTATAACTACAGGCGTAGTTAGACGATGGCCGTAATAGTTCTATTGATTAAAAACCGCCAAGGTAAAATGCCAGTCCCCCACTTCTCCCCCTGCAGTAGATATTTCAATGCAACAATATTTCAAAACTGTGTGTGTGTGTGTGTGTGTGTGTGTATATATATAGTTGACACCCACAAGCCACACACGTAACAGTGACTCTAGATATGTGGGAACTGTAACATCGTTTATCAGTTGTTAAGTGCTGAACTTCGTGTATTTAAGCAAAATGCTGTGTCGTCAAGCTGCAGTGTGTGTGCAGATCGCCATTTTCACCGTTGTACACTACAGTACTTACGCAATACCTCAAACAGTAAGTCAAAGCAGAAAGTAGATCTGTTTCAGCTGTGAATTCCGACAGATTTATATTGATCACATTATCATGCTGCTTACGTTACGCGGAAAATGTTTCTTGAAACTTTCTTTCTCGGCCTAAGACACAGCAGAAAATCGCACTGCGTATCTTCCAACTACCAGTCAATTTGCTCTTTGATTCCAATCTTACACTCCCAGAAGTTACGCCCAATATCCAGTCCATTACAGTATTGTCTATGTACTAACATAGTTACAAAAAACAAATAACCCATACAAATGTGGCATTTAAATGAAACGCAAATATATGCGGAAAGACCGAATTTGTCTCTCTGAATTTTTTTTCCGGTAGTACTCATCATGTTTCGAAAAAACGTGCCAATGGAATATACGTCACATATAGTCGAGTAATTCAAATTTGGTTCGTTTCCGTTCAATACAGCTCATTATTATTATTATTATTATAAGTAGTTGTACTACTACAACTACTACTATTATTAGTAGTAGTAGTAGTATTAGTAGCAGTAGTAGTAGTAGTAGTAGTATAGTTCACAACGCAGTCAATAATCCACTCCTAATGACATTTAATTCATCCATAAACAAGTATATACATAAATACATACATAACATATACATAATATCAGCAATTTAGAACTTCGTTAATAAGACATTTCTCGCTCAGTCCATATAGCCATGCACCAAATAATCAGACGGTAAGAAATAAAGAAATGGGAGAGAAGTGGATGGAAGTGGCCATGGCATACTTTAAGTTACCTTCCCGCCATTTACGAAATTTCAGGTTCTCACAGCGGTGTTGTTGACAATGCTGGTCTTCTGGGACGTGGGGCTGTGTCGTAGGGCGAGTAGTTACCAGCGTTTCGAAGTATCGAATTCCCCTCGGACTGTTTGACTCTGAAGATGAAGAAACCAAGACCTATCAAAACGTCGGAAATCACTCACTCCATGGAAGAGCGTCACGTCGTAGAAGACCTATTTTCCATATCGGCATGCTCCTGTACAGACTGAGAAAAACTATAAAAAGCCTCAGAATATTCTTTGTCCTGCTCTAGATTCGAACCACGCACCTACAGAATATAAGTTACAGTTACAGACACTCCCGACTGATCGAAACTTACGCGGTCTCGTAATTGAATTCCCTCAAAAACGGCTCGTCTGAGGCTATACTGTTAGGCGAATCATTAAGATCAGTTTTAATCTACAGAAATCAAGAATGCAGGTCAACATACCCTCGGAAAAATAAAACGCCCCGTGTCGAAACATTAACAACAGGCCTTTATTTTGAAAAAAACCAATGAAATATTATTAATTTACATTGTAGTGTTCCTTCAGCATTACCTTACAAAATCAGTGTCCTGAAAACGGTGAGCGTACCGTTACGTTTGGGTCATCTAATATGTACAGCAGTCTTTACACAATCAAGTTTCGTTTTTTAACACCAGCTTACAAATTTGACTCATTTTTTAAAAAGTTTGTGTGTCAACATAGCGGTCACGCTCTACATTTGTGCTCCGGAGACATCTGTTCCCATTTCCGACTACGTTAGGCACTATGTTGCCGGCTATACTGCCAGCTATATTGCAGGTTTCTGGGTGGATTGTATCAGCCAGTCCCTTCAAAATACCCATAACAGCCTCCTTCCAAATCCTTACCTCATCACTCTTCATATGAATCTTTCTACCTTCAGACGGAACATGCAAATATCAAGCGGTAGCGCCTCTGAATTTAATAATTCAGTGCCCTTTCCGAGTCTCGCCCTGGAAATAGCACATCCTGCTTATAACATTCCACAAATTTCTAAATAACGCAATTTAGTTTATGAAAAATGAAAGTATCTTAAATCAAAAAGATGGAGATTTGTGTTACAAACATAAATTTTAAAAGCTTAAGTACAGGGCAGCGGTTTCCAAATTTTATAACCTAAAATGGTGAACGCTCAGCCCCTTCTTTAAATTTGTATCTGTACCTAGGTATAACGGCCAATTTTATCCATTTTTCATCTCAAAATGTTCAATTGTCACAATTATTAATTTTACGTAATTATTCTTCTGCTGGAAACCTCGCGGCACATCAGTGTGACGCGGCACAGGGGTTGCGAACAACTGAAATAATCCTTGCAGAATGTGTACAATGAGCTTGCAAAATGAGGTTACCAGACTCCTGTGACACTGTACAAGCAAACATAATTACGCCGCTTACAAGCTCCAGTACTCTGAAGGCCTCGCGTCTATTTATATGGCATTACGGGCCAATGCGGTCAGGATCTTGGGATTTCGGCTTCCTGAAACTTTTCTCCCAATATCTGGTATTATTAATCTGCTTGAATGGGAGATGGTCCCGTTGCAAGGTTTCCTGATACAAAAAATAACAGAAAAACAAAAAATGTAGGCATACACCCACGTCTCCTGTGGAATTTGAATCCCAAATTCCAGTTCGAGAGGTAGAAGGAAGTACACGCCTCGTATCGCGAGGCCAGCGTAACTGACAGTTTGCTACAATTGAGGTAGCAGGGATATTCAATAAATAAATTTCACCAAATCTTACAAATTAAATCTGATATCGTTACAGTGCTAAACGTGGCTTCTTTATTTCAATACTTTATCGTAACTTTACAAAATAATCCCCGAGCACATAAATGTGCTTTTCCCAACTTGTAAGATTAAAAAATAATTAGGAATTGGGAATGTCCGTTCGTAAACGGGTGCGAATTCATGCGACTGACTATTCCATAAAAATCAGTGTGCTCGAAAATTTTTTTTGATAAATATAATTCATGGGAAAAAATTAGTTATATCGGATGTTGAAATTACTTCGGATTTAAAGTTTTATGACCTAGGGAATATTACTTACCGAATATACTTCGTAATGTATCTACGATATTTTACACACACTTTGTAAGTGACTGTGATAAGTCGCAGCCAAAATAAGAGCGAAAATAAGTAAGATATGTGCTTTAGCAATGGGCGACAAATGACAGAAGTGCTCAGACCACTCGGACTTGCGGGCATGTAACAAGTCCATAGAAACACAATTGGAAACTTCCCACATATTTAGAGCGACGAAGTTGAGCCTAGCCGAAGGGTCTGTCGCGTTAAAGTTAAAGCAGAGTCTGTTCACTCAAATGGTTTCATTTATTCCAGTAGAGGTTAAAATCGGACAATAATAGCTTGCCTCAGAGAAACGTCTAACGGATTTTTGCGCGCATCTCTAGCTTAATTCTCTAAATTATCATGGCAAAGGAAGTTTATAAAAAAAGAATTTTAGAAAATAAGTTTGGGAAAATACAGAGCCCAACCACTACGACGCTTTTGCCAGGCATCGACCCGTAGCCCGCCAAGAAAAAAAAATCAGACAGTCCAGGTGCTTTCGTCCTATCATAGAAACGGCGCTACAATCAAGCGTGACTGGGACTGCCTGTACTAGTGTAATGAATGGCATGCGATAATCATATTGAAAGCTATTAAGACATGCAAACAGTTAATTGTACGTAAAATGTGCATTTTGTTCCCAGACGTTTCTAATTCATTCATTCATTCATTTATTAGTCTGTCTTACGACAGGTCCAAAGCCTCATCCAAAGCGACCTCTCCACATAGTGCGATCTAGAGCTTCCTCCTTCAAATGAGATTATCCTCTCCTTTCCTTAAGGTCATCCAGTAGCTTCCCACGTCTTCTTCCTCGTCTTTCTGTCACTTCTATCCCTATATTTATCTTTCCTTCAACAACCCTTTTTAGAAAGGCAGTTTCTACGCAAAACATGACCAGTCCAGTTAGCCTTCCGTTTACTTATTTCATGCAGGATATTCCTCTGCTCATTGACTTTAAGTAACACTTCTTCCTTTCTCACATGATCGGTCCAAATGATTTTCTCCATCCTTTTCCAGCACCACATTTCAAAACTTTCTGGGTGTTTCTGATCTACTGCCCGAATCATCCTATTTCAGCACCATATAAAGCTATGCTCCAAATGTAGTATTTTATTAGTTTCTTCCTCAATTTTAAGTCCAATGTGCTAGTAAAAAGAGCCCTCTTCTTGGTGAATGCAGCTTTTTCCATAGAAAACCTAGATTTAATTTCAAAAGTACATCTTCCATCATTTCTTAACATGCAACACAAATATTTAAAAGATTCCTAATGTCCATGAATATTTTTCTGTAAGTCCCACATTCTCGACATTAAAGCGAATAAGCCAGAAATTTTAGCTGTGCATATGTTTTCTAACTTTCCTACGTTTTCTTTTGGTTCTCTTGTATTCCTTTATAGCATACTAAATACGAGCATATCAAGTCGTACTCCAAGCTCTTCGCCTTGTAGGAACATACAAGAACGTATCTATGTTAAAACCCCGATCAGTAATAGTAGTAGGTGCGCAAGACTACTTCTCTTGAACACATCACAAATTCTAGGCTATTTAAATGCAGAATAAATTCTTATTAAATAAATAGATGTTAAACACCTAGCGAAACTTTCAGGGTGGATAATCGGGACATACAACGCTAGCAGACGAACGTCAACTTCCATCAAAGCAATGACTACACCCTTCCTACGTAATTACGACGACCGGACAAGAACCGACATAATTTACACCAATGAATTAATCGCATTCTTTTTTTGACATAATTCTCTTAGGATGGCGCTATTAAACTGCCACCACAGCAACCTAATCGACCCACTTCTACAGTGCAGCTACATTACAATGACACCAACAATAAGGACACTACAGTCTCTACCGAGGTCGACACGGTGGTCAATGGAAACAATTCTTGTGGCTGCGGTAAGTGTTCTGAAGCTACGTGGAGAAACATTGCTCCCAGAAGAGCGAAGGGTGCACAGTGTAAGTATTGTGTTCTCTGGGGGGGGGGGGGGGAGGGTAAAACGAAAAGTATTATTTCTTTGGGGGGCCTTCATCTTTTTTTATTTTTGTGGGAGTGGTGGAAGATAATTCCCCCCAGAAAGGAGAGAGGGGGAATGTGTAAGATTTTTTTTTGGGGGGGGGGGGGGGGGGAAGAGTATAACGTAAAGTATCATCTCTGTACTGGGCCTTCATCTATTTTCATCTTTGTGGCAGTTAAAAGGGGTTTGGTAAATGGAGTGTTTAAATTAAAATGCAGTTCCATGGGGAAAACATCATTTTAAAGCTAACAGTCGCAAAAGCCTCCTAAGTAACGGTCCCTGCCTGAATAAGTTAAACTTTAGTCCATATCGTCGCATCCTATTTAAGATCCATTCTAATATTATACTGGCATCCGCTTCTATTTCTCCCAAGTGGCCTCATCCCTTCAGGTATTTCGACTACATTTACGTATGCAATTTTCAGTTTCCCTTAATGCTACATGACCTGCCCCTTTCAATCCTCTTTGCGTTGATTTCTTTAACACTCCTTCCTGAAGACGACAAAGTATGAAATCCTTCATTTCGCAGTTTCTCATGCATCTTGTTCCTACTTTCCCCTCAGCACCAAGTTCTCATAACTCTCAATAAACAGCAAGCTCTTGTCTTAAGAAGAGACGGGTTGGACATGTGACGCACTACAGAGAGCTAGGAAATACATATAAAATTTCCCCCGGAAGGTGTGAGAGAAACAAAGGGTAACCAAAGTGATACTTGTTCCAGTCTGTGGTGTACCGAACAGAAAACAAAGGATTGTTGGTGGTCAAGTGACTAAAGTGAACGAGTTCCCCTGGATCGTAGCGCTGATAAAGCGCGGTAAATTCTACTGTGCTGGAAGTCTGATCACCAGGCGTCACGTGCTAACAGCAGCGCACTGCGCCGACGGGTGAGTACCATGTTCCGAGTATCTTTCTCCTGAACAAACGCTGGTTGTTTTCAGCGTTATTTCTCATTTTGCACATACAAACAGCGGTTTCAAAGCAACCAGAACATGAGGAGCAAAATATATGTCAATTACCCTGCAAATAGCACCAACAGTATGGCCGCCTTAACACGATACCTGCACGAAAAGAATAAGAGACCATCTGCACTGACACTAGTATGAAATAATGGCAAGTTTAGTCAATGAAGTGCGTGACTGCGGGCTGTAATATTGTTTCATCGCCAGTTTTGTGAATGACTCACCTGAAAATAACAGTTTATTCGACAGAAGCCTTTAATATTATCAACTAAAATAATAATTATGTTAAAGTGGATCTTTAAGAAACAGGATGGAAAGGCGTGGTCTCCATTCATCTGACTCAGAATAGGTACAATTGGCGGGCTCTGTAAATACAGTAATGGATCTCCGTTTTCCATAAAATGCGGGAAATTTCTTGACTAGCTACGGAACTATTAGCTACTCAGGTGGGACTCAGCGCCGTGGAGTTACTTGCATAAAGACTGTTTAGTTTGTGTATCGGTATTTGAGTACTCGATATTCTAGAAAATATTTGTACGTAACAAAGGAATCAAAAGGAGCATAAATGTACAAAATACGAGTCTCATAACTTGTACTCTTCACTAAATACTACTTCACTTCTTGAGACAAGGACAATATGACAGGCAGGCATGTAGCATGCATAAGAGAAATAGAAGCTACGTACAAAAATTGAGTTTTAATGACTTAAGGGACTTGCAACTTTTGAGACACTTGCTCGGCTTGGTAGGAGAGTGGGATTAAATGTATCTTCAAGAGCAGCATGTAAATGTATGTAGAATTAATTTACTGGGCTAAAGATGGAATCGATTAAAGATATTTTGTAAACAAAGTGATGAATATTTAGGTTTCACAAAAGGCGGTAAATTTATTGGCAATCTGAGCAGATATCAGCTTCTAAATAACTATTCTAATACTTGAAGGAAGATACATAAACGTTTTGCGTCTGTATGAAATACAAACGTATTTCTCGCTCAACCTGTAACAATTTAAGGTTCAGTTTCACTAGTACAAACATTTCCCATTAGACATGATAACATTTCATAACTTTTGAAATTTCTGTAATGTGACAGAGAATGCATTTTTCTGACTACAGAATCTCGTTTTGTCGCTACATAAAAGTATGACAAATTGCTTCCATCAGAAACCGACGAATTTCATACCGCCAACCATTCGGAGGACGAAACGTGAAGTCTAGTGTTCCTATGTAGTCTATACATACGTGTGCTGATCACCGTCATACCGCGCGTTTGAAAAAGAAGGCACCAACCACTGACAGAGTAAAAATTAACGGGCAAAGTTCGAAGTCATTTCAGGTCAACAACACTTCATCTTTCTTGGATCTGGACCGAATTTGTGTGTGTGTGTGTTTAATTTCTCTCACACTGCTTGATACTGAAATTACAGCCTTAAGTGGGCTCAGCCAGAAAGTGAAAGTAACATGGCGTGCAGAAAACTATAAGATTTTGGAAAACATACCATGACACCATATCGATATCTGATAACCTAATAATTCATTCTGACACCCACTAGTCAATTCACTTATTATCTCAATAGTTAATGGTTTTAGACACAATATGTATAAGTCAAGCTAATTTAGGTTTAAATTAAGGTAACGTAGCATTTTTTTTTCTTTAATAAAATTTTGTAGATTCAGTGGTACACTAACCTTTGAATGGGGCTCCAGGCTTGTAGTTCGACTGTGCTGCCGAACAGCCTGTATAGTTCTGCAATGATAGCAAAGATACAGGATACGAGGAAAACCAAAATCGAATGAAAAGAGCCAAACGTACAGTCAGGACCAGGCGACGGTTCAGAAGGAAACACATTGTCGTGATTTTTGTGGCAGCAGCCTAGATCCAACTCGAAACCTATGTTCCTTGACCTGAATACATACCTGTTTCAGATTCAACTTGAATGACATCCGGGCAGTGCTGGGGGAACACGACAGGGAGAACAAGGCAGAGACTGTTACAGTCGAGAGGAGACTGGTCAGTGCTAAAGTGTATGGCACGTTCAGCATTCTCACCTTCAACAACGACATCGCTGTTCTGGAACTCGAGTCGCCCGTGGAACTTGGTAGCACTATCCGTCCGGCATGCCTTCCATCTGATGGTGAGTCATCGTGAACGAATTGCAAGGAAAGCAGCTGCGTGTATTACAGCACGCCAGCCAGGCCACTCTAGTAGTCACTGCGTATGCCAGGTTCAACGCCAAAATGATGTCTTTCTCCCACATAATCTAATTACCTTTTCCGTGTGATTCTTACAAAAACAGCCACTATATCTCTATACAAAATTCATCTACTGTTCTTTCTAATATAGACACACTGTTATCTCTGTGAAGTACGAAGAGTATATGTGTACTGCATATATGTATAATGTAGGTTAATTACAATCTTCGCTGCGGAAAAACGGGTTTGATCTCGAACAATTCCGTGTGATATTTGTGGTGGAAAACATGGAACTGGGACACGTTTTTAACGAATTTGGTTTTCTACTCTCAGAAACACTCCATCAGAGCTCCATGTTCTTCACAATCTTCATGTTTCTCTCATCAGACAGTTAAGCGGGTGAAGCCTGTTAAACTTCAAGCAACCCAATTCTTTTCCGTATATCGGAATCATTGGAAAGGAATGTATTTTTAATTATTTTGTTTTCAAAAGGATTAATAGTGTAAGCCATGACCATAGTTATGTTTTTGAACGTAGTTTACAGACCTATTTACATTTTATGTGTATAGCTATCCACGAGTGAGAAAGGGAAAATACATATATATACACAGTGCGGTCCAAATTTTTAGGACTGATATTAAAAAAACTAAGACACATGAGGAAGACACGCACCTTTTTGTATTCAAAATGAGTTCCATATGCATATATACAGGCTTTTGCGCCTTCGTACAGTTTCTGAAAAGCTGCCGAAAATTCCTCTTTTTGGATCGTCTTTAATTCGTCAGTTACGGCTTCTTGGATCTCAGCAACAACCGCAAAGTGGAACAGAAAATATTCTGGCAGAGATAAATCTGGAGAGTACGGGGTGATAAAGGGTTGTAACTTTTTGGGGGTCAAAAAATGACAAACGCAGCTTTGTAGACGGGCGCATTATCGTTCAACAAGAAAAAATCTCGAGAGCAGAACGCAGCCGGATTAACCCATTGAATGCGCTTCAGCAGGCTATCCAATACTCCTTTATAAAATTCTGCATTTACTGTTTTTCCTTCCGGTACGAATTCTTTGTGCACTGCGCCTTGAGAGTCGAAAAAAATATCAATATGGTCTTGATGTGGGACCTTTGGAATCTTCGGGCGAGGGGATGTTTCACCAACCCATTCCGAACTCTGTCGCTTTGTTTCGGGGTCATAGGCAAAACACCAGGTCTCATCTCCCGTAATAATTTTGTTAAAAAATTTGTCTGCATCGGCCATCGCGATAATGTCTTGGCAAGATGTGACTGGATCTTCCCTTTGCTCATGTGTTAAGGTGTGTAAAACAAAACGTACACACAACTTTCCCTTTTCCAAATCCCCTTTCAGAATCCGAAGAACTACAGTCAAAGATCTGCTATCATTCTTAATGCGATTCGACGGTCATTTTTTAACAGACCAGCAACAGCAGCATTGTTTACTTCAGTTCGAGTCGATTTTGGACGGCCACATCTCTCGTCATTTTCTACCAGCTCCCTTCCGTCTCGAAATCGAGAATACCACCTAAAAAGATTTGATCGGTTCTGAGCCTCACTTCCGTAAGCCGTTTGTACCCATACTAGTGTTTCTGTCGCAGATAGACCGGCTATGAAACATAATTTTATGGCAACTCTCTGTTCATTTCCGCCATCCATGACGTATGAAGAAAACTGACTTTACAAGACAAGTTATAACTCGTACACTCTTAAAGATAAACAAACGAAACTCGGTGCATGAACAGATTTTGGTTGATAGCACTTAGGTAATGGGCTGGCCGATAGATCGTTCTAGTTCTGTTATTTAAAAAAAAAACCGTCTTAAAACTTATGGATCGTAGTGTGTATGTACCTAACACAGAGTAATGGAGAAAAGGGGGCAAGAAAATGGCATGTAAGAGGCTTGGTATTTCGTACTCTTTGCCAAACACTATTCGGATAATGAAACTAAACGGAGAATAGACCAAACCTTACTCTGACCTTACTGTATCAACTGCAGCAGTTATTTAGCGTCGAGTGTCAGAGGATAATCCCTTCTGTGAAACTGTTCAGGAATAAGAATCGAGCAGTTGTGTGGGTCACATGCATCTGCATTCGTTAGGAGTGACTAAGGAAATTCGTTAATATTCTCAGGATAATAAGCAACCCGAACGAACTTCGAAGCCTATATCATAAAAATAAGAGTCAGAAGGCTTCCACGTTGAACCGGGTAGAATGTCTTCAAGAACGATGATATGGGAGCAGCAGATTTGCTTTTGTATACAAAGTAGATGAGAAATAAACACAATATTTACTTACAAAGCCCATTACATATTGTTTTGCAGGCAATAAGGACTACACGGGTCGTGTCGCCATTGTAGCTGGCTGGGGCCGCACGGACGAAAGGAAGCCCACAACCAGTTCCCTTCACAAAGTAGCTATTCCTATCATGTCCAAAGAGGAGTGTTTGAAGTCGGCTTATCCCAAGGACCGGATCACAGAGAACATGATCTGTGCCGGGTATGCAGATGGCAAAAAAGACGCCTGTCAGGTGAGAACAAGGCCAAGTTAACTGGAAGGAATTAATTACATCTAATTAACACAATCTATTATTATTTAAGCCAGTAGTAGACTAGCAAGCGAGTTTAAAAAAGTATCTTCAAACAGATGACTAGCCCCTAATTATTCAAATAGTTTAACCCAGGTGTTTGGACGCCGATCCCAGTGGCCGCGCGGTCTAAGGCGTGGGTCTGCGGCCGCTCGCTTGCTGGGATTGCGGGTCTGAATTCCCCTGGGGGCATGGATGTCTGTCTCTTTGTAGTGTTGTGTTATTAGGGAGAGGTCTCTGCGATGGTCCGATCACTCATCTAGAGGACTGCTACCGAGTGTAGTGTGTGTCTCAGTGCGATCGAGGAATCTCAAAGAGCGGACCTAGGCCCACTTCAAACCGGGGGGGGGGGGGGAATTTTGTTTAACCCCACCATTTTAAATAATGTTTTTTTTGATGTAATAAAAACAAAAGTCAAAATCTA
>Ga0131853_10016897_pt1 | contig 13303 bp, 10 predicted proteins | sample TergutLab28metaG_FD_92764 | JGI IMG/M metagenome (GOLD analysis project Ga0131853, IMG submission 92764) | Labiotermes labralis P1 segment gut microbial communities from Petit-Saut dam, French Guiana - Lab288 P1 (version 2) (version 2) | ecosystem: Host-associated > Arthropoda: Insects >...
ATTATTATTATTATTATAAACTATACGCGTTTTTGACTTTAAAGAGTTAATGGTAACTTAAGATAAAATGGGGCATTGAAATTGACTGTGATATTATAATGCCAAATCTCCCAGCAAACAAATTTTTATCCACCATTTTTATGGATATGATTTAGAAATATTTCGTAAGTCTGCAGAATTCGAATTTAGGGTTGTGAGATTGTGAGTTTTTGTCAAGGAATAGAAGCTTATCGTATTTACATGTTGCCATTATTTCTGTTGCATGTTAAACAGTAGTTATGGCTCACATAAAAGTAACAGTACGAAATAACCAAGAAGTTCGGTAAATGTATGGGTGTTGCATAGTGAAAATGACTTATGACTGTCAGTTTTGTGATAAGAATATCGAATGTTAGTGGCAACGGCATTTCTCGTGCGGTTTATTAAAAAATGTGAAAAGTTGTTACCTAGTGCGATGTTTTATGTATATGCTTGTTTCAGGCTGTACAGTCAACAGTGAATTAAAATAACACCGACAAATAAGCTCGTTGAATATAACAAAACATTTCTCTGACAATAATTCACAAGACTCAGATGTGGCACGCATTACGATTGATTATATAAGAATTTTGCTATGAGGTCGTTGCTCTTCTGAGATGTTACGCAGTATTGATTTATAGTTAAGTACCGACGTTTGATGGGGGTCTTATTTTTTCCATCTTCAGGGGCAAACAACCAAAAAATAATGGACTGAATGACCCCTGAAGAAGGGATCGACAGACTGTACCGAAAACTGCGTGACATTCCAGAATAACCAAGACCTTATTGACACCGCAGTAGATGCCTGAAATTAAGTATACTATTCGCTAAGGCCTGTTCCCATGAACCACAAGGCGGTCTTGTCTCTCTGCCTTCGTCTTGTTCCTCCTAAATCCCAACGTTCCATTGGCCGGTAGCGGAATGAGAAGACTTGAAGGCTCTCTTTCCGCAAATTTCGAAAGAGGCTTCGGTCCTTGAGACATAGTATTATAAACGACAATCCTGTGCAAGGGGATTGGGGAAATGACAGCCTGTCCACCTTCTGAAATGTGAGGACCCATGCACTGAACTGACCCTATTGAAGACTAGTAACAAACTCAAGAAATGCCGAACGGTTAGATCTAATGATATTAAAATACATTTATGTCTGCACACATACAGCGTACGTATATGCGAAGTAAAACAGAACATGACCACGTATGCAAACGTCGCAACACTCGTTTTAATGTTTTATCAGTAGATCTACTGTTGCTGCGAGTTGCGGAAGTTTGTGTCATTACCATCAGCTGTTTGTTATATTCTAGCATTTTACAACTGAAAAGACATGCACAGATTATACATACAAACAAGTACGTCGTGGAAATTACATACTATAAATCTTACACGAGTGTGTAATGTGTAAAAAACTGAGCAGGGCTTTGCAAATGTGAGTATGAATTTATATGAAGTGACATTCCTGATAAACTAGCAAGACACATTTACTTCCATCTCTTGCAGAACTTACACTAAAATACATAGTATACCCACAAATTATATATAGTGACACACAATCCAAACTAATACTAATTTGTCTAACTCTTTGAAGTCTGAAATTCACCTACACAACGTACGTATAAGGATCCATTTCTTGCGTCAGGAGAAATAACTAAATTTTATCTCCAAAATGAATTCCAATAGGTTAAAGCTAATTAGGAAAATAATCGCCCTGCATGTATTTTGAGATCAATCAATCGATATATATACTATGGGGAAAATGACAACGATTGAATGCAGGTGATATATGTATACATATATATATATATATATATATATATATATGTACACGTGGTAGCCTTAAAATATTCTCGGAATAACCTTATTCCTGAGAAATACAAAACGGTACAATCATGTAAGCTAAATTTCTTTTGTAGTCCCTTTATGCAACTACATTTTTCTACCAGCGAACGTAAATGTTTTGCAAACATGCCTGGAAGCCATTTTGTTAAAGTCTTTTCAGCTCTTGTGTCGCATTCTTAGTGATGTCACTGGCATCACAAAAGTGTGCCGTCCATAAAATGCTGAGTTCAGTCGAGACAACAGGTAAACATCAGCTGGAGCCAGGTCAGGAGAGTATGGGGGATACTTCAGTGTTGTAACATTTCTTTTTGCTGAGAAATCCTTGACCAAGACCGACCGGTGTGCTGGAGCATTGTTGTGAACGAGAAACCAACTGTTGGTCCTCCATATTTCGGGAGGTTTCCTTCTGACCGCATCCCTAAGACGACGAGAGATGTCAATGTGACGCAATTCCCCGCATGCAGCAATTCATGTAAATTATAGTAGCGAATTGTGGGAACTTTTTAAGCCACCCTGTATATGCCAGCAATTTTCTTTAAACGCGTTAACTGTCACAGTCCGCTTTTCAGATCTGCAACAATGGTAGAAGAAAATATTTGGGATTTTTAAGGGAACTTGTTCCTCTTCTTTACGTGCTTAAATTTCACGTTAAGTAAGAGCATTCTGAAGTGACTGTTATAATGTTCATGTTATGTACCGACCAAAGAGCCGTGTGGTTGCCTTCAATTGGAAACAAACTAAGTAGTTACTTCGTAAGGGATCGTAGAAATACGATGGTCATGACTTCTTTTATTCAGGTACAAATTCTTAATGATTCGGTATACAGAGCGTATCTAAAACATGTGAAGAGAGTTTTTCACACCAAAAATATCAAACTTAATGTGAATATATATTCAGAAATGAATGGTTTTTTTGGGTTAATTTCAAGATTCCATTCATTAAATGTCTGAACTATGTAAAGTTTAACTTAGCACTGATACCATACATGTTCCCAGTTGAATAATTGTTGAATTATTATTGTTTATCAAGTCACAGTCCACAATAAATTCTCAAAATGTCCTCCGCTTGAACCAATGCACACTTCGAGACATCTGATCAAGGAATTTCGCATGTTTTGAAAAGTCCCGGCGCGGTTGTGAGTGGTTTGACGGCCATTAACATTGCGTTTGTGAAGTTTTTCGTCATTTCCTATTGAAAGTGATTACAGCAGGGTTTGTAAGTAACCCCGCAGGTAAAAATATTAACGTTTGAGATCAGGCGAACGTGGAGGCTGTACCTCGAAAACTAAGAGTTTACGGACTCAGTGATATGAAGATTTTTTCCTTGTTTGGTGTGACTGTCGAAGCATTTTAGATAGGCACTGTTTAAATATTAACTTCCCGCCCCTGTAACCGTAGTGATATTCCAGTGCAATTAATTTCCCAAAGCCAAAACATCGCGAATGGAACTGAGTTTAAACACACAAGGCCTACGCACTGTTTTCCATGACATACCTTGTATGATTCTAACGGAATTGTGTAGGACCTCGTATAAATTCCGCTCTTTGTTTTAACGGTTCTCCATAGAAGCCATCTAAGGAGAACTTTCGAGCCCAGGCAAGGCACACATAGCCAATTTCGTGTGTTGTGCCGCGAAATAATTAAAAGACGAGAATGTGTGGCTGCCTTTATTAGTATACAATCTTAGTACAAAATAAACATATTTTATTTCATTATGTAGACATTTTCTATAATTTTCAGCCCTAGGACTTTTCATGAAGGCAATCGTATTTCAGTGACACTTAGTGGAAGAATATATGTATTAACGTTATTGCAATTGTACTCGAATGACATTAATTGAATAAATTAATTTGTTTGTTCTTGATGCGACAGCCCCCAGTGGGCCATGGCCTCCTCATTCACGACGTTTCTAGATCACACACAACGACGCACCGCATTCCGTACGACTCCTCTCGACGAGTGATCAACTCGTTGCAGAGACCTCTATATGACAGCACACAACAGACAAACATCCGTGCCGCCATTGAGATTCGAACCCACAGTCTAAGCAGGCGAGCGGCCGCAGACCTACACCTTAGACCGCGCGGCCGCTGGGACCAGCTCAATGAAGTATTGTGTATCTTAAATCGTTTTATGTCAGAAGTTAAATATGGAAAGTATTTTCACCTATTCTTAACATTTTTCACCTAAACTTTGTAAAGCTATTCCTTAATTGTGCAACGTCTATTTAGTATTTGTTTTTCAATTTGTTGTTTTAATATTTTCGTTGTTTTAGTATTTTCGTTCCTATCGTAGGTTTCTTGCTTTCATTTCGAATATATTTTAGTATAATCGTTATTTAATATAATTCGTAATGAATACATTAAATGAGTCGAGTAGCTTTGCACTCTATTATTTATGACTTCGAAATCAAATAACGAATCATAATCAGACTTTCATGCTCAGGCTGATTGAACATTTTGGTTTGTTTGAAACATTAATATGATGAAATATACATAAACAAATTCATATTACTTAGGTCTGAAGTAATGCACACACACACACACACATGTATGTGTATATAATCAGCAGCTAAATTTTTTTGCAAAGATAATGTAAAACGTCCCTGTGTATTTAATCAAATTACCGTGCAGAATTGTCCGGGAATGTAGGTATATATCCATAAATTCTTAACCTGTGCAGTGTATGGAGGTCAATTATGATCATTGCTCTTTGGTACTTATTTGGGGTGCGGAACCGTCTTTGACGCGGTCCGAAGGCCAAATTATACGCCGTTTCCCAGAGTCAACTCTTTCATTGAGCCCATATGCTACTAAGTATGTTGACTGAGCTATACTGGCAGTCATAAATACATTCTTCATCCCGTTGTGTTTTTTTCTAAACAAACCACACCTATTCAGTCTAACACAGCACACTTTTTTATTCTAATTCAGTGAGTTACATTTGTGTGCATGCTGCGTGTTTCGGCTTGTACTTAGGCCATCCTCAGGCATGCAATACAATAAAAACTCTAAGGGGCCACTTTTTGACAGTCTCTATTCTCATAATGTTAAAATATACGGTATACTATAGTTCTGGTAAAAGCAGTCCCATTACAGGCCTGGGGTTGCCCAGAGGGTTCCAGGAAGTTAAGGTTCCCACATTTCATGAAAACGGCACAGGATGATGGTAAGGTTGTCAGCTTTACGCACCAGCTGCCTTTACGCCCAGGAAATGCTCATGGTACTCATTTCTGTTAGAGGCTGAGTCGACCCCAGGGTCATAGTGCGATCGGAAAAAAAATTCCAATGACACCAGCTGGGATCGAACCAGCGACCTTCCGGTTTGTAGCACAGCACCTTAACTACTGTGCTTCCGCGGTCCCACTATAGTTCTAGTACAAATGTAAATAATTTAAATATATATATATATAAATATATATACTTATTTATTTTGTCAGATTTAATACCCCGTGTGCTGTAGTAGGATGTCGTATTACAAATTCTCAATAATGTGGTGTAATTTAACTGTCGCGGCATGGTCTCATATGGCGTATTCTTTTATAAAACCTTGCTTTGAATTCCGTGTGTAATTTATGGGTCGGGATGGAATTTAAGGTGGTGGTGGTGGAGCGATGTTTACCTGCGGGGATGTTTGTTGTCACACTCATTCATCAAACAACGGGGTCATCAAGAAACTACCGGCTAGCTGAACCGAAATAAACGAAATTGGTGTCGTCATGCGGCACATGACACTTTATGTTTAGTGTCGGTTAGCGATGACAGCTGAGAGGGCGACGAATTGGAAGCAGAAATCGCAGTTTGTGTGGCTATTATATATATATATATATACACACACATATATATATATATATATATATATATATATACACACATATATATATATATATATACATATATACTCCCACTGCTGTAAATGTACTGGGGTGCTGATAAGTCCTTAGCCCGACCATGAAGGAAACTAGCTACATTCCCCGCATTTTATGGAACTTGGAGGTTCATTACCATAGTCACAAGAGTCCACGACCTGTCCCTACCCTAACCAAATCAATCCATCCTTCAGTCCATCACACTTTTGACAAGCGCAGCTTGTTTCCTTCCTGGTCGGGCTAAGGACTTATCAGCAGCCCGGTAAAGTGACCTGCCCACGTCACGAGGGCTTATCGGAGGTGCAGATTCACAGCTCTACTCGTCCTTAACCTCGGAGCTACATAGGTTTGACCGGTCAAATTCACGCCCCGACGGTTTTACTCCTGAGGAAGAACTCGCAGTAGTCACAGAATAAGAGTCTGAGTGGACCTCGCAGGGGGGTCTGGACGTTTTTTATAGAGAGAATTTTTTTTGCCTCTGACGAGAATGAAACCCCGGATCTTCCAGCCGGATGCGCAGCTACTACAATGACTGAGGTCCTGTCTCCTCTTCACTGCAGTTATGGGGAAATACGTTCTGAAAATAATGTTAGTTGCGCGTGTTTTATGGATGGATTGTGTTTGTTACATGAGCCTACCTCTGTTGCTGTAGTATTGTTGTGACATTAGAACCAATCCTCTCAGTGCAATACATTGATAACCGAAGAGCGCGACTGCATAAGGGCCCTTGTTAAGTTCTCATAAGGCAGTTTGTGCGCAGGAAAAAGTGACATAGTCTGCTATTGTCTTACAGGAGCCTCAAATTAGTTGGTGCAGCAGCAGTTCTCTGATCTTGTATTCAGGCGATGCCGGGTTCAAATCTTTTATCATTACTGATCTATTTCGCGGCGTTATTCAGTCCTTCCAGACAAATGAAAGGATAGTTTCTCGAACTGATTATTATCGCTTTCTTTGAAGTCATTTGTAATTCATCATTCATCATTAATCCTATCATTAGGGAACATGAAGCTGGAGTTACTGACAGCATCGTTAAATAACCCAAAAAAGAAAACAAAATTAAAAAAAAAAAACAAAACCGTTATTTGGTCTTGCTGTTTAAATACGGAAATTTAAAGCTGAGCTTATTTTGCATTTCGTTCTTAAGACCTGTAAATACCTTATGTAAAGGTACTTAAAGTTCGCACATAGAATGATGGTAGGCGGAGCGGTGCGGCTGGAAGGCAGCACACAGCAGCAGTATTGTGCTGTGGTGGCGAGGCCACGCAAGCAGGCAGGCAGGCAGGCAATGTATTACAGCATCACATGTGCAGCCAGTAAGGAAACGGCCCTCAGTGTATACCACTGCTCAGGAACTGGGCCAAAAGTTGAACGCCTGAACTCAAGGCCATTCGGTCGCCGCAACTACATCTAGACACTTGCTACTGCCGGTCGGCCACGTTACACAGTTCCATTGTCGTGTTAACACTGCTGTATGCCGGCATGTACATACGGTATGGTATCGTGTACAGGTATTTATTACACAACTCGTCTACAACGTAACCATTTGTATGGGAGGACACAATATCTGACCGCACAGTCGGTAATACTGTTCTTACCTTGAAACAAGGTGATTTGCTAAGGTTTCGTAATTAATTTATGTAGAATTGTTGTCAGTACACTCCTACAGTTTTATGTCCGATAGTTACAACATTCTTTTCAGTACCAGTTTAAACTTGTTTTTGTAACCAATTAACTAGATAAAGAATGGCGATATCAGAATGAATTACAAATATTTTCGATAAAACTTAAGCAAACAGGGTGGGGGTGACGGACTGGGCTCATTTGACTCGGAAAAGGAAGAATTTGCTGTTGTGAATACGGTCATGAATCTTCGATTTGTGTAAAATGCGGCGAATATAAGTAACTAAGAAATTGTTAACTTTAATGGACTGACCCGTGAAGCTAATTACGGTAAGGTAATGGCTAATGCAGGAACTGAAGGGTTGACCAACTAGATAGAATGCAATCTACAATCTTTTCAATACAAAACGTGGGGTAAAGAGATATTGGGTGACCAAGCAAACAGTGGCCATCTTAAGACTAGATTCGGTGAAGCACAGAAGGTGTGACTACAGATCAAAGCCCTCCGTGACGGGCCAGCAGCCACAGAAGCCGCTTATGCTGTTTGAACGTTCATTTCCGTACTTAAAAGGGCCCGTCACTGTCCCCTATCCTGAGCCAGATGAATCCAATCACTTCAGCACATTAGTACTTCTCTAAACCACCCACACCCTCTACCTCTTTTTTTTTTAAGGATTATCGTATCATAAATTCCAGATTTCTCCAAAACTAGTAATGAGCGGGAGACAATTGTTTCTAAATATATCGTTTGCAGTTACTTGGCCTAGATCACGTGACGTCGAATGTGCTGTTTTGTTTAGTGCCGTCAGCATCGCAAATTACATAGCGTCACTGGTAGTGTGTGTGTGATGAATGAAGAATTGTAGGAATTGCAGAAGACAGCGGCCATGGCATATTACGTTCTGTGTTTTACGTGCAGCTAAAGGCGAAAACGTCAAATTTCAAAATGGCCGGCAGTTGTAAGCACTTATCGTCCTGTTAGTTTCTCTAAGTTAGGCGCAAATGTTCACTCCATTACATGATATCAAACATTCCTAAACCAATTTTTACATCCACAATACAGTTGCTTACGGTTCGCATACGTTTTACTTCTCGTTACAGTTTAACATAATAAAAATCAATCACATTATCTTGCTGTGCACGTCGCCATTCCCCAGAATGAATTCTTCAGACAGCCTCGAGTGTTATGGGAATTCTGGGTATAACCCGCATAAAAAATTCAGCTTAAAATTGGCATGCTAAAATTAGCTTCTCTCCTCCGCCATTCCTGCGATGCTGCGTGTTTTAAACAGGTCAGCATCACGTGGGTACAGGGAATGTTTGTTATACAGGCAAATTCTGAAATTCCTTTGGAAAAGTAAAAACACAGTGCTTACAAGGGACCTATACTATAGTCCGCCCTGTGCTAGGCGATATAGTTTAATGCTATCCCCCCATCCACTTCTAGGTCGCAAGAATTTTCTTTTTCCTATAATGTTACCGAAATTATTATTATTATTACTACGCAATACAGCTCTCGCGGTGGGTGATACATGTTACACATTGCACGGGATGGCTCAGTATAGCAGCTGGCTGCGATCTGCACATCTGCGCTTCGATTCCCGAAAGGGCCATGTATTTGACCTTCATAGAGCCGAGCATCTTAATATTATTTCTATAGCAAAACCAACAAGATGTACCAATGTACCAAATTTATTTTATTTTAGAATGACACTTTACATGTTTCGGTCGGTCTTTCCGTCCATCACCAGGAGTTCAAGAATGTACATAGAGCAACAGGCATTTGTCAAAGAGATACTGCTGTCTGCTAGCAAGCAGACAGCAGTATCTGTTTGACCAATGCCTGTTGCTGTATGTACAGTCTTGATTTCCTGATGATGGACGGAAAGACCGTACGAAACGTGTAGAGTGTCATTCCAAAATAAAATTAATTTGATACACTGGTGTATCTAGTTGGTTTTACTATAGAAATACAGGGACATGTATGTTTTTTTCATCATCAGGTTTATTCCTTCTCTGGGCAGAAACGATTCACCGTCTCTGCGACTTAAGTAAATTATTCTTTTATGTTTTGTAATTTAATGTTATTTTAATGTGTTATTTTATTTTTCTCAGTTTTGCCAATAAAATTAGTAGACTAGGCAATTAAAAGTCTAGTTTTAAGAGTTCGAATTCATACTTCAGACAGTACAAAATAAATAATTACATAAATTTACCTAAATACTAAGCCTGTTTAAATGTTTAATAGTGAAATCTTTGTTCTTCTGCGATATTACGCAGTGTTTATTTGTACATAGTTACCGACGTTTCGGGACAACCTGTCGGACCTATCTTCGAGGGTCAAGCGATATAAAAAATGGACGGCTTGACTATTAAAGTTGAGAGCCATAGGTTGTCCCGAAACGTCGACAACTAAGTACCAATCTACGCTTCGTAACATTCCAGAAGAGCGAAGCCTGACATCGCGTATGTTTGATGTACAAAAATGTTCAGTTTCACCAACAAGAAGAATGGTAGCATCAGCATTACACATTACAGGCAAGCCAAGTACTGAACTTTAAATCAGATGGTAGCCACATTTACCGTTTCCCTCGAGAGCAGGCGTGTTCAGCCTGCAGCTCACGGACCGCATTCGGCTCACCAGGTTGTATTATGCGCCCCGCGGCCATATTTGTAGATTGTGTATATACTAAAAATTACACAATTTAGGCGGTAAGGTATGGCACTTACAGCACTTACTGCTATTATTCCATATGATGCCCGCGAACCAGCACTTTACCATTAAAAGCCTGAAGGCCCCTGCTCTAGAGGGTGAATTTACTTCTCTTAAGTCAAAGACAAGTCATGAATACTATTCCCCAGTATAATTATATTGCGTACCTTCACTTTTTAACGGTTTAGAGTCGCGAACGTCCAATTTATGGGTAATTAGTCAGTACCATTACGAAACAATTACCGTGTATTGTGGCCAGCCTCTATTAAAACGTTTAGTTGGCTGCACTCAATTAAATGCTCTCCACACGAATAAAAGGGTTCGCGTTTCGACACATAAAGTGGCAGGCGGTTCAACCGAAACGTTGGTATCTATGTACCAGACTACAGGACGTCACATAGTGGAAAGCTGTAATATCAGCTGTTCAAAGTCTGAAAATGATGTGTTCGGTATTTTACAGTTCAATATGTACCCACAGAAAACACACATCCTGGATTACAAAGATCAGTGTATTAGAGTTTTCTAGGGAGATAAGTGTAATAGTTGTTGGGCCGGGATGGCATAGTCGGTATAGCGACTCGTTATATGTTGGACGGTCCGAGGTTCGAAACCCTCGTGGGGGAAGGAATTTTTCACATTCATCCAGACTGACGCTGAGGCCCTCTCAGCCTCCTGTACAATGGTAAAAAGGGCGTGTCTTTGACCAACCATCCCCATCTACCGCCGATTTTAAAGAAGGATAGAGCTACACCTCTACTTCTCTTTTGGGCCTTCGTGGCCTGTTGTAGGTAGAATTTTTTTTTGGCAAGCATCCATAATTGCACCGTTCGTAGTGAAGTCGTATCACCGGGTGCCATTTGCAGCTAAACACGCTTCGTAGCTTTACCGAGTGTAGCACTACGTGGCCCATGTTGGCTGTGTCAAGGGGTTATTTGCACTGACACGCAATCATCCTCTACTGTCCATGTTTCTTTCGAATTACGTTGTTTTTAGATTGTCTAATGCTGTGGGTTGCCACCGACGGCTCAGAGCAACATGCTGCCTCCATCTTCGAGATTTAAGCAGTTTGGTCGAACCAGGTCGAAGGCTTGGTTTTGTTGCAGGGAAAATCTGCAAGGCCATTCTATGAAATTGACTTACAATGAAAAACAGCTCTATGAATTTTTAGAAAGGTTACATCGTGTCGGTTACATTAGGAATGGATAATTATAGAATACCAAATAAAGTAAAAAAAGTTAAACTGTTCCCGTTACAGGCCCGTTGTGGCCCAGAGGGTGGGTAGATGTATAGCTCTACTCTTCCATGACCGCGGCACTGGAAGGGGGTGAGTGGTCAGCAGCACGCCCCGGCCGCACTTTACACCCAGGAAAGACCCGGTACCCATTTTACAGGAGGCTGGGTGGGCCCCAGGGCAGGTCTAGACGGGCGAAAATTCTCGTCTCCACCGGGATTCGACCCGGACCGTCCAGCCCATAGCTCAGTTGCTATACCGACTGAGCTACCGGCCCACTACCAAATAAAGTACTGGATGGAAAATTGTTCGGAAAGAGACAAGTGGGAAGGCCAAGAATGAGATTAGGAGGGACTCCTTGTTGCTGCTAAATATAAGTGGATAGAGACTAACAGAGGAGAGGAACACCTGAAGGCGAATTGCCGAAAAGGCCAGGGCCCCAAGCGGGCTGTCGCGCCGTTGAAGAGAAAGAATAATTTGCAAGGAGTATGAAAAATTTAAGTGAGCATGAATATGTTGTCTTAGTCGAATGCTACTGACAATGGAAATCAGAAATACTCGGAGAAAAACATGTCCCAGTGCCACTCTGTTTACCACAAATCCTACATAAACTGGCCAGCAATTGCTCTGCCGTATAACGCGTATTTCGGTTCCTGGGTGCCATCATCAAACCAGTACAGACTCCTAAGAGAGTGAATTAATATTCGTTCATAATAATTTTTGGAATTTAATCAAAATAAGTTTAATTAGACTCTCTGGCAACGTGCGAGCACAAGGATCTATGTACACGTAGGGTCATGGTTCCTCTCTAAGCCTATGCTTCACCAAGCGCGAGTGCCACAAGGAATTATGTGTATTAAATTTCATGCTGATTCCTAAAAAACGCAAGGAACTGCAATATTGTTTTGTCTATAATTTCCCAAGTGAACATTTCTCCATAACATTACTCACATAAACGAAATTAAGACAGAAATGTCAAAATAACGGTGTAATTTTTTTTAAAAATGTGCAAATTAGTTTTGCTATTTTAAATAAATTATGCGATATTTTTTATTGCCAAAGCAAGGCACTGTTCCATGTAAACAAACACAGTTGGCGTAGGATAATTAAAAAAATAAGTGTACAAATTTAAACAATTACAGCTCTGTGACAAATATGAGACACGTGATAACCTCATGCTTGATTTACGTAAAATTGCTGCATGTTTGTTCATTTCGTAACCCAGAAGATATTCCGAAAATGGTGCAGTTCTCTTCAAGTCTATTAAGCATGTCCTCTATGTGTAATATGAACTTCCAACGTTGTCTGGAATAGTGTGGACATAGGCTACATCACCAGGTACTCAGTACCTAGAAATCCAAGGATGTTAAAGTCAGGTAAACTCGGCGGTCGTGAGATTTTACCACCCTGTCTAATTCATTTGTCAGGGTAGAAATCATCAAGGATTTTTTATTACTATTTGATGCAGGAATTCTTAGTAAGAAAGCAAACGTTAAGTTAGTGTATGTAGCTCATACTAACAGGTTTTACATGATATCTACTTCAGTATTTTTGATAAAACTGTGAACGAACGTACTTTTAATTTGTAAGTAAATTTGGGCCGTGATTAATTTGTAACCTTAATTGACAGCATTTAGTCTCTGACATGAGAGATTTCCCAAGCATATTGCAGGCATTCAGCTGTGAAGTACTTACTAATACACAGATATCATCAAGCAACGCTTTGGAGCAGAAAGTTTAAAGCTCGTTTCCTGTTTCATAAATTTCTAGATATACATGTGTATTGTTGTTATTTGTTTTGTCCCCTATTGACTCGACATCCCTAGTGGCCCTAGGTCTCCTCTTTGTCGAGTTTTCGAGATCACACACACACAGACACAAACACACACACACACACACACACACAGACACACACAAACACACACAAACACACACACACACACACACACACACACAAACACACACACACACAAACACACACACACAAACACACACACACACAAACACACACAAACACA
>Ga0131853_10016898_pt1 | contig 13303 bp, 9 predicted proteins | sample TergutLab28metaG_FD_92764 | JGI IMG/M metagenome (GOLD analysis project Ga0131853, IMG submission 92764) | Labiotermes labralis P1 segment gut microbial communities from Petit-Saut dam, French Guiana - Lab288 P1 (version 2) (version 2) | ecosystem: Host-associated > Arthropoda: Insects >...
CGAGGTACAGCGACAATGGTGGAATGAGTTTGGAACACAGCCACCAACACGTCTAACAATTGTGCATATTCGGGATAAATTCGAAATCGACGGCACTGTTGGTGATGTGCACTAAGAAAGATCCGGGCAACCACGGACAGCAACAACTCTAGCTACCTCCACTGCAGTTGTACAACAATCTACACGTTCACCACAAAAGTCTGTGAAACAGTGTTCACGCTAAACCGGAGTTAGTCAATCAAGTGTAAAACGAATTTTGAAAAGTGCAAAGTGGAAGGTGTAGATTCCAAGACTGTTGCATGCTATGAATGAGGATGACATAGATCGATGACTTGAGTACTGTGAGTGGTTTGGAAGCATGATGCGTGATGATGAGGCGTTTGCAGGGAAGGTTGTATGGTCTGATGAAGCACAATTCAAACTGAATGGTACTGTAAACCGCCACAATTGTGTGTACTGGTCCTCTGAAAATCCGCACATTCATCTGGAAAAACACGTAAATTTACCACGATTTACCGTGTGGTGTGGTTTGTCATCCCGGGGTTTGATTGGACCATTCTTCTTAGAAGGCACTGTTACCAGTGCACTGTATCTCGATATACTTCAGACATCAATTTTTACCTGCCATCCGAAGGCTGTATGGGGATGAAAGCTTTTACCTACAACAAGATGGCGCTCCACCCCACTACCATCGAGATGTCAGGATGTACCTGGATGAAACTCTACTTGGACAACGTAACCTCAAGTGTACCACAAAACTGTTTTTCCACCTCCTGGATCTAACAGTACTCAACAGTTCGATTCTGTTATCTTCATGTGGAGCTCAATACACCCACTGAGATTTCAGACTCCTTCTGGTGAGGAATTTGACTGAAGAAGCTGGAAAAAGCCAAGATTGCCCCACCCCCAGTTTGATTGGAAGACCAAGTGCGGCGACAGCAAATATTGTGCAGCTCGAGACCTGTCATAACCAACACTGGCCAGCAAAATCAACGCAACTCCGCTACTGTCTTTCTTCATCTCGCGGCCAGAGAAAGACCACAGTCTACAAGTGCACGAAGTGTGATGTAGGTCTGTGCGTGGTGCCTGTTTCGCGGATTATCGCACAGAAGTGAATTTGTAGACTACTTAAGAGTTCATAATAGTGTGTGTTGTGATAAAATAGTGATCCAAGGTGCCACAGACCTTCTGCAGCAACCAGAATTATGTGAGTAATAAACTATTTACACTACATTTTCCATAATGCATGCGATTCAAAGGCCTAAATTTATTGTAATAGATGAACACTTTTTCCGGATAAACAAATTCATAAGCAGATTGCCAAATTTTATTGCATTAAATTTGAAGGAAAAGTCTATGATATACGATTTTTTTTCTAGGAGCATGCACTGAAATTTAAAAACCCCCAGAAAAAATTCCAGCAGGCAGCCACTGCACAAAGCATTTAAATCCCGGCGGCTAAGTGTTAAAAAACTAACTGGATGGGAACCATGTTCATCAAGACCAGTAGGAAGACCAAGGCTGAGATGGCTCGAACACGTAGAAGATTTAAAGAAGATGAAAGTGAGAAATTGGAGACAGAAGTGTAAAGATAGAAGATAGTGGAACAAAATCATAAAGCAGGCCAAAACCCACCAAGGGTTGTAGCACCAACTGAAGAAGAAGAAGAAATCCGGGGGCATCTACTGGTTCTTTTTAAAAAATTTTACACAACTGCAAGAAATTCACCAACATTCTCTGCACACTGCAAAATTGACAGTGTGGTGTGCAATTTCTTCTCATGGCATTATTGGTCCCTATTTCTATGAGAATGCAGAGGGGCATACAGTAATTGTGAATGCGAAGCAACAGTCATGCTTACAACATTTCTGTATGCGAGGGAACCCTATGGAAATGCTTCATGCTATGAAACCTTTCCATCGCGGCTGCAGGAGTGTACTGAACGACGTGGTCACCTACAACATGTCATATTAAAACAGAAAGCAATCAGAAGAATTCTCATAGACATGGAACACAGCTGCTAGTGTCAATAAAATGTTTTCGGCATTGCCTTAAAACATTACTTCATTTCGGCAATAGTAAGTTGTTGTTGAGGCACTCTGTATTTTAGGCACAGCACTGACCGCATCCCCTCGAAAACCATAAGGTGTGATGAATTATCCAGTTACCAAAAGCATAAACAAAGTTCGAGCAGTCTCAGGCTTTACATCATGTTACAGGCGCACACTTAGTCACAATATCGTAGCACAACATATGTTTTGTCTACGCAAGACATTTTGAAGGAAAACAAGTCTGGCCCTAATTTTTCATTTCAAATTGTCTCACCCTAATTTTTCATTTCAAATTTTTTTGGTGAAAGAAAAACTGAAAAAAATATTCTATGCCTAACAAAAGGGTGATTTAGAATGAAAAAAAGCAGCAGGAGATACAGCATGTCAACAAGCTATCATGCACCTTGCATTAAAAATTCAGTATGTATCGGCTGTCACTTTCTGTGGTGCAACATGAATGAAGTAAAATTTTGTGTCTACTGACACTGAGCTGGCATATCGTTCTATTTCCTCTGTAAGATGGCATGGAAATCAGTTTAAACTTTCATTTGCACAGCTGTATGTCAGTTTGAATGGTGATAATTCCTTTTCCAATTATAACTACTTGTCACTTAACCTTATGTGGTCCAAACTATTATTGTGAATTCCACTCTGGTCCAAATTAATTTTCCAGAAGAACTCTAATCCTCAAAGTTCAAAAGCAGTTGTAAAAGTAAACAAACATAAAACACGGTAAAATATTTTGTTGAATTGAGCTCAACAATGGACCTAGTACAGCATGATGCACTATCAAATTTAACTTGTTACTGGACCAATAAAGGTTAAGGTAAACCTTTTTCTTCATATGATCAGTACAATTTTCGACTGAAAATCATAACAGTTTCAGTCCAATTTGTTTGAGACCTGGAACAAAACTTGTTGCTCTATGTTTGACATGCCTCAGACTGTGTACATTGTGTATCACAGTAAAAGAGCAGAACACAAAAGCTCATACCGACACTGTATTGGTGGAACAACTGCTCCATTTGTTCTATCCTTAACCAAACCTAGTCAATAAGCAATAACTTAGACCAGGGGTCTCAAAACTACAGCCCAGAATTTCATTTTATATGGCCCTCTCATAGATCTTATTCCAGTTACATAAAGTGGACTGGCTCAGCATCAACAGCATTTTTAAGATGTTTTCTGTCGCAGTCCTAACACTTAAAAAATCTCTTCTATCCCTAGATGGTAAACGCAACACTCACCAAAGATAACAATACAATAAAGATCTAAATTCAATCATCAGGAACTCACAATTGTGTGTTTACATGAGTGAGTATACTGAACCATGTTACTGCTCTCAAGTGACATGCAGCCTGCCTTAAATTGCAAAATTATCACTTGGACACAACACTATTTCAGTGTCAGACCACTGGACTACTAGATATCCATTAACCAGTCAATCTATTAGCAGCTACATGTTCAATCAACAGCATATAAATATGCTATAAACAGGGTAAAAAAACAAGATCTTTACATACAAATGGGTCCCAGCTTCCAAGCCTTCATCTGTATCTTCTCTTGCAGAATCTTCTTCTGTCCTTCCAACTCCTGCAGATGCTTCAGTATGACATTCCTGAGCATGTCCAGAACATCCCATTTCTTTTCACTGAGATAAATAGCATCCCCAGCTCCGCTAGCCAGTTGACGATCCACTGGCCATCTCACATAGCATGCACTCCTGCGCAGAACATTTACGAAACTAAACAACACACTGAATGCAGAAAATTTAATAATTCCATCAACAGCAGCAGCAGGAGCAGCACCACATGGAATTATTATTTTTAAGGGAATGGAAGGTGGATGTTTTCAAAAAACATTTAATACATACACACATACAACACAGACTGGTATAACCCACTTAACCCTAGAAGAAACGTTAACTGCACGTTACTGACACAATGCTCTCATTCACCAGCTATCTGAACTGTTCAAAAGTGTCTTCTTTCTACACTGACACATTGTGTCTTATAACTCTAGAAGCCACTTTCACCAAACAAATCATGTATAACCTTTTCATTGCTAAACACAGTGTGTCAAGACACTTTCACACCATCCTGTACAATCACCAAATGTTGCAGCTAAGCCAACAAGTATCCTGCAATGTATTCCGGCAGTCTTGGGCTCAAATCCTGGCCCAGACACTGGTTATCACAAAAAGGTACTTCCCCTCCATCATTTCCATATAATGACAGAGCAAGATATCAAATCAGACCCTAACCTTTCTAATAAAATAACTCTTAATTCTAATTAATTATGTCACACTACAGTATGACTTAATGAAGGTTATCACTAAATAAATCATAAACAAACTACACAGATTCACAAATCAAGTGGTTTCTCGAAGAAACTCATCACTGCAGCTCATTCTCTAATTTTCTGGTCGGCACAGACATTTCATTGTCAAGAACACTCCCTATTTAAACAATGTGACCCTCCACATTTGTCCCTTCTGCCTCCAGCTTCATACCCACTGCATACCAGGGACTTTTCCCCAACAAGTACAGCAGTGAAATCTATCACTCAATTCTGACCAGTGCACCGCGGAATACGGAAGTGGTTACAAGTCACGATAATATGGCGTGCACATTTATGACATGCACAGTGCTGAGGAAAACTTGGACATATCTGGTCTAAGGCCACTTTACTTTGGCATTAAGCAATCAAAACATGACAGCCATCACTCAGTACCTCTTAGTGTTAAGAGCAAAAATGTATACAGCTTTAGCTACATTTTGCTATCAGTGTCATGCTCAGACGTGGAATTTCCCCTTACTCACCTTCATTTGGCTAAAGAGAATGTGTAATGCTGACATGACAGTTCGGCAGATACAATTGTTCCCAGGATTCACGCCAACGAACGGTTGTATGAATGTCCTGCAACGTTCAGAGCATAAGCCCTGTGGCCAGTGTCACACCTAACTTAAGGTAATGTCAGCAAGCAGCCACCTACAAAAAAGGATAAAAAATTGGTCCATCTTGTTTCCACAGAAGTTGGCAGTTTTGCAGGTAAAACAAGTTAACTGCATAAAAATGTCTCCTATAACTAACACTGTTGTACAATGCACATTTACATTTTTACTGTTTCTCAACATCTGTATGACTGGTTATGCAACCACTTCACAAATATTTTCAAATAACGATAACATCCCTGCGAGTGCCCTGTGCTTTAATTCCAAGGAAAGAATGAATAGTACCCAGGCAAAAACTGGGATCTGGCCCTCATAAAGTACTGCCATCCACTCAAACATGCCATTTGCAATGTAAAATAGAGATGAATGTCTGTACCTCGCAAGATGGAGCCGTAAATTGTGATGGCAGCCTCCAACAGATTTGATGAGAACTGTTGGCCAAATCTGTCTGCTATACCTCTGTGGGTGGTCCATCCTTCTGTCACAACGCACATAACCTGCAGCAAATCAACATTCACAGTTTGCATATCATTTGGTAGACCTCAACACTTTTCTGGACATGGTTCATCTCAGGTTTAATATGCCAGGATATTTTGAAAAAAGTAACTCTACCATTCTTCTGGTGGTAATAGGGGGAGAAGGACGCTAACCTGTTATGAGAGTTACAGGAGCCAATGTTAATCACATATCGCTCATTTGCGATAAGTGTCACAACTCAAAATTTGGCATTTTTGAGTTAATGGTATAGAAAGAAATGTTTGCAGATGAACTTTTACCAGGTATAGTGTCACAATACAGTCTGCAAAACTGGCTGCTGGAGAGCAGTTGTGTCGTCGTTGCACTTAGTTGAAAATTATGGCACTTCAAAACCTTTAAATGTTTCTCCTGAAAAATCACTAATTTCGAGTTGTGACACCGTTGTGGCAAACCAGCGATATGTGCACCTCACTCCCACCCCACATAAAGGGACCATCTGTAATGTGCCCCACACATTATGGTATAATACTGATCAATATCCAATGCAGTACAGTAGCAACAAAAGTCTCAGAAAATGACCACTTGGAAAACTAACGATATAGAAATATGGTTTTAAGACAGATCAAGGAAACAGTGATAATGCAAAAAGAATCCAAGCGGTTCAGGATCACATTCAATAACAAGCCACAATATTTTGAAAACCATGACTCTCCTGGTCTTCTGAAGGTAATGGGGAGAAAAGGGTGCTAGCTGGTACAATAGTTGGACACAACCAGTCTGTATCATTACATACATACATACATATGTGCATACATTCTATGGATCCACTTTGCCACAGAGACAGTAGGATATGAAACAAGTCATAAATACACAACACAATTTTTACAGTGCAAAATACTATGAACATTTTACAAAACAGTATTACAGATCATCATCATGCATAAAAAAATCATCTAGAGTAAAAGTGTCAAGTATTTTCTTAAGGCTGTTTTGAATTTCGCCTTGTCATTCTTGCGGATTCATAATAATTTATCTCCTTCTTCCAAGGCTCTTTTGAGAAATTCGTAACCATGGATTCTTTTACTTAGATGGAGGGTTAGCAGGTTGTAAAATCTTCAACTTGAAGGTCCAGGATACTTAATCGGGGTTTATTCCATGATATGACTTGCTTTCACCACAACTTCCCGAATGTCATCTACCCTTGGTTTGATTTTGGAGTGTCCCCCTGGTAGGGTTGCAACCAAGCTCAAGGGTCCCACCTACCCTATCTGATAGGCCCTTGCGATTTGGTCCATCAGACCTCCTTGTTCTGTCTGTTCAGTTACTCATGCTGCTGAGGGGGTTGGTTACCTCAGCATGGGTTTCTCACCTTAATAGAACCTGCTAGTAGGTAAGAGTGGGGTAGGAGTGGAGAGGTGTGTAGATTTTCATCTTCATGTTGAAAATCGGATTAGGTATCATGTATCTCACATGATACTCCCATGAAAGAACCTCCTGAGAACAGTACGAAACTGTCACATTCTGCACATGCCAATGGAATGAGTGAAAATTCTTGAGGATTGTAAGACTAGGTGGTAAACTTTAAAATTTTGATGACAGCATAAAATTTACTTCTTTGAAAACAAGATAGGTTGGCACTTGGCCTATGAAGATGGTGCTTATTCTTTGTATTAATACTGTGTATAGATGAATTTGTTTGAACATTTTCCTGATTATTGGTAATGGAGTCCATTAAAGGAAGTATGTATTGGCATGGAACTGTAGAAAATCTGTTTAAAGAGACTGCTATACGAGGTTCTCAGTTGTGCATCAGCCACAATTCCAAAAATTTTCTTTTGTAAAGTGAAAATCTTCCCACTGTTGGATGAGTTACCCCCCAAAATTATTCCATATTTCATAAAAGAATGGCAGAATGCACAGTAAATTGATTTGAGTGTTAATGTTACTGATATGGACCACTGACCTAACAGCATAACATGCTATCACACACATGCACATCCCAACCCGAAGGGCTCATTATCTGTAATGAGTCCATACATTATGGTACCATACTGAACCATGTCTAATACAGTACAATTGTAATAAAATGGATGCACAAAGCAAGCAAGAATTTGGGTATGAAAACTTCTCGGAAGTGACCAACTTGAACACTAACGTAACAGTAAGATGGTTTTAAGACAGATAGAGGAAACACAATGTGACAATGCAAAAAGAATCCAAGTGGCTCAGAATCACATTCAATACCACGCCTTCTTTACTATTGCTGAACTCCTGTGTGGTGCTACAAGAGCCAGTTCATTTAGTTAATGAGAACTGACCCAAACATGTGACAGTATCCTTTATAAATCATCATTTGAATGGGCATACAGTAAAGCTCCGACCAGTGCAGAGTCCATTCTGTAAAATGTGCTGTGACATCTAAAAAGCAACCTCACATGTTGTTTTTTACTTGGAGGTTGCAGGTGAAGTATGCTTCTGTTACTGGGAAGTTTACTTCACAACATCCGAGATTCCAATGGCAATGGATATGAAATTACCATCATCTTAGACACACCACCATATAGTTTGCTTACCACACATGCGCAGTTAAAACTGAAGGAAATAGATCAGTTCAGTTTGTAATTTAGACGGGTGCAAAATATCTCCATGATGTTAGCTCTCAGAGAACTGTTGTGCTATGCAGCTATCGCAGTGGTTATAGACAGGAAATACAGACAAAATGTGAGGAAAAGTAGAGAGTGGACCAAGAAGTGGTTGTTAAAATAACAGGTTTTTTTTCCATGTTAATGTCTTGAAAGAATTAAGATTTCATCCAAAGGACTGGAATAATTTTCTTAGGATGAATGAATCTACTTACCTTACTTAATTATCAGTGGTTTCTCCACTGATTCAGGGGGGAAAAAAAAAACACCACAGTGCAGCAAACTATAACTCCTCACAAGAGATTTACAGCCACTTTAAGATTTTTGGCGACAGGGAGAAGTTACAAGAACCTAAGTTTTCCACTATAATGTCTCCACAAGCACTGGGAAAAATTATACCAGAGACCTGACATGCTTTCTACGAAGTGCTGAAGGAATATTATAAGGTAAGGGTATATAATGTTAAAAACACAACAATCTATTGTTATGGGCAATCGGTAACACTGCTTTATTTAAATTTGCACATTCTAAAAATAGACACATTGTATGGAAATTATATACATCAGTGTCATAAACAACACTGTCACTGAACAGAAACTTACGTACATGCTGAAAAATATGTATGTAGTGCAGACTGTTTATCGACAGGTTCAGCAGCACATTGTGAATGTTGTGTTGACCCTACAGTCACAGGTTCAATACCATAATGTGAATGCACCACTGGAGAAGTGTATCTGTGAGGTTCATTGACAATCTTGAATTTCTTGTTAAACTTCCTAGTTGTGCTTCATGTAACACATCATTTATCCATTTCTTGGCCATTATTCTTTGGTCCTTGGTTAATATTCTTAATTTTGAAGCCACATTTTTTTGGTTATTTCAAACATGTCCTCCTTTCCTAAATCATGCAATCTGTCATTGACGAGAGACAGTACAGCGTAGCTTGGAGACATTTTTCTTTTTCGTGAAAAGTTTGTGGTGTTGCTATAAGATTACTCGTGACATCACTTGATGGACTTGATGAGGCTAGTAAGTTGAAACTTGGGCTACGTACTTCTGTTCACGGCAAGATCTGAACCTTCTCCCCGTCACGTTCCTGAACATAATAAAACTGGAATAATAAGTTATAATAATCAAAACCAAAGTTTATCTGTACTAATATATAATAATATAAAAATATTTTACAGTTTCCAACAAGCAAACAAGACTGGGAAAGAATTGTCAAAGGCTTTGAAGCAAAATGCAACTTTCCAAATTGTCTTGGTGCTGTGGATGGCAAGCATGTTGTGATAGTTCCACCACCCAGAGCTGGTTCATACTTCTTTAACTATAAAGATTACAATAGTCAAGTACTCATAGGAATAACAGATTCAAATTACAAGTTCATTTACTTCAATTTTGGAACCAATGGTAGTGTATCTGATGGGGGTGTCTTAGAATATACAGATTTCTATGACAAGCTGCAGACTGAATGTTTGAAAATACCAGAGTCATCTGATGTGAACGGAAGGAAGCTGCCATATGTCTTTATCGGCGAAGAGGCGTTCAGTCTAAGAAGGGACTTTCTAAAGCCTTACTGTGTTAAGCAATTGACAAAGGAAAGAAAGGTCTTCAATTACCGCTTCTGCCGTGCCCAAATAATAATTGAAAATGTTTTCGGCATTTTGGTAGCAAGATTTGGTATATTTAAAACTCATATTAATATTAACCCTCATCCTGCCAACGTGGAGAATATGGCGAGTTCTTAATAATGCTAGCAAATGGCAGATGGGACTTAATTTGGCCTTTAAAGGGTTAAATTTGACAACATTAAAGATGTAGTAATGACCAGCTGCGCACTGCACAATTTCTTACACAGAGCATCCCCTGATATGTACACACCACCCAAATGTTTTGACACTGAAAACCTACAAAATGGTACAGTTACAACAAGTTTACGGAGTAACCCATCAAGCATGGCAACACTGAAGAGGAGAAATAACAGGAACCATCAACTGACAGGAAAAGAAGAAGTCAGTTTATGGAATACTTCAACAACAAAGGCAAAGTGCCATGGCAAGACAACTGTATATAAAGCAGTATTTTATCAAAAACCTTTACTCTTAATTTACTTTGTATATACTCTATGCACAATGTATGAATAACACGTAAGAGTCTAATGAAGTAAAATTAAAAAAATAATAAATTTACCTCACTGTTTTCTTCCTCTTCCCGCATACTTGACGATGAACTGTGTGGTGCTTCTTGGTCACACAGAAAAAGAAGTTGATTGTAATATCATAATCCTGGTGCATACATCTCTTCTGCACCGGCACCAGACACGTGATTTTATAACGTTTTTCTAAACGCACTGCGCAAATTGTTGATTTTTTTTTACAACTGTGTCTCGCGTTGCATCAGGTTCAACTTACAGTACTTTTCCGATTAGTGTTCGGCAACTTGCATCTTTCTTTGTCTGTTATAATAATCTTTCGATTTTACTTTCCATAAACATTCTTGTAGTCGGAAGAGTTCAATAAACTCGAAAATAAAATCCTTTGACTAAGTAGCCATGCTACGTGATGTTGACAGCATTAAAACTAAACGGACTGAGTTTCGGCCTTGACACAGCCAACATGAACTGCGCAGTTAAATCTTCTGCCGTTCCTAAAGTTCCACACTCCAGATATTTTAACTGCACAAACGTACGGATTTTCCAACTCTCTCTCGATCTAACTGCGCAGTTAAAACTGAAGATAAAACTGTACGTGTGTGGGGGGTCATCATCTAGAGTCAAAAGGTCATGGGGTCTGATATCTCAAGAAGTATGTTTATTAGTCTCAATTCATAGAACATAAACCCTATTTCATGATTACTTACTTACATTTTCTTCTTCCTCAAAACACTTCTACAACTTAAAAAGCCAAGAAAATATACGCAGCAATCACATGCTTGCACACTTCCGCGTCGCGTTCCAACACTTCTCGAAAATATACAAATGGCGTCTGTCAGCATTTCGCATCGTATGTACTAAATATAGAATCATGGCCCCATGATGGCTGCCAGCGCAACACTCATCCGCGACAGCATTGTTTTCGTGACGCGAGGAGGTTGAGTACAAGGTGAACTGAAATCGTGTTCGTTGTTGGTAAAAATGAAAACCTGAAGAAACGGAAAGGTACAGAATAATACATTGTAATTATAGAAATAAAGTAAAACCCATCTAACCTTTGACCGTCTTCATAGACATTGAAAAAACGCGGAATACAAGGCAAACGGAAATTGTTGGTGAAAATGAAAACCTGAAGAAACGCAAAGTGAATTATACATTGTAATTATACAAATAACGTAAAACGCATCTAACCTTTGCCCGTCTTCATAGTGCCCAAAACGAGGAGCTGAGCGAAGCCGGGCTGTTGTCGGGCGCCACGACTGCAGCGACACACCTGTCGGTGTGCGGCTGATCGGGGCCACGATTCTGTGGTGTACCATTTCGCAACTATGCGCCTCTACATAAAAACTAAATTATTCAGTAACTTACAAGAAATTCAAAAGTACAATAGTTACATAATTAAATGTTACATTAATTTATTTAAATATGAAATATATGTGCGCAGTAGTTTATATTATAAACGTTTCAACGCAGACGTGGAATATTTTTGAGAAAAAGAACATGCAACAGCACAGCTGCCGTCCTAACCAACCAAAGATTAAAAAATTATAACATCTAAACAACGCCGCCATGCCTTCAATACTTTCTATTACCGGAAAACTGAATACACACAACGTACCAAAAATCGACGCTTTGTCCTTTTATAATATTCGCAACCTCGGCGTAACCGAACATCATTAGACTTCGGCAGTCAAGAGATCAAGGGGCCCGATATCTCAAGAAATATGTCTATTAGTCTCAATTCATAGAATATAACCCCTATTTCATGATTACTTACTTACTAATATTTTCTTCCTCTTCAAAACACTTGTACAGCTTAAACAGCCACGAAAATATACGCTGCGACCACACCCCTGCACAATGCCCTCTACGTGACCGTTCAAACGCTTGTTGAACAAATACAAATGGCGTCTCTCGGCATTTCGCAACTATGTGATCAACATAAAAATTAAATTATTCAAGAACTTACAATAGATTCAAAACTATAATAGTTACATATTTAAATATATTACATTCATTCATTTAAATATGAAATATATGTAGTTTATATTATGAATGTTTCAAGGGAGACGTGGAATATTTTGAAACAGAAAGGAATACGTGCAACAGCACAACTACCGTCCATACCAACGATAAAAAAATTAAAACATCCGAACAACGTCGCCAATGCTTTCAATACGTTCTTTCTAACAATTACGGGAAAACTAAATACATATGAAGTATTGAAAGTCGATGCTTTCTCGTTTTATAAGATTTCTGGAAACTAATTCATGCGTATCGTGAACGATACACATGAATCAGTTCCAACCCAATGAGAGCGGATGGTAGTAGATCCTGTTAATCAATACCAGAAGCTGTAATTACAGTTGTACGAGCTCCTGATTATGGGTGTCTACGCCTGAAACATGTAGAGCTGCCTACAGAAATGCAATAATCTGAATAAGTCGCATCTTGTTGGACAATTATTAAATTCGATTCACGATGCCAGCCCACGTATATAAAACACATTCATAACTCTCGTCAAGCTTCCTGTTAAGCTACAGGCTTAACAGGCCGACAATGAATGGAATGATTCACATCCAAAATTCTTGAAACAGTAACCTCAAAACCTTACCACTATCTTGCCAACATCCCACACTGAACATTTCCTGCTCTGATCCGTGCACAGATCTGATACTGGTCCTCCGTCACTTTTAATCAGTGACATGGATTCAACATCCCACACTGAACATTCGCTGCTCTGATCCGTGCACAGATGTGATACCGCTCCACTGTCACTTTTAATCTGTAACGCGGAACAGAGTTCCGTGGCGGATGCTATTATGCACAGCCCAGTGATATTGCCCACCAAGAGTATTGCAATGATACATTGTTTCGTTGTAACACCGTGTATTTTTGTATATAGTGATAAGAGGAACTGCACCAACTATAGGCCCATCTCTCTACTAACCTCATTCTCAAAGGTCTTTGAAAAAGCCATTCACAGTAGACTTACTGAACACTTAGTTAATAACAAATTATTAGCAG
>Ga0131853_10016899_pt1 | contig 13302 bp, 6 predicted proteins | sample TergutLab28metaG_FD_92764 | JGI IMG/M metagenome (GOLD analysis project Ga0131853, IMG submission 92764) | Labiotermes labralis P1 segment gut microbial communities from Petit-Saut dam, French Guiana - Lab288 P1 (version 2) (version 2) | ecosystem: Host-associated > Arthropoda: Insects >...
ACAAAACCAACTGGAATAGTGAAATTAATATGAATTTTAATAGTGTAACTTTAGCAAACACGATATAGCTCCCTGATGATGGTCCTAGGACCGAAACATATCGGAGCGTTTTTAATGTTTTAAGGAGTAAATTTTATAAATTTATATAAGTGCAGTGGTTGGTAAAATAATTGAGTGACTTGACAACATGCACGGTATAACAACGAAAATAGCTTTTCCTGTATTCGAGTATGCACAGCACAGTGTATCATTACTTGCTTTTCCTGTGAACTGTAGTAGTTTATTCACACTTGGTCCCTGGGCTATTAGGAACAGTCGGATATTTAAATGAGCTGCTATAACGGAACATGCGTTGGAAACTTCCATCTGAGCCACACAGAGACTCTGCTGAAAAGTTCACGCAGTTTTGGTATTGACATTTCAACAGTTGCTGGTGGCCACTTCCTTGGACATGGAAGACTCCTAATTACGGCGAGGATATTGACTCTCTACTGTTATTGTTGAGCCTGAGGCGCAGAACCTATAGTGAACGTCTTGAACAGTAGCATCATCGTCTTGAGGTTCCCAGGAGGCGTTTTGGGTTACTTGCCAGCACCTCAAACTCTGCAGCATCAGGCTGTTCTTCTGGTTGCCCGCGAGTCATCTTAAACTACATCTCAGTTCCACCATGCTAACACACACACACGCGCGCGCGCACGGAATGCGAGCAACAGTGAGCTATGGCTCATTTGTTCTACGTTTGTTTGAGCTCACTTGCCGACCTGCCATTTTATATCTGTTCGTACTGCTGAACTTGTGCTGTGCTACAAATCGGAAGGTCGTTGGTTCGATTCCAGCTGGTGTCATTGGAATTTTTCATTGACATAAAATCCTTCCGATCGCACTATGGCCCTGGGGTCGACTCAGCCTCTAATGGAAATGAGTACCAGGAGCATTTCCTGGGGGTAAAGGCGATCGGTGCGTAAGGCTGACAACCTTACCACAATCCTGTGCCGTTGTCATGAAATCTGGGAACCTTAACTTCCTGAAACCCTCTGGGCCACTCCAGGCCTCTAACGGGACTGCTTTACCTTTTACTGCTGAACTTAACGGCTATTATGGAAGAAAAGAAGGTATTAATTTTTTTGTAGCGGCGCTTTACACTTTCGTTATGTATTTATGAGTTTTTAAACAATTTTAGACTTTGCAGTCTATGTACAAGTACTCTTCAGTTCGTTGCTTCCGGGCATTCGAAACAACATTGCCTTGTCTGAAGGCTCACAGACTCGGTCCGTTTGCCCTTCTGGCAAAATTACAGTGTTATAATGAAGGTGAGTGCGGAGCATTGGTGGAATATTACCTGTAGGTGAGATCCGAAGTGTGGGAAAGCCGAAGTTCTCGGAAGAAAAACCTGTCTCAGTTCCACTTTGGTCACCACACAACTCACATGGATTGGCCCGGTACTGAACACGGGCCTTCGTTGCGAGAGGCCGGTGACTAATTCCCTGAGCCCGGCTTAGCGTCTCAAGACTACTGCTAATCTAATTAGTTATAAAGATTCAGTTGGTATCGCAGCAAGAACGCTGTGTGTTTCCATCACACGACCAGTCGGTGAATGTTGTTCAGGGGAATAATTGTTGTTTGGTCTAGGAATCGTGTGTGACATATGGATGCACTGCGCGTGCACAATGCGGAGTTATTTGTGTTAAATTTGACTGTGTGTTTTGTGTGTGTGTGTGTGTGTGTACATATATAAACATAAATACGTATACAGTAACTGTTTTTCAAATAGTTAATGCCCACTCCATACATGAAAAATAAGGAAGAGAATGCGATTTTGGACACAGAGAATTGGCCTTATACTTTGCCTGTGATTATAGCCTACCATTCTCAATTTCCCTCACCCATATTCAGATACGTATAGAACTGTTTTTTTTCAGATATTTTGGCAATAAATTCAATGAATTCAATTGATCTTGCTGCTGCTGCTGCTGCTGCTGCTGCTGTTGTTGTTGTTGTTGTTGTTGTTCTTCTTCTTCTTCTTCTTCATCGCCGTCTTCTTCTTCTTGTAAGACACTACAGTCCAATGCGGACCCTCACCTCCTTAATGGACTACTCCGATTCAGCTCCGTTTCTTAATCTCTGTTTCCAGTTTTTTAGTTTCCATATATTAATAAATGTTTGTACACAATTCCACCTGCTCTGTACAACGTGAGTACGTTCCAAGTTGCTGTCCTCTCCTCATTACTATTTTTCCGAATCCAAGGTCGATTCCGCCCAGTCTGACTGTTCCGAGACATCAACTAAGGTTTTCTAACAGTTAGGATTTATTACGGTGACAGGTTGTCGGCCTGTCGCTCAACCCCCAACCTGGAGGGCCAGTCCACTGTAATTGTAACCCTCACTTATACCCCCAGGCACCGGGTACCCCTTTTACGACCTGCATGGGCTGCAGTGGTACTATTCTTTTCACCGATCACCACATGGAAATGAATTCATTGGATAGATTCTGCTAAGAAGTCTGAGTTATTTTATGTTCGTTCGGCAACTAACACGATGCAGCACAGTTCTTGAGATGTGTACAGTCGCTGAGCTGGTCAATAAACTACCAAACATTTATGGAACCCGACACTGGATACCGGTACCATTAAAATGGCCTGAAAAATGGTTTGTAGGTGTGGACTAAATCCACGTTTATCATGAGATATTTCACTGAAAGGTTTTGTGAACACAGTAATGAATTTCCTTATCCCATAAACGGTCGCATGTTTCTTGTTCGCGTGCACGACTGCCAGTCTATCAAGCAGGATTCTGCAGCATAACACACTCCCAGAGGGAAACCTCAGTATCTGGGCCCAAATTCGGAGGTTAAACCTCCTAAACAGGGACATATGATAACCAGTACAGTTTACGTGTAGATTCTTTGCTCGTACAGTTTTCACCAAAGACCAAGGGTTAGTCCACTCAGCATTTAGGTCAGATGCCCTTGTCTGGGGGGGGGCATAAGGCTGGGCATCTCGACAGGACTGTCGCAACGCACTCTGCTGACTAACGGCTACAGATTTCTGATGACTAAAGTGGGGAAAAGTATGAGACCTCTGTGTGATGTGTCAGAATAACCCATGCCTGTTCGTTTCCCATCAGCTGTCAGCAATATGGACGTTGTCCGTAATTGAGTCATCCACAGATGGGCAAGTCGCCTAGTTTGAAGCAAAATTAAATCGGTAGCCCAACGTAACAAATTGTGATACAATTCTCATATCAGAAGTTTGGCTATTTGGACAGTATCTTATTACTGATATAGACTTTGAATTGGCGGACAAGAATTATTTCGTTAGATAATTTTGCCTTTGGAAATCCGCCTCATTTTACCTCGTTTATCCACCTTAGTCCAGTGATTTTCCCATGTGGAATTCTGATGTATATAATGTGCTGTTTCTGTAAATTTCGTTTCACCATAAAATGCTGTGTTGTCCTGGCGTTGCTGTTGCGGTGTACATGCTGCCAGTTTATACATCTTGTGTTTCCCCTCTTATTGGCAGTTATGTACATTTTGTGATGTCCTTCGCACTATCAATTATGGCACAGTTCGCAGTACGCTTCCCCGAAGAGACGGAAGCTTTCTGATGGGCCACTCTCTGCCCAAGCAGTCATATTGAATGTTTAAAACACTTTGTTGTAATTTTGACGTTTCGTTGACCGTGCATCTCAGTATATTTATCTCAGTAATTAACCAACTTGATGCACAAAATTTTGTTTTACAATAAGTTTATTTCATGCCTGTATGTGTTTCGAGCACATATGCTCGAAACATGTAGAGGCACGAAATAAACTTATAGTAAAACAAAAATTTTGTGCATCAAGTTGGTTAATCACCGAGATATATAAACTTTGTTGTAAGTTAAATTTAAACCACAATACATAGAATGGCTGATAGTTGAAGAAAAAGCTTAAAGGTGGGGTAGTTGCTTCACATGAACTTCTCCTCTATTCTGGATTTCTTCCCAGTGTGCCATAGCTCCTTTACCAAAGGAACTATTCGAACCATAGAATATCCTCAATATTCCGTCATTATTATCTTTCCCCTTCCCACCGTACTGACGCCGTTGTCCAGACAGTGTCGCTGGTGCAGCCTAAGGCTTATCTGGAGATGTCTTCCTTAGTCTCTAAGACAAGGGACTTAGTTGCTACTTAGGCGAACTTGGCAGCAGAGTTTCGTTTCGAATCACGGACCAGAGTTATTGACGCTTGCGCTCGTAGTTTATGTCCGTGTCGCGTAGATCGCCCGTGTGTCTGTCCTCACGGAACAATTCAAAAACCGTTGAACGGAGTCTCAAGAAATTTGATACAATTGTGAGGATATTTCAGTTCCCAGTAACCAGTCTGCACGCTAGCAAGTTTTAATGTATTTCGATGCACTACGTGCGGATTTGCCATCTCCGTAGCAGTCTAAGGGAAACGTCTTTTGTGCGTGTGTAGGTATTCCAGAACATAGCACACTGTAATAAGCATGTGAATAGTTAATCGAAAAGAGGGCGCTGATGGTGCGGCTCATTCGCAGTATTCATTAGGTTTATCTTCAAGTTAATTTTCGTTCCAGAAACAGTAGGTAAGTGGAAAGTCGCCAGTTTGTATCCTGTAAAGGCAAAGTTGTCACCTTGCTTTATTAAGCGCTGGCTTCTTAAGGACTTGTGTGGAGTGTATATATAACTCCATGCATTTCTAGCGTCGGCAGCCTCACGCTTCGGCTGCTTTCCCACCTGGGGAAGTGCTTCTGGTATTCACTGGGTAGGTTGGTGTGTAGACTGTGGAGGAGGTTTGAAGCGTTGTGGAACGTAAAAATCTCTGCCTTTCCCGCAAATCGAGCTCTTGTCTTGCAGCACGTAGCTAAATGTTATGTCGAGCTATAATTATTTTGTCGACAATGAAATATGTATTGTGGCAAGTTTCGGACGTGTCTTTGTTAATTCGGGTGACCTACTGAAGCCAGTGGTTAGTGTTTAGAAGGCAGTATTCTGCATTTTGGGTTAACATTCACTCGCTACGCCACCGAAATTCTGTAACTGAAGAAGCCAAACTAACCCACCTCTGATGTCGAAACCAAGGGTGCCGTGTCCTCTTGTGGTAACTATGGAAATCTGGGTGAGACGTCACGCACATACGAAGTTCTGTCATAACCATGGCAACCGTGCTGTAACTCTCGGGCACTCGCACAAAGGTATCATACAAGTATACCTTGTATGGGGAGCCTATTCAGAGCCTGCTAGTTGATAGTTTGAATGACAGCAAATCGCGATGGGCTTGTACAATTAAAACCTAGGCCCAAAGTCGTTGGGGGGGGGGGTGAGGGGTATATGAGATATGTGTTTACCTATTTCTTTGCAATGTCTTGTTTTGGTATTGGCCTTGTGATAGGCCGGTCCCCCGTCCAAGGAATCGTACGAAATCTTTAAATGCGATTTATAATGGCAAAAGTTCATTATGAATTGGAACAGATCGGCGAGCCTGATCCGCAAAACCTGCAGAAGGGTAAGAAAGAGAAGTCTGAAAAGAATCCTGCAATCACAATAGCTTCATTTTTACCCTCGTATAACGACCCCTTAACCACTTAAAATTGTTGTAAGTGGGTGGGGGATGGTTGACTTTTCCTTGTGTAACTTACATTACACTTGTAGTTTCATCTCGTAGCCATCAGCGCAAGCTGTCACAAATTGCATTGTGCTCTCTCTCTCTCTCTCTCTCCGTTCGTACTGAGGAACACCTCATGTCTCATTTATTCCCCCGCCTGTGCACTGTGGTTATGTGTCGTGTAAGCGGCCCTCTTTCCATCATAATTTAAAACGTTTTATCATCAAGGAAGCTACCACAGCGCCGCTTTCTCCGGCAACTTCAAGTATCGCGAGTGTAACAACGACATAAGGGACTGCCTTCCGTTGTTGCTGCTCTCAAATGTTGTCATTTGGTGACGGTGGATGGTGAGAAAAATTCGAGATCGAACCCAAGCCCGTTCGAGTATAAACAAAGTCAAGATGGTCGGGCACAATAGCAACAACTAGGGACCTTCCTCACTTGTCAGCGTCGCCAAAATTTTTAGGGTAATCATTTGAAGGACGGTGAGATGGGAAGAAAACGTTGCACGTATGAATAAGCTGAGAGAAGGAGAATTTTGTTGAAAACCGGAAGGTAAGAGATCTCTTGGGAGATTTTGCACGTACATTGAAGGAAAATATTAAAATTTGTCTTAACAGCATATGTACAGTACATGTAGGATAGTTCGTCTGCCTCAGCATAGTGTCCTTTGCTGGGCTTTTGTGAAAACAATAATGAACGCGATATCGGGATTTATTATGGCGGCGAATATCAAGATTTCTACCTTTTACATTGTGACGCCGGGTAGTTTGGTAATTACGTATCGATGATTTGGAGGACCCTACTCTCCATCTTCAGGGTAGAAGAGATCTTATTCTACCCAACATTTGCGTAGGGTGGCCACCGTATAATCCGGAGTTACTTACGTGTGGCATTGTGCAGGCTAGATTCTTAGTGTTGACTGCATTTGTGAACGGTCTGTTTTGTGTCAATTGTGTACGTCCCAGTGGGTTCCACAGGTGTAAGAGTAGCGAGGCTGTGCTGCGTAGTATTGCTTCTGGCTTGTATTAGGGAGGAGCCCAGTTTGGAATCTTGTTTCTGACACGGATTGTCGTGTTGGGGTCGTTTCGCAGTTTCACCCACTACATCCAGACGAGTGCTGTGATAACTCCTGCGTTTAGTCCATTGCCTTCAGAATTCATTATTTACATAACATTCGACTTCGTACAATACTCTGAGTGTCTAAAAGCGCCGTAAAATAAACCGCAAAGTGCTGATTCCACTTGTGAAAAGCGTTCATATTATGAACATTCGTTTGTTTGCGTCATTTCTTAGGAGATCTGGTCAAAACGCTCTGTTATTTTAGGGCACTGGTTATGTATTTGAGATTATGTTTATCTTTTTTTTTTTGTATTCAGCTTTTCTCAACAGAAAGTGCTGTTTTACCGTGAATTAATATTATAATGTTTGAGTTCATGTAATTACATCATTGAGGTTTCTGACTGAAGTTGCCTCAATTGTACACATATCTCATCTGCCATGCCTTCTGCACTTTTCTTTTCTTCCATATTTTTGGCAGACTATTGATGATGCTGTTTAACAAGATGGGAAACTTACGCATAACGCAACCTTCAGTATCTTTGGGATCTTTGCTTGCTCGCCATTTCTGATATGGTCATTCTATTTATGCATTGAGATCACACTCGTTGTTATTGTTCACAGCGTAGATGTTTTGTAGAACGTCATTGTTATTACTATGGTACATTGTTGTACTGGTTTGAATAACTTATTATTCATTTGTCTAAGTCGATTTTGTCTTCATATCTTCGAATTATTTTGTAATTTCTGACTCAAAAACGTTTGCTACATGATATGTAGGTATATTCGTAATGTGCCGAACTATCAAATTTTATAGTCCCGTATATAAGCAGTAAATATTTTGATCTCCCATTTTTACTTCCTTAATTAATGCGTTATGCAAAGGAAAAGAAGAACAATATTAGTATCTGCACGAGAACGTAACGTAATAGCAAGAAGACTACGTAACTGGACTGTGACGGTCCCACCGCGACAAATCTTATGTGGCCCTATATAAACTAATTATAATTAAGTGTAAATCAATTAGTGTTCAATATTATGAAGTTTTTTTTGCAGTAATTATCCGGCCCCTTCAAATCACATCCATTTGTATCATCAGTTGTGTTTCTTGTATTCGTCTTGTAAACGAGGATGTATTGACATAAATATGCTTAGGCTATCATGTTATGTGCCTGTCAGTTTTTGACATTCAGAGGATCGTGCATCGTGATATATTCTTGTAATAAAACCAACGAGATGCACTAATATCTCAAATTTATTTTTGGATTATGACTGCTTGCTAACAAGCAGTCAGCCTAATCTGTACGACATGTACCTATTGATTGCTGTATGTACAGTGCTAGACTCCTGATGATGAACGGGGAAACCGCCCGAAACATGTAGAGTTATAATCCAAAAATAAATTTGAGATATTAGTGCATCTCGTTAGTTTCATTATGATAATATGCCTGTTACTTTTTTGCAATTTCAACCAAAATTAAGAGTGGTCTACAGATTTCAGTAAAATTCCCAACCAAAATTCCACAAAAGTCAGTCTGCTGGGAGCCGAGTTATTCCAAGTGACATGACGAAGTGTTCTTCGCAGTTTTTTTGACATCCCGCCTAAAATTCCATTGGTTTTCATTTGAAATAAAACGACGAAGTTCTCAATTGCCGTGTTATAAGGAACAGTGATTGATCAGTTTGTTGGCCTTGCTGCTCTAACTTGAAGATAGACACTTGTTGAACTGACGGTAGCGGTTGAATGCTCAGTCTGGTGGAGGAATAGAGAAGAATAAACTGACTGCTTATGAAAAAGGGCTAGTTTTAAAATGTCGCGACAAATGTCGTTGATGCGCGGAAGGTTTCTTACTCGCTGACTGTGTAAGAACGGTGTAATACCTTGATATCGTGCAAATTGCGCTTGTGCTTACAATAAACGTGGCATTATATATTCAAGAAGTTAGGTTACACAAATGCTGATTGCTTGGCAAAATGGGATACAGTGGGGGGAAAAACTGAAGAGAGTGAGAAACTGGTGCTGAAAGAAAGACTGAGAGTTGTGGGGGGAGGTGGGGGGGAGAGGAGAATGAATTCGCAAAGATAAAAAAGAAAGAAAAAGAAAAATGCGTCTAATAGCTCGGAGTTTAACTGAAATCTTGCACCCAGTTTGTTGTTTTCTTTAGTAGGAATATTAACTTCTTATTCGTGGGGTTCGGGGCCTTGTCGTCTTTGCGTTCCAAACAGAACTGAATGTGTTTGCTACCTAAGATGAAAAGGCACTGAATTACGTGCTGAAATGGTTACATTATACTGAGCTAAATCAGTCGCTGGGCTAGCTACACCAGTCAGCTACGAGCATGTTATCCACTGTGATCTATTTTTGTGAACAGAAGGTAGTGTGCGAAAATCTGCCACGAAATTGTTCTGTCCTGGTTTCGGATCTTCATGATAATAATATCATTTGTCGTTGTGGATTTCCTTGTCGGCTTTTGAAAAAGTTGTTTACATGCTTTTAGTTGACTGTCCAAGGAGGCTTAGTGACTGATATTAGTTCGGGATAAGAAGTCGACCTGACTACGTTAATTCCTCACTTTTCGCCAGATGACGATGTAACTTTCGGTTTTCGAACCATTTTCTTCTCTTCGGAAGAATAACATGGACGAAGTTCAGACACCCAGTACTTGTTGCTGTACCACCGTCAGATCCTTCTGGGATGTTACGACGTTTCGACAGGGAAATGGTTATCCTTGTAACCTTCAACACGACGTGAAGCAATTGGCCAGTGAGAGAACTATCGTCCGTGAAGACGTGAACCCCATGTGCATCTAGTTGTCTCCATGTTTCGCCTGTAAACACCTACGCCTATCACAAAATTGCTTCGATGTTAGGTTTTTTTTTTAGTTTGATATGGAGTTAATGTATTATTTTTGGGGCGATCGCGGTGGATGTGCGGCCTAAGGCGTGACTGTACGGCCACACGCTTCCTGGGATTGTTGGTTTGAATCCCGCCGGTGGCATGGATGTCTGTCCCTTGTGAGTGTTGTGTGACGTCAAGTAGAGGTCTCTCCGACAGGCTGATCACTAGTACAGAGGAGTCCTACCGTGTGGTGTGTCTTGAGTGTGATTGTGATGCCTCGATAATGAGGAGGCCCTGGCCCACTGGGGGCTGTTGTGTTGTGGGAAGAAATGGTAATTTCAGGCATATCCGTTTCTGTAATATTCATAAATAGACATTCATGTCAAACGTGTAATAAATCAGCCAACAAATTACACTGTATTATAGACATGAATAGTTTTTACACACACACATATATATATATATACTCGTAAATATTGTATTAGTGTTTTATGTTGGTTGATTTATTGCTTGTTTGAGTTATAAGTGTACGGAAGTATGCAGAACTATAAAATAAGTGTTTCTGCTTTTAAGTTTCCTTATTATACTTGGAAAGGTTATGTAGTCAAACACAACTATACCAATTAAGGTGCATTTAATAGCTATATTAGACAGCTACATGTTTCGGCCTTTACTGGCCATCTTCAGGTTGTCTTCAAGGGAACTTAAGGTCCTACTAGATTATTATACTTGTTTTCTGAACTACCGTAACATTAGCGAAATTTACTGTCGTCACTTCTGTGACACCATGTACTTGTGACACCATGTACTGTATGGTTTTGTACATTTACCGAGTTTCGGCGGAAACGTCAGACTTCCCCTACTTTCCTGAAGACAGATGAAGCAGATTGCTCGTAACTTCAGTAAACTTTTAACAAAACTACTTATTGTTACATCCCAAAAGACTTAACATACGCGCCGCTGCAATTGTGAGGAGTGAGACGCTGGTCGTGGTGCATTCGTGTTGTGATGAATTGTTATTAATGTTGTCCATTGCGTGACAGTTGCCTGCTTAAGGCTTCACTGTTTTGTTGCGGTGTGGGAAACAAAACCCACAACTTTTCATTTTCATGAACAGGAGAGACAGAGGCATCGTTAATACTCGATAAATGAAAGATATTCCAATTTGAATGAAGTCATCCCGTTGTGTTATATGAATATTTACTTTAATACAATATGTTACTGTCAACACAACTAGCATTTAAAGTATAAAATTACTTGGACATTTTTAAACTCATGGTTCCGTGCATCACAATTCAGTGTTAATAACAATCCAACCAGATGCAACAGTGTGCAGATATTTATTCACTGCAAAGTCACTCTATATGTTTCGGGTGTCACAGCACACATCATCAGGCCACGTTGGAGGGAAGTAGCTGTACCGATATTATGACCTGTACCGGAGGTTGCGGTTACAGTTTTTAGTACTCCTTATGGTGGGTGCTGTGACACCTGAAATATGTAGAGTGACTTTGCAGTGAATAAATATCTGCATACTGTTGCATCTGGTTGGATTTTGTTAACATTACTTGGACATGTTTCGACTTGTGACAGTCATCATCAGGCTGATCTAAGAACCGTTTTTCATTTTACAGGTTTTATTTTGTTTTGTTTTATTTTGTAAAATGTTAAACGGTTCTTAGATCAGCCTGATTATGACTGTCACAAGTCGAAACTTGTCGCAGTAATTTGAATAAAGGTAAACCAACTTGATATCACTTATTTTATTATGTCAATTTACTGCTTAACATGTTTCGGATGTTAGTACACCCATCTTCAGGAGCTTGCGACTACTTGGTGTGTTATTGCATAGGTTTATTGTGCTGTAATGATAGAGGTTTATGCATTAATTTATATATCTAGTGGTAAGTGCTATACCCATATTGTGTGTCGTGTGTGGCTCTGAGTGAGTGTGTTTCTGCAAGCGTGTGGTGTCCTGTGGCTCTTGAATTTTCTAGTAAGTAGTCGCAAGCTCCTGAAGATGGGTATACTACCATCCGAAACATGTTGAGCAGTAAATTGACATAATAAAATAAGTGACATCAAGTTGGTCTACCTTTATTCACGTATAAAGATGATGCACGGTCCAATACACATGAGATGTCGCAATAATGTTAGTTGTGTTGATGGAATGAGATGGGCTGGGCATGTGGCGCGTATGGGTGAGGAGAGGGGTTGTATAGGGTCTTGGTGGGGAAGCCGGAGGGAAAGAGACCACTGGGGAGGCCTAGGCTTAGATGGGTGGATAATATTAGGATGGATCTCCAGGAGGTAGGATGTGGGTATATGGACTGGATTGGGCGGGCCCAGGATAGGGACGGGTGGCGGATGCTTGTGAGTACGGTAATGAACATTCGGGTTCCGTGAAATGCGGGGAATTTCTTGACTAGCTGCAAACCAGTTAGCTTCTCAAGAAGGTCTCTGCACCATGGAGTAAGTAAGTAAGTAAGTTGTGTTGATGGAAACATATTGTAATAAAGTAAATATAGAAAGATATTTCTTTCAAAATCCTCATAACCTACTCTTAAATCAAGAGGGCAATTAATCCCCTTTTCATTCATTCATTCATTCATTCATTCATTCATTCGCTGTTTTAGCTTTCCTTCTTATATTTCTTTCTTAATGTTTCTGTCCTTCGTTTCTATGTTTCCGTCTTGCTTATTTCTCTTACTAGTGAGTACGATTCTAGTCTCGTAGTTGGTTTACTCTTGTTTGTTACTTCCGTATATGGGTTACATTTTGAGTGAATTAACATTTGAAGTGTTCATGTTTGAATGTGTCACTGCGCAACCTCGAGGAGATGAAAGAGGACAGGACTCTGTTCTTTGAAAGCATTGTTGTCATAGAGTGCGAGTAGCGGGGAGGAGAGGAGAGGGTTGAAATAGAGACGGTCGTACAACGAAGTCCGTACGCCGTGTATATCGTACGTGATGGCCGTATCTGAAGTAGAAAGGAAAACTCGTCCAGGCAGTTTGTAGGTTATTACTCTGTATTATAGACCACAACTCTGCTATCCTTGGGTCGTCCTTGATGTTTTAACTTTAGTCTCATGTAAAATCTCTGCTTTATGTTGTTACACCCTACTGAAAAGGGCGGTAGTTTGAGGAAGGAGTGGAAGGAGTTTTGTTGTTAGAAAAGGCTTAACTTAGAGAAAAACTTGAGGTTTCGGGATTTCAAAATAAAGTACCACTGGATTACACGTTGTAATTACTGTGATATTTTAACAGACCCTTCCTCCTTAAGCCGTCAGTTAACCACCCACGACAGATTTTCATGAGGGGGGTTGAAAACAAAAATACATGTACCGGTACTGCATTATTTATTTTTAGCGGTCTACCTTCTCTCCTTTAACAAGTTTTCTGCCTTCCTGTTACACGTGCTTGCTCACAGCCACAAGCACAACATGTATATAAGACCCAGACATACGTTTTATCAGTTTGAAACGGTCGGTAGGCCTGTTTATGTAAATATGGAGATGTGAATTCCTGTTCTTCAATTTATTAGATGAGTTACCGCACAAGATGTTTCTTGCTGTCAAGAATTTTGTTTGATATGGAGCCGAATGGCCTGGATTAGAGCGGGTCGCATGTCTGCCGCCCGTAGCAGTGTAGCAGTGTTTCCTTCTGTAACATATTGCTTACCGCCCACAGATACTTTCTTAGGTTATATTCGCGTTCTCAATGCATCTACATCAACTCAAAAGGTATGATACCTGTAAAAGTAGGTTTTAGCACATAAATTAAAATATATATATATAT